>RRZU010618958.1_pt1 | contig 14559 bp, 10 predicted proteins | sample 2165561 | NCBI WGS metagenome assembly RRZU01 (sample SAMN10456909, study PRJNA506462) | wastewater metagenome | isolation source: wastewater sludge | place: USA: Moscow, Idaho
TCCCGCCATCACGGGGGCGCCATGACCGCGCGCCCCGGCACTGGCATGTCTGTCGATCCCGAGGTCGAGCTTGGGCCCGCATTCATGCCCGCGACCGTCGGGCCGAACTGGTCGGCGCTGCCTTTGCCGGCGATCATTCTGGACGGTCGCGGACGCATCGCGGCGATGAACGATCTGGCGGAATCCTTTCTGAACATTTCGTGCCGGTCATCGCTGGGCCACCCGATCGAGGGGCCCGAAATGCTGAAACGGCTGCGGGTCGTGCCGCCGCTGGCGACGATTCTGGACCGCGTCGCCGAAGGGCATGAGGCGATGAACCGCGCCGGTGTGCGGTTCGAGATCGGCGACCGCTCGGGCGGGCATAGCGACCGCTATGCCACGCTGCATGCCGGCCCCGCGCCCAGCCCGGCGGGCGGCACCGTGATCCTGATCGCCCCGCAAGAGGGGGGCGGCCGGCTGGGACAGGGGCAGGCGGCGCGTTCCGCCGCGCGCTCGGCCATCGGCATGGCGGAAATGCTCGCGCATGAGATCAAGAACCCGCTGGCCGGGATTCGCGGCGCCGCGCAGCTGATCGGCATGAACCTGCGCCCCGAGGATCAGGATCTGGCCGAGCTGATCGTGGCGGAATCGCGCCGCATCGTGGAATTGCTGGATCAGGTCGAACGCTTTGGCGACACCTCGGCGCCGCGTCTTGCGGCGGTCAATATCCATGACGTGCTGGAACGCGTGCGCCGGTCCGCCGCCGTGGGCTTTGGGCGCGGCCTCAGGATCCTGCCCGATTACGATCCCAGCCTGCCGCCGGCGCTGATCGATGCCGATCAGATGGTGCAGGTCTGTCTGAATCTGGTCAAGAACGCCGCCGAGGCCATCGCCCGCGCGCATACCGGCGGCACCATCCGCATCCACAGCTTTTATGACGGCGCGCTGCGCCTTGCGCCCACCGAGGCCGAGCCGCAGGGCCGCCATCTGCCCTTGCAGATCCAGATCGAGGATGACGGCCCCGGCATCCCCGACAGCATCGTCGCCGAGGTCTTTGAGCCCTTTGTTTCGGGGCGCGAGAACGGCACCGGCCTTGGGCTGGCGCTGGTTTCGAAGATCGTCGCCGATCACGGCGCCTGGATCGCGCTGGAATCGCGGCCCGGCCGCACCGTCTTTCGCCTTTCCCTGCCCAAAGCCTGAGGTTTTTCATGGACGGCACCGTTCTGATCGCTGATGACGACCGCACCATCCGCACCGTTCTGACGCAGGCGCTGACCCGCGCGGGCTGTCGGGTGCATGCCACCGGCTCGCTGAACCAGCTTTCGCGATGGGTCGATGAGGGGCGCGGCGATCTGGTCATCACCGATGTGATGATGCCCGATGGCAATGGCATCGACATGATCCCGGCGATCCGCAAGGCCCGGCCGGGCCTGCCGGTGATCGTGATTTCGGCCCAGAACACCATCGTCACCGCCATCCGTGCCACCGAAGCCGAGGCTTTCGACTATCTGCCCAAGCCGTTCGACCTGCCCGATCTGATGGCGCGCGCGGGGCAGGCGCTGTCGGGCCGCGTGCGCCGCGCCGATCCCGCCGCGCAATCCCCCGCAGCCCCGCCCCCCGAGGCAGAACCTGCCACCGATCCGACGCTGCCGCTGATCGGTCATGCGCCGGCGATGCAGAACCTGTTTCGCATGGTGGCGCGGGTGCTCAACGCCGATCTGCCGGTGGTGATCGCGGGCGAGGCGGGGGTGGGCAAGACCGTGGTGGCGCGGTCGTTTCACGATCTGTCCGACCGGCGCGAGGCGGGTTTCGTGGTGCTGACCTCGGCCGATCCATCGGAAGAGGCGATCCAGCGCGCGGCCGAACGTGCGCTGGGCGGCACCCTTTTGATCGAGGATCCGGCCGGGTTCGACAGCGCCGCGCAGGCCCGGCTGATCGGCATGATCGAGGCCTGGGAAAGCGGGCCGGGCCGCAACCAGATGCCGCGCCTGATTTCGACCACCGGCCCCGATCCGCAGGCCGAGGTGGCGGCCGGACGGCTGCGGGCGGATCTGTATTACCGGCTGGCCGGGGTCACGATCACCGTGCCGCCGCTGCGGGCGCGGGTCGACGACATTCCGCCGCTGGCGCGTCATCTTCTGGCGCGCGCGGCGACGCAGGGCCTGCCGGCGCGCAGGCTGTCGGATGCCGCGACCGCGGTGATTCGCGCCCATCCCTTTCCGGGCAATGTGCGCGAGCTGGAAAACATGATGCGGCGGCTGGCGCTGATCGCGGCGGGGGCGGAAATTTCCGAGGCCGAGCTGCGCCAGACCTTACAGGATTCGCAGCCGGTGATGGCGCAGGCGGCGGCGCCCGCGCCATCCGCGCCCCGCGCCATGTCCCCGGCGACCGGGATGGCCGCGCCGGCCCCGGCGCTGGCCGGCCCGCCTTTGGCCGGTCTGGGCGAGTCCGCGAATATGCGGCTGGCCCAATCGGTTGAGATGCATTTGCAACGCTATTTCGATCTGCATGGCGATCAGCTGCCGCCGCCCGGCCTTTACGACCGCATCCTGCGCGAGATCGAAAAGCCGCTGCTTGAGATCGCGCTGGACGCCACCGGCGGCAATCAGCTGCGCTGCGCCGACCTTCTGGGCATCAACCGCAATACGTTGCGCAAGAAACTGACCGACCTGAATATCGAAGTGACAAGACGCCGCAAGCTGATGTAAAACGGCCACAGGTCGGTTCGCGACAGTCGCGCGACGGCCACAGAACGCCGCGGAACAGCGGCGGAATGATGAGGTCGGCACGTGGCAGCGGTATTGTCCAGGCATTCTTGGGATCGGCTCGTCGCCCTGCGGCGCCGGCGCAGCTATCGCAATGCGGCGACGCTGGGGCTGGTGCTGCTGGGGCCGGCGCTGGCGGCGCTGACCTTTGCGGTGATGGGGCCGTTCGCGGGCGCGACCTCGGGGGGCAGGATGCTGCGGCTGGTGCTGTTGGCGGACCTGCTTTACCTGATCGTGCTGATCGGGCTGGTGGTGGCGCGCATGGTGCGCATCTTTGCCGCGCGGCGCAAATCGGCGGTGGGGTCGCGGCTGCATATGCGGCTGGTGGGCGTATTCGCCACCATCGCGCTGGTGCCGACGGTGCTGGTGGCGCTGTTCGCGGGGCTGACGCTGAGCATCGGGCTTGAGGGCTGGTTCTCGAACCGGGTGCAGCAGGTGGTCTCAAGCTCGCTTTCCGCCGCCGAGGCCTATCAGGACGAACATCGCCGCGACCTGACCAATGACGCCAAGCTTCTGGCCGGCGCGCTGACCCAGGCGGCGCGGCGCAATCCGAGGCTGGATGACGGCGTGCTGCGCCAGCTTTTGGAACAGGGGCAGGGCCTGATCCAGCGCGGCCTGCGCGAGGCCTATGTGGTCGATGGGCGCGGTACCATCCATGCGCGGGGCGAGCGCAGCTACCGCTTTTGGTATGAACAACCCCTGCCCAAGCAGTTCGATGAGGCCAGCGCCGCCGGGCTGGTGCTGATCGAGGACTGGCAGAATAACGAATTCCGCGCGCTGGTGCCGCTGCCGCCGCTGGCCGACCGCTATCTTTACGTCACCCGCGACGTGGACGGCGATCTGCTGGGGCTGTTGGACGACACCCGCCAGACGGTCGGCGAATATCAGCGGCTGGAACAGGAACGCGGCCGGGTTCTGTTGGAATTTTCCTTGCTTTACCTTGGCTTCGCGCTGCTTCTTGTGGCGGCGGCGATGTGGTTGGGCCTGTGGTTCGCCGACCGGCTGTCACGGCCGATCGGGCGGCTGGCCGCCGCCTCCGAACAGGTGGGCGAGGGCAATCTGGACCTGCAAATCCCAGATGCCAATACCGGCGACGAGATCCAGACCCTGGGCGAAAGCTTTAACCGCATGACCCGCCAGCTGAAACAGCAGCGTCAGGAGCTGGTCGAAAGCTATCGCGCCGCCGACGATCAGCGGCGGTTGTTCGATTCCGTGCTGTCCTCGGTCACGGCGGGGGTGATCGGGCTGGATGCGGCGGGCGAGATCGACTTTCTGAACCGCTCGGCCACGCGGCTTCTGGGGCTGGACCCGGCGCGGGACCATGACCGGTTGCTTTCCGAGGCGGTGCCGGAATTCGCCCCGCTCTTCGAGCGTCTGCACCAGTCGGTCAACGAATGGGTGCAGGACGAGATCCGCCTGAACCGCGAGGGCCGGGTAGAAAGCCTTTTGGTGCGCATGGCGATCCGGCGCGGCGCGGCGGGCGGGCTTGAGGGGTATGTGGTCGCGCTGGACGATGTGACCGATCTGGTTTCGGCGCAGCGCATGGCGGCCTGGGGCGATGTCGCCCGCCGCGTCGCCCATGAGATCAAGAACCCGCTGACCCCGATCCAGCTTTCGGCCGAGCGGCTCAAGCGCAAATTCGGCCCCATCGCCGGCGACGAGCGCGATGCGCTTGAGCAATATACCGAAGTCATCATCCGCCAGACCAATGACCTGCGCCGGATCGTGGACGAGTTTTCGCGTTTCGCCCGCATGCCCGAACCCGACCGCAAGGAAACCGATATCGCAAAGCTGTTGCGCGACAGCGAGCTGATGCAGCGCGACGCGCTGCAAGGGGCGCTGGTTTCCGATATTCCGGGCGAGCCGGTGATCGTCGACGCCGATGCCGGCATGATGCGGCAGGTGTTCACCAATCTTTTGAAGAATGCCGGGGAAGCCATTGATGAATTGCGCAAAGACCCGCCCGAGGGTTGGGTGCCCCGGGTGCTGGTCGAGATGCATTCGGCCCCCGATGCGGTCACGATCCGCATTATCGACAACGGGCCCGGCCTGCCACAGGACCGGACCCGGCTTTTCGAACCCTATGTAACCATGAAACCCGGTGGGACCGGCCTTGGCCTGCCCATCGTCAAGAAGATCGTCGAGGAACATGGCGGCAGCCTGTCGCTGACCGATGCCCCCGGTCAGCAGGGGGCCATGGCTGAAATCCGGTTGCCGCGCGAGCGTCAGCCGGTGCGCCTGTCGGTTCGCCGCCAGAAACACGAGCAGGAAATGTCGAAATGAGTGATATTCTTATTGTTGATGATGAACGCGACATCCGCGAGCTGATCTCGGATATTCTGCGCGATGAGGGTTATGCCACGCGGCTGGCCGCCAATTCCGACGAGGCGGTGGCCGAGCTGAATGCCGGCGAACCGGCGCTGATGATCCTGGATATCTGGCTGAAGGACAGCAAGATGGACGGGATCGACATCCTCAAGCAGGTCAAGCGCAACAACCCCGACGTGCCGGTGGTCATCATTTCCGGCCATGGCAATATCGAGATCGCGGTCGCGGCGATCAAACAGGGCGCCTATGACTTTATCGAAAAGCCCTTCAATATCGACCAGCTTCTGGTGGTGATCCGCCGCGCCATGGAAACCTCGCGGTTGCGGCGCGAGAACACGGTGCTGAAACGCGGCGAGGCCAAGGCGGCCGAGATGCTGGGCAATTCCGCGCCGTTCCGGCGGCTGCGCGAACAGCTGGACAAGGTGGCCAAGTCGAACGGCCGGGTGATGCTGACCGGCGAGCCGGGCGCGGGCAAGGAAATTTCCGCCCGCTATATCCACGCCCACAGCCCGCGCGACCGCGCGCCCTTTGTCACCGTGTCCTGCGCCACCATCGAGCCCGATCACATGGAAGAGGTGCTGTTCGGGCGCGAAAGCGCCGAGCGCGGCATCGAGCCCGGGCTTCTGGAACAGGCCCATGGCGGGGTGATCTATTTCGACGAGGTCGCCGATATGCCGCTGGGCACGCAGCCCAAGATCCTGCGCGTGCTGACCGAGCAGCAGTTCCAGCGTTCGGGCGGGACCGACAAGGTGCGGGTCGATCTGCGGGTGATTTCCTCGACCAATCGCGATCTGGCGGTCGAGATCAATGCCGGGCGTTTCCGGCAAGAGCTTTATGACCGGCTGAACGTGGTGCCGGTCGCCGTGCCCTCGCTGGCCGAGCGGCGCGACGACATTCCGATGCTGGCGGAATATTTCATCGAGCAGTTCCACCTGACCCAGTCGCTGCCGCAGCGCGAATTGCCCGAGGAAACCAGCGCCGCGCTTCAGACGATGAACTGGCCGGGAAACATCCGCCAGCTGCGCAATGTCATCGAGCGGGTGCTGATCCTGGGGGATGGGACCGGCCCGATCCAGCCGGCCGAGCTTGAGGTGCAGGGCGGCGCCAGCAGTGGCGGCGGCGAGGCGCTGGCGCTGGGGCCGCAGATCACGAGCCTGGCGCTGCGCGAGGCGCGCGAGCTGTTTGAGCGCGAATATCTTCTGGCCCAGATCAACCGTTTCGGCGGCAATATCAGCCGCACGGCGCAATTCGTCGGCATGGAGCGCAGCGCGCTCCACCGCAAGCTGAAATCGCTGGGCGTGGTGGGGGGCGTCCGCGTCGAGGACGAGGTCAGTGTGAAATGATCGCGCCCGGCGGCGCGGTTCTTTGGATATTTATGTGAAGAAGAAACAGGGCGGATGGATGCGGGGGTGCCAGGGGGGCGGGCCGGGATGGACGGGTGTTTTCGGGTATCGGTCATTCCCGGGCCGCGTTAGGATCGCCTCTTATGACGGCAGCAGGCTGGACAGGGAATGAAGATCATCATCTGCGGGGCGGGACAGGTCGGCTGGCACATCGCCCGCCATCTGGCCGGTGAACGCAACGACGTCACCATCATCGACACCAATGCCGAGCTGATCCGGCGCGCCACCGATGCGCTGGACGTGCAGGGCGTGACCGGTTTCGCCAGCCATCCCGAGGTGCTGGACCGGGCGGGCGCCCGTGACGCCGACCTGCTGATCGCGGCGACCCATTCGGATGAGGTGAACATGGTCACCTGTCAGGTCGCGCATTCCGTGTTTCAGGTGCCGCGCAAGATCGCGCGGCTGCGCAGTTCGGCCTATCTGGACGCGATCTATTCCGATCTTTACCGCACCGATCACCTGCCCATCGATGTCGTGATCAGCCCCGAGCGCGAGGTGGCGCGGGCGGCCTTGCAGCGGCTTTCGACGCCCTCGACCTTTGACGCCGAGACGTTCCTTGAGGGGCGGTTGCATCTGTTGGGGATTTCGCTGGAACCCGACAGCCCTGTGCTGAACACGCCTTTGCGCCAGCTCAATGACATGTTTTCCAGTCTGAGCGCGATCGTCACCGGCGTGCGCCGGCATGGCAAGCTTTTCGTCCCCGAGGCCAATGATCAGCTGTTCGAGGGTGATCAGATCTATGTCTTCACGCTGGCCGAGGATGTGCCGCGCACGCTGGAAATCTTTGGTAAGCCGACCGCGCGACAGGAAAACGTGGTCATCATCGGCGCCGGCAATGTGGGCCTTGCGGTGGCGCAGGCGCTTGAGGCGCGGCCCGAGCGTGTCCGTGTCAAGCTGATCGAGCGCAACCGCGCCCGGGCCGAGGACGCGGCCGATGCGCTGAACCGGACCATCGTGCTGAACGGGGACGGGCTTTCGGCCGAATTGCTGGAAGAGGCGGCGGTTCCCAAGGCCGATGCCGTTCTGGCCATTACCGATGACGACAAGACCAATATCCTGGCCGCCGTGCGAGCCAAGCAGGTCGGCGCCAAGCTGGCGATTTCGCTGGTCAACGATCCGACGCTGATGTCGATGATGGAGCCGCTGGACATCGACGCCTTTATCAATCCGCGCGCCAGCACGGTGTCGACCATCCTGCGCCATATCCGGCACGGGCGGGTGCGCGACATCTATTCCATCGGCGATGCCGAGGCCGAGGTGATCGAGGCGCAGGTGCTGTCCACATCGCCCATCGCGGGCCGGCCGGTGCGCGATATCGAATTCCCCGAAGGCGCGCTGATCGGTGCGGTGCAGAAACAGGGCAGGGTGATCAAGCCGGTCGGCGATCTGCGCGTCGAAGAGGGCGATATCGTGGTGATCTTTGCCCTGTCCTCCGACATCCCCGAGGTCGAGCGCCTGTTGCAGGTCTCGATCGACTTTTTCTGAGGCGGGCATGAGGTTTCTTCTGCGCCTGCCGCTGATCGTCATTCTGGCCGGGATCGGCGCGTTGGCCATGATCATGCCGGGGCTCTATGCCCATGCGCTGGACCAGCACAAGATCGGCTCGATCTTTCTGGGCTGTGCGGGGCTGTTTCTGTTGCTGGCCGTGATCACCGGGCTGGCCAGCGCCGCCGATCCCGAAGGGCCGCGTCCCGGCAGCGTGCTTTTGACCATGCTGGGCACGATGACGGCGCTGCCGGCGATGCTGGCCGTGCCTTTCGCGCTGTCGCTGCCCGATACCGGCTATCTGAACGCGTGGTGGGAAATGGTGTCGAGCCTGACCACCACCGGGGCCTCGCTTTATTCGGCCGAGCTTTTGGCCGAGCCGCTGCATTTGTGGCGGGCGACGGTGGGCTGGCTGGGGGGGCTTTTCATGCTGGTGGCGGCGGTGGCGCTTTTGGCGCCGCTGCGGGTGGGCGGCTTTGAAATTCTGGCCTCACCCTATGGCCGCAACGAGCGGTTCGCCCGGCTGCCGCAATCCCCCGACGCGCCATTCGCGGCGGCGCAGCGCGTCACCGTGGGCTATCGGCCGGAATATGCCGATCCGGTCTATCGCATGATCCGGATCGGGCGGCAGGTGCTGCCGGTCTATGCCGGGCTGACGATGCTGATGTGGGTACTGCTTTTGATGCTGGGCGAGCCGGGGCTGGTCGCGCTGACCCGGGCGATGGGCACGCTGTCGACCAGCGGCATCAGCCCGGTCAACGGCCCCGCCGGACAGGCCAGCGGGCTGACCGGCGAGGTGGTGATTTTCCTGTTTCTGATCCCGGCGCTGTCGCGGCGTTTCTGGCCCGGCGGGCGCGAGCTGAGCACCGGCGACAGCTGGCTTGAGGATCCCGAGCTGCGCATGGCGGCGGGGGTGGTGCTTCTGGTGTCGGTGATGCTGTTTGCGCGCCATTTCGTCGGTGCCATCGACGTGTCCCCGACCGGCGCGGCGGGCGTGCTGGAAACGCTGGACAGCGCGATGTCGGCGGCATGGGGCGGCATCTTCAACGGGCTCAGCTATCTGACCACGACGGGCTGGAACTCATTGGAATGGCAGGGCGCGCGGAACTGGTCGGGGCTGAGCTCGCCGGGCCTGATCCTGGCGGGGCTGGCGATGATGGGGGGCGGCGTTGCCACCACCGCCGGCGGGGTCAAGCTGTTGCGGGTCTATGCCCTGGCGCGCCATTCCGAACGCGAACTGGAACGGGTCGTGCATCCGCATTCCGTTTCCGGCGGCGGGCTGATGGCGCGGCGGCTGCGTCACGAGGGGGCCTATCTGGCCTTTATCTTTTTCATGCTTTTCGCAAGTTCGATCGCGGTGGTGGTCATGCTGATCTCGATCCAGGAAATCGAATTCGACAGCGCCACCATCCTGTCCATCGCCGCCCTGACGAATACCGGCCCGCTGGCCGGGGCGATTCCATTGACGCCGACCTTTCAGGGCTCGGCCGGGATGGCGGGCGCCCCCTGGGAGGGCTGGGCCGGGCTTCCGGCGGTCACCAAGGCCATTCTGGCCGGGGCGATGATCGTCGGCAGGGTCGAGACGCTGGCAATTCTGGCACTGTTCTCGCCCGATTACTGGCGGCGATAGTCCGGGGCCGCGTCACATGCTTGCAAGCCGCCTGCGGCTCGCCTAAGTCTTGAAAAACAGCGATAAGGACAAGGTGCCCCCTATGGCCGGCGACAAACAGAACCTTCAGGACGCTTTTCTCAACCATGTTCGCAAGGGCAAGGTTCCGGTCACGATTTTCCTTATCAATGGTGTGAAACTCCAGGGTGTTATCACCTGGTTCGACAATTTCTGCGTGCTCTTGCGCCGTGATGGCCAGTCGCAGCTGGTCTATAAGCATGCCATCTCGACCATCATGCCGGGGCAGCCGATCAGCCTTTACGACGGCGAGGATTGATTGGCCGAAGCCACCGAGACGCGCGAGGCCCCGACGCGGGCCTATGTGATCCATCCCGATCTGGGCAATGATCGCACCCGCCGGTCGCCCGATCTGGCGCTGGAGGAAGCCATCGCGCTGGCCCATGCGCTGCCCGCCATCGAAGTCGTCGGCGCCGAGGTCTCAAAGCTGCGCAAGCCCGATGCCGGGATGCTGTTTTCCAAGGGAAAACGCGAAGAGATCGGCGAGCATGTCAAGGCCGCCGCCGGGGGCGAGGGCGCCGAGCTGGTGCTGATCGACGGGCCTGTGACGCCGGTCCAGCAGCGCAATCTGGAAAAGGCATGGGGGGTCAAGATCCTTGACCGGACCGGGCTGATCCTTGAGATTTTCGCCGACCGCGCCCAGACCCGCGAAGGGGTGTTGCAGGTCGAGCTGGCGGCGCTGGCCTATCAGCGGACGCGGCTGGTCCGGGCCTGGACCCATCTTGAGCGCCAGCGGGGCGGGCTTGGCTTTGTCGGCGGTCCCGGCGAAACCCAGATCGAGGCCGACCGCCGCGCCATCGACGAACAGATGGTGCGCCTGCGCCGGCAGCTGGAGCGCGTGGTCAAGACCCGCGAGCTGCATCGCAAGGCGCGTGCCAAGGTGCCCTATCCGATTGTCGCGTTGGTCGGCTATACCAATGCCGGGAAATCGACGCTTTTCAACCTGTTGACCGGGGCCGAGGTGATGGCCAAGGATCAGCTTTTCGCGACGCTCGACCCGACCATGCGGCAGATGACGCTGCCCGGCGGGCGGCGGGTGATCCTGTCCGATACGGTGGGATTCATCAGCGATCTGCCCCATGAGCTGGTCGCGGCTTTCCGCGCCACGCTCGAAGAGGTGCTGGCCGCCGATCTGATCCTGCATGTGCGCGATATCTCGCATCCCGAGACCGAGGAGCAGGCCGGCGATGTCGGCGAGATTCTGGACAGTCTGGGCGTCGAAGATGACGTGCCGTTGATCGAGGTCTGGAACAAGATCGATGCGCTGTCGGCCGAGACCCGCGCCGCGCTGCGCCGCGCCGATGCCCGCACCGAGGGGGTGCAGGCGATCTCGGCGCTGACCGGCGAGGGGATCGACGATCTTTTGGCGGCGGTGGATGCGCGTCTGGCCGAGGCGCTGGACGAGCCGCGCCTTGAGGAGGCGCTGGTTCTGGATCACGCCGATGGCCGCAGGCGCGCCTGGTTGCATCGTCAGGGCGTCGTTGTCACCGAAGAGCCGGACGAGGATGGGGTGCGCCTGTCCTTGCGCTGGACCGAGCGGCAAAAGGCGCAGTTCGCGGCGCTTTGATGGCGGGGGACCGCCCTTTCGGGATCGGGTGATGCCGGTTGCGGCGGCCGGATCTGGATATTTGGATGAAGAAGAAAGCAGGGCCGCGCCGGAATTGGCGCGGCCTTTGCCTTTTGTCCGGGCGCTTCAGGCGGGCAGGGCCGCCAGTTCATGCGCCCAGGGCGGATTGGCGCCGGGGCGCGAGACGGTGATCGCCGCCGCGCGGGTGCCGAGCGTGAGCGCGGCGGTGATATGTTCGGCCGTCAGCTCGGCGAGGCCCTTGCGGTTGAGGACGCCGGCCTGATCGAGGGCCGCGAGGACGCCGGCGTTGAAGGTGTCGCCGGCACCGATCGTATCGGCGACCTCGACCCGGACGGCCTTGGCGTTGAGGATGTCGCCCGACCAATGCGCGCGCGCGCCGGCCGATCCGCCGGTCTGAAAGACCACGCGCGGCCCCCGGGTCAGGATCGCGGCGGCGGCCTGATCGTGGCTGGCGCCGGGGGTCAGCCATTCCAGATCGTCGCCCGAAAGCTTGACCAGATCGGCCATGGCGATCAGCCGGTCGAGCCGGGCGCGATAGGCGGCCTCTTTCTGGATGAAGAAGGGGCGGATATTGGGGTCGATCATCACCGGGATGCGGTCGCGGACGCGGGCCACCAATGCCTCGACGGCGGCGCCGCAGGGATCGGGCACAAGGCTGATGCCGCCGATGAACAGCGCGCTGACCCGGTCGGGGATGTCGGGCAGGTCGTCGGCCGTCAGCATGCGCCCGGCCGAGCCTTCGTCATAGAAGGCATAGCGCGCCTCGCCCCCGGTCAGGGTCACGAAGGCAAGCGTGGTGAGCCGGTCGCTGCGCGGAGAAAGCGAGGTGTCGACATGCGCCTCGGCCAGCGGATGGAGAAGCATTTCGCCAAAGGGATCGCGCGAGATGGGCCAGAGATAGCCGCTGTCGGCGCCCATGCGCCCGAGCGCGATGGCGGTGTTATAGACCGCGCCGCCCGGCAGGGGGCGATAGCTTGCCCCTTCGGGCACCATGTCGATCAGCGATTCACCGGCGCAAAGGATCATGTCTGTTCCCCCCTCGTTACCGGTTCTTCATATCAGTTGATAGCGGTAACTGCCAATCGGGGAAATGCGGGCTGCGGCGGTGATGGCGGGCTTTTCGGCCGCGCCGATGCGGACATAGCCGCCGCGTTCGTTCGCCCAGACCAGCGCCGCGACCAGCGCCAAAGCCAGCAGCACCGCCAGCGCGATCTTCCAGACCGACCAGGGGCGTTCGCCCTGAACCCGCCCGGACTGGCCGTTGACCACGAAGCGATAGCTTTTGCCGTTATAGCGATAGGCGGCGGTCCAGACCGGCAACAGCACATGTTTGAAGGTTTCGTCGCTGTGGCGGGTTTCGATCCCGGTGATGCGCTGTTCGTCGCCGCCGATGTCGCGGCGTACATCCATGGTGATGACCCCGGCCATTTCCTGACGTGCGATGTCATGGCCCGCGGCCAGCGGGATCGTATAGCCCTCGGCCAGAAAACCCGAGAGATATTCCGGTCGATAGGGCATCAGATGCGACAGGTCCCAGGGCGTCAGCGCATCGGTGATGCGGCGCGGCAGCGAGCCCGAGGCCAGCACCAGCACATCGTCGAAATCGCGCGCGACCTGGCCGGCGACATTGTGCCAGCGGGTGCGGCGCACCTGTTCGGCGACGCGTTGTTGGCGGCCGTTGATTTCGCGGGTGACCCAGACGGTTTCGTAATACCAGTCCCCGCGCGCCCCGCTATAGCGCGACCGGGTATTGGCGTCGAAGGTCCAGAAGGGGGAATAGACCCCGCTCATTTCCTTGCCGCGCCGTGCATAGGCGGTCAGGCCCGAGGGCGCGAACCAAAGCCCGCCCAGCCAATCCTCGAGCGCGGCCTTGGCCTGTGCTTCGGTGATGACAAAAGGCAGCACGCCCTGAGGCTTGATCAGGCGCGTGGTGCCGGTATCGGTTACCACGGGCGTGGCGCAGAACGGGCAGGCCGAGGCGTGGCGGTCGCTGGTGATTTCCACCTTGGCGCCGCAATTCGGGCAAGAAAGCGTGCGCACGGTTTCGGTGAGGTCGCTGTCGCTGTCGAGGCGCAACCCCTGATCCAGCGGCAATTCGCGCAGCGAGGGCGCCTTGTGCCCCGCATCCCATTGCAGCGCCCGCCCGGTCGCCGGATCGCGCAGGATCGCGGTTTCGCCCCATGGGCCGTCCTGTGGCTGGCGGCCGGGGGCGCGGGCGGGACCGGGGCCGATATCCTGTCTGTGCCCGCAATAGGGGCAGACAAGCACCTGCTGACCCGGCGAGAATTCGAGGCTTGCGCCGCAATTCTCGCAGGGAAAGCGGTATTCCGAGGGGGGCGTCGGCATGGCTGGGCGCGCCCCGATCAGCCGTCCTGTTTGGGCAGGGGCGGCGGGGGCGGCGGCGGCGCGATGGTGAAGAGCTGCGCCAGCGCCGTCACCTCATCGGCGGGTTTCCAGCCGTCCTGTCCCGGGGTCCAGACCAGCGTGTCGCGGGTAAAGCGGCCCTCTTGGGCCAGCCGGCCCAGATGGGCGCGGCCATAAGGCCCCTGGGCCTGACCGTCGACGGCGATATGCCAGACGATTTCGGATTGCAGGGGCGGGGGCGTCATCTGCTGGGGGGCCGCCTGTTGGGGCGCCATCTGTTGGGGAACTGCGCCCCATGGGCCGCGCTGCATGCCGCCCATGGCCATGCCCATGCCCATACCGGCGCCGATGCCCGCGCCCATGGCCGCACCCGCGCCGCCCGCCTGGTTCGAGGCGTTCAGCATCGCCTCGGACGCGGCATATTGGCCAAAGCGGTCCAGATCGCCGACGATTCCCATCGAGGTCCGCTTGTCGAGCATCTTTTCGACTTCGTCCGGCAGGCTTATGTTTTCGATATAGAATTCCGGGATGGTCAGGCCGTAGGCCGCGACCGTCGGGCTGATCGCCTTGGCGACGATCTGGCCGAATTGCTGGGTATTGGCGGCCATGTCGAGAACCGGAATGCCCGAGGCCGCGATCATGCGCGAAAATTCCTGCACAATGATGTTGCGCAGCTGGAAGCTGATTTCATCGGCGGTGAATTCGCCATCGGTCCCGACGATTTCCTGCATGAATTTGCCGGGATCGGTCACGCGCATGGAATAGGTGCCAAAGGCGCGCAGACGTACCGGGCCAAATTCGGGATCGCGCGCGATGACCGGGTTCTTGGTGCCCCATTTCAGGTCATTGAAGCGCGTCGTGTTGACGAAATAGATTTCCGACTTGAAGGGGCTGCGGAAGCCGTGATCCCAGTGCTGAAGCCGGGTCAGGATCGGCAGGTTGTTGGTTTCCAGCATGTAA
>RRZU012413794.1_pt1 | contig 14557 bp, 11 predicted proteins | sample 2165561 | NCBI WGS metagenome assembly RRZU01 (sample SAMN10456909, study PRJNA506462) | wastewater metagenome | isolation source: wastewater sludge | place: USA: Moscow, Idaho
GACGACCACGTGTGGCTCGGTCACCTCGCCGGACCTGCCACGTACGCCGATGAGGCTCCGCGCCTGCGGCGCGCAGTCCAGTGGCGACCCGAGACCCTGACACTGTCCGAGCTGCCCGCACCCGTACCGTCACTCCTCGGGAGCTCCCGCACGGTCATCGACCTCACCGAGGCGCGCGAAGTCCTTGAGGCGCTCGTCGCTGACCAGGCCGAGCCCGTACCGACAGCCACCGAACCGGTGACGCCTGCGGACCCCGATGTCACGCCGAGCCTGTGTCCAGTCACGCCCGGGTTCGCGGCGGCCCTCCACCTCGACCTCGCCTGGCTCGACGAGTTCGTCGGTGTACTCCAGGCCCGGCGCCAGGTGATCGTCCACGGTCCCCCAGGGACGGGCAAGACCTACCTCGCCCGGAAGCTCGCTCGTCACATCGCCGGGGACGACGCGGTGCAGATCGTCCAGTTCCACCCGTCGTACGCCTACGAGGACTTCTTCGAGGGGTACCGGCCCACCCGCCTGGCAGACGGTGGCGTCGGCTTCGAGCTGCAGGCAGGGCCCTTGCGACGGATCGCGTCCCTTGCCGAACGCGATCCGGGCACGCCGTACGTCCTGATCATCGACGAGATCAACCGCGGCAACATCGCGAAGGTCTTCGGAGAGCTGTACTTCCTCCTGGAGTACCGCGGCGAGCGGATCGGCCTGCAGTACTCGCCAGAAGAGCGGTTCGGTCTGCCCAAGAACCTCTTCATCATCGGCACGATGAACACGGCCGACCGGTCCATCGCCCTGGTCGACGCCGCCATCCGCCGCCGCTTCTCCTTCATCGAGATGCACCCGGACAGCGAGCCCGTGGCCGGCCTGCTCCGTCGTTGGCTGGAGTCGAACCACCGCCCCGTCGACCGGGCGGACCTGCTCAGCGCCCTCAACCGCGAGCTCGGTGAGGCCAACCGCGACTTCCAGATCGGCCCCTCGTACCTCATGCGCGATGAGGCGGACACCGACGAAGGACTCGCCCGGGTCTGGCGACACGACATCCTGCCCCTCCTGGAGGAGCACTTCTACGGGCAGTACTCGGCACGGGAAGTCGCCGACCGCTTCGGGCTGACGCGGCTGCAGCGCCTCGCGCGCCCGAACGACACCGACGTCTCCCCGACTGGGAACCCGGCACTCGCACCCGCGCAGGACGCGGGCGAAGAAGGCGGCGGAGCAGCGTCGTGAGCCGCATCGAGCTCGCCGAGAACGACCCGGACGGTCGGGTCGTCGAGCTCCTCCCAGAGGTCGCGGCGGAGCTGGCTGGACGGGGCCTGTTGGACGTCCTCCCCGTGCCCGGGGGCCTGTGGAGGTTGACTCCGCTCCCCAACAAGATCGGGGCGGTACGCGTCGGCCAGCACGACGTCGTCGTGCACCCGAAGGCACGGTTCGCGTCGGTGATGTTCATGCTCGGCTACGCCCGCGATCCCGGGCTGTCCCCGGAGGAGTTTGGCGGTACGACCGAGGACGACCTGTGGCCGCTGGTTGGCGAGACGCTAGCGCGGCTCGCGTCGCGTGCCGTCCTGCGCGGCGTGCTGCAGGGCTACGTCACCGAGGAGGCGAGCCTGGCATTGGTGCGCGGCAGGGTGCGTGTCGCGGATCAGATGGCTCGCCGTCCCGGACTGCTCCTGCCTCTGGAGGTCCGCTACGACGAGTACGCCGTCGACATCCCCGAGAACCGCATCCTGCGTACCGCGCTGCACAGGATGACGCTGGTGCCCGGGCTCCCTGAGGATCTGCGGCGACGGCTGACTCACCTGGGCGGCCGCCTCGAGGGCGCCACGATGCTGCCCGCTGGCGCCCCCACCCCTGGCTGGCGCCGCTCTCGACTGAACGCCCGGTATCACTCCGCGCTTCGGCTCTCCGAATTCGTACTGCACGCGATCGGGCTCGGTACGACCGAGGGCGGTGAGCCGGTGGCCTCTTTTGTCGCCGACATGGCGACCACCTTCGAGGACTTCGTTACCGTCGCCCTCAAGGAGTCACTCTCCCGGGTCAGCACCGGTCATACCGAGGGCCAGTACTTGGTGTACCTCGACCTCGATCGTCGGGTGACGGTCAAGCCGGACGTCGTCCACATCGTCGCGAAGTCTCCCCGCGCCGTCCTCGACGCCAAATACAAGCTAGCTTCTCGTGCAGGCGGCTACCCGACGCCGGATCTCTACCAGATGCACGCTTACTGCACGATCCTCGGCTTGCCTCGGGGCTACCTGGTGTATGCGGGCTCCAGGAGCGAGGGCGCCCGCCCAGGTACCCACAGGATCGCCCGGACACATATCGACGTCGTGACCTGGCCGCTCGACGTCACGACGACGCCGAGGGAGCTTCTCGTCCAGGTGGACGAACTCGCAGCAGCAGCGGTTGCGCCGGCACCGGTCGCGACGATCCCGGCGTAGCCGGCGCCTGCGGGCAAAGCTTGATGCCACGGGCCTAGTCGGCCCGGCTTAGGCGGGCCCGCCCACCCTCGGTGTCGCACCCATCCGGCAAGATGCTCCCATGTCCTCTCTCGCCACCGCGCTCGCCTACGCGCGCCTCCTCGACGAGAGCGCCGTCCTGCGCCTGCTGCGCTCGGGGAACGCCGCCGTCACGGTCGCACTGCTCTCGGAGCACCTGTCGGCCCCCGGCGCTCGGATCCCCTGCGACGAGCTGCATGAGCTCGTCGACATCGACCTCGAAGCGCTCCGTGACCACGTCGACCTCCCCCAGACGGGCAGGAAGTACTGCGACGACTGGCGCAATGCAGGCTTCCTGGTGCGGCGCCCCGCCGTCGACGCCCGCGGCGAGACGTACGAGCTCTCGGCCGACGCCCTCGTGGGCCTCCGGCTGTTCCAGCAGCTCGAGTCGCCCAGGACAACAGTCACCGAGTCGCGGCTCGTGAGCCTGGCCTCTGCGGTCCGCCAGCTCGCCATCGACACCGACCCCGACGTCACGCGGCGGCTCGAGGCCCTGGCCGCGGAGCGCGAGCGCATCGACGCGGAGGTCGCTCGCCTCGAGGCGGGCGAGGTTGCGGTCCTCGACGCCCGGCGGGCGGTCGAGCGCATCGTCGACATCCTGCTCCAGGCTCAGGATCTCCCCGCCGACTTCGCCGGCGTCCGCGCGCGCTTCGAGTCCCTCAACCATGACCTGCGCACGAGCATCCTCGACACGGACATCTCGCAGAGCACGGTTCTGGACGACATATTCCGTGGGGTCGACCTCATCGAGTCGTCCGACGAGGGCCGCACCTTCACCGCCTTCTCCGCGCTCCTGCGCGACCCCGAACGCTCCTCCGCGCTCGACGCCGACGTCGCCGCCGTCCTGTCGCGCGACTTCACGCACGAGCTTCCACTCGAGTCCCGCCGCACGCTGCGCACACTCGTCCGCGACCTCAAGACCGGCAGCCGCGAAGTCCACAGTGCACTCACCGACTTCGCCCGCGGCCTGCGGCGATACGTCCACTCCCAGGAGTTCCAACGCGACCGGGCCCTGCGGGGCCTGCTCCAAGAAGCGCTCGCCGCCGCGGCTCCGGCCAGCCACCACACCAAGCCGTACGCCGACATCGGCGTCGAGCTCGACCTGTCCGCCATGCGCTTCTCGTCCGTCGGCGAGCTGACCCTCGAGGACCCCTCCGAGCTCGAGACCGGCGCACCACTCGACGACGCCGAGCACGGCACCATCGACTTCGCGGTCCTCGCCGCGATCGCGCGCGAGACCGAGATCGACTTCGACGAGCTCACCACGAACGTCAACGCCACCCTCGACGTCCAGCCGAACGCGACCGTGGCCGAGGTCCTCGTCGCTCACCCCGCCACCCAAGGGCTCGCGAGCGTCGTCGGGCTGCTCTCGCTCGCCGCGCGCTACGGCACGGTCGCCACCGACGCGGACGAAGAAGTGACCTGGACCGGAACGGACGGCCGCACACGACGCGCTACCCTCGCCACGCACGCCTTCCCCAGGAGGATCGACGCATGAGCACCGACGCCCCACTCGACGGCTCGCACCGTCCACTGTGGACCACCGACACCGGGACGCTCACCGAGCCCTCCCGGCGCGTGCTCCTCGAGATCCTCAAGGGCCCCTACCTCTCCGGCCGGAAGAAGCCCCAGCTCTGGGCCGCGCTGCTCGCCGACGAGGCCGCGGTGCGCTCCCGGCTGCACGACCTCTTCCTCGACCTCGTCCTCGACCGCACCGACGAGGTCGCCTTCACCCGCAAGGTGCGCACCCAGGAGGTCGACGTGCCCCAGGCGCTGCGCAGCGAACGCCTGACCTTCATCGACACCGCCATGCTGCTCGTCCTGCGCCAGCTGCTCCTCGCCGCCCCCGGCGAGCAACGCGTCATCGTCGGCCAGGACGACGTCTACGAGCGCCTCATGGTCTACCGCGACGGTGACGAGACCACCTTCCGGCGCAACCTCAACAGCGCCTGGGGCCGCATGCGCGATCGCCTCCGCGTCATCCACGCCGTCGGCGAGGACCGCGCGGAGATCTCCCCCGTGGTGCGCTTCATCGTCGACGAGGACCGCGTCGCCGCGCTGACGGCGTCCTACCGCGACCTCGCGGCTCGCGGCGGGACGGTCGCCACTGACAGCCCCGAACCCGACCCGGAGGAGACCGAGCGATGACCGACACCCTCTTCGCGCTCCCCGATGACGACGTCGCTCCCGAGCCGGACCTGCAGGAGCTCGCCCCGGGCCAGTGGCGCCTCTGCGAGGTCCAGGTCGCGAACTGGGGCACGTTCGACGGCTCGATCTACCGCATCCCGGTCGCGCGCCAAGGGCACCTCCTCACCGGGCCCTCAGGGTCCGGCAAGTCCTCCCTCCTCGATGCGATCGCCGCGGTCCTCACGCCCGACAAGTGGCTCCGCTTCAACCAAGCAGCGCAAGGTGCCTCCAGCCGCGGCGACCAGCGCAGCATCCTCAGCTACGTGCGCGGGGCGTGGTCGCGCACGTCGGACGAGAACGAGGACCGCGTCGTCAGCGCGTACCTGCGCCCCACCGCCACCTGGAGCGGCATCGTGCTCCAGTACGAGAACGGAACCGGACGCACAGTCTCGCTGGCGCGACTGTTCTTCCTGCGCGGCACCTCGACCGCCGCAGCCGACCTCCAAGACCTGTGCCTGATCGACCGCGCACCGATCGACCTGCGCGACCTCGAGCCGTATGTGCGCACCGGGCTGGAGACCCGGCGACTGCAGCAGGAGTTCCCCTCGGCCGCCGTCACCACGAACGGCAAGCACAAGGCCTTCTACACCCGTCTGTGCAACACCCTCGGAATCGCGGGCGAGGCCACCCTGCGCCTCCTGCACCGGACCCAGGCGGCCAAGAGCCTGGACAGCCTCGACCAGCTCTTCCGCGACTACATGCTCGACGAGCCGACCACGTTCGCACTCGCCGCCGAAGCCGTCACGCAGTTCGGCGAGCTCAACGACGCCCACAAGCACGTCGTCCAGCTCCGCGAGCAGCGCGACCATCTGCTCGAGCTCCGCACCGAGTCAGACAAGTACGACGCCGCGGAGCACGCGGCGCAGACCGCCCGGGCGCTGGCCGCCGGCGTGCCCGCCTACCAGAAGCGCCGCGGCCTCGGACTCGCGGAGTCCGCCCTCGAGGAGGTCAGCGAGCGCGCCGCACGCCTCCACGCGGACGTCGAACGCGCGACCGCTGACCACCAGCTCGCCGACGACGCGCTCGCCCACGCGCGCCGCCGCCAGTCCGAGCTCGGCGGCGACCTCGCCGCCAGCCTGACCGCCAGCCTCGCCACCGCGGATCGTCACGTCGCCGACACCACCAGCCGCTGGCAGGGACTGCAACGCCAGCTGCACTCAGCCGGCGTGACCGCCGCGCCGACGACCGAAGCCGAGTTCACCGAGCTCGTCGCCGAGATCAACCGGCAGATGAGCCAGCCGTCCGCCGTCGGCCCTACGCACGCCGAGCTCGAGCGTCGAACCCGCGCCAAGGACGCCCACGGGGCGGTCGAGGCCGAGATCGCTGCGCTGCAGCGCAGCCGGACCACCGTGCCGTCCGCGCTGCTCGCCGTCCGCGACGCCATCGCCGCAGCCACCGGCCTGCCACTCACCGCGCTGCCGTTCGCCGCAGAGCTCATCGAGATCGATCCCGAGCACGCACGCTGGACCGGTGCGATCGAACGAGTGCTGCGGCCCCTGGCCCTCTCCATGCTCGTGCGCGCCGAGCACGTGCCCCAGGTCCGCCGATGGGTCGACACCCACACGATCGGTGCGCGCCTCGTCTACGAGGTCGTGCCGCACGAGCTCACTCCCCCGCGCCCCGCCCGCAGCGACATCTCTCTGGTCAACCGCGTCAGGCTCGGCACCGGCCACATCAGCGACTGGATCGCCGGCCAACTCTCCGACCGCTACGACTACGCCTGCGTCGAGAGCGCCGACGAGCTCGACGCCCACGACCGCGCCGTCACGATCAACGGCCAGATCAAGACCTCCCGCACCCGGTACGAGAAGGACGACCGCGTCCGGATCGACGACCGCAGCCGATGGGTCCTGGGCGACCGCGAAGCCAAGCTCGAGGCGCTCATCGCCCAGCTTCACGCCGCCGCCGACGAGCTCACCGAGGCGACCGACGTCGTCGAACGGGCGGAGAAGCGCAGGACGGAAGCCGACCAGAGGCTCGGCGCCCTGCGCACCATCCGCGAGACCCGATGGGCGGACGTGGACCAGGCGGCCGCGACCAGATCTGCAGCCGCGCTGCGCCGCCAGCTCGACGACCTCACCCGAGACGACGCCGTGCTGCGCGACGCTGGCGCCGCCGTCGAGCAGGCAAGCCGCGAGCGCGACGCCGCCAAAACAGCCGAGGTGACCGCACGCTCCGCGCTGAACGTCGCTGAGCGCGAGCGCCACGACCTCGAGCGCGACATCGCGGCGTTGCGCACGGAGATCGACTCCGGCGCCGTCCCGGAGCTGGACGAGGCAACCACGGCCGAGCTCGACCGCCGGTTCGGACGCGTGCAGCGCCGCATCGACCGGTTCGCGCTCGCCGAGGTCGGTCAGAAGGTCCAGGCGCAGCTGGGCACCGAACGGGACAACGCCCTCCGCGACGCGGACGCGGCCGGACGCAAGGTCACCCAGCTCGCCACCCAGTTCAAGGGACGGTGGGAAGCGCGGGCAGCCGACCTCGTGGCGGACCTCACCGACAGGGCCGGGTACCTCGCGATCCTCGACGACATCGTCGCCCACGGTCTCCCCGACCACGAGGCCGACTTCCTGCGCCTGTTACGCAACCGGTCGCGCGACCTCGTGGGCCAGCTCGTCAGCGACATCATGAGCGCGCCACGCGAGATCGAGGAGAAGCTCGACGCCGTCAACGACTCCTTGCGACGCTCCCCCTTCGACGTCGGGCGGTTCCTCCGGCTCAAGCCCAAGGTCCGCAGGACCCCGGCCGTCCAGCAGTTCCTCACCGACCTGCGCTCCGTGACCGAGGGCAGCTGGGGAGACGACGACCTCGAGACAGCCGAACGCCGGTTCGCCACGCTCGCCGAGATCATGCGCAAGCTGGGCTCGAGCGATCACATCGACCGGGTGTGGCGCGCGCAGTGCCTCGACACCCGGCAGCACGTCACATTCCTCGCCAACGAGGTCGACGAGCACGGCCACGTCCACGCGACGTACGACTCCGGCGCCGCCATGTCCGGCGGGCAGCAGCAGAAGCTCGTCGTCTTCTGCCTCGCCGCCGCCCTGCGCTACCAGCTCGCCGACGTCGACCAACCGCTCCCCCGGTACGGCACCGTGATCTTCGACGAGGCGTTCGACAAGGCCGACTCCCGCTACACGCGCATGGCGCTCGACGTCTTCGTCGAGTTCGGCTTCCAGCTCGTGCTGGCCACCCCGCAGAAGCTCCTGCAGACGATCGAGCCGTACGTCGGCGCCGCCACGTCCGTGGAGAACCCGACGCGCCGGCGGTCCACGATCTCCCTCGTGCCGTGGCGCACGGAGGAGCCACCGGCATGATCACTGTGCGCGAGGCCCAGGACAGCGCGCGAGGCAAGCTACGGCGCCACCTCGCGACGTGGGCCACCCAGCTTCCCGTCGACGATGCCGGACGCGACGGCTCACCACTGGTCACGATCGCGCTCAAGCCGCCTACCGAAAAGGAGATGTTGACCGACGAACGCGGCGCCGAGGCGTGGGCCAGGGCGTGGCGGGCGCTCCCCCTCGACCGCCACGCCGTCGTCGAATGGGAGACGCGCACGTGGCGGAGCATCGGGCGCCAAGACGTCCCGGTTCGGCTCCACCTGCACGACGCCGACGCTGTCGCGGCATTCGTCGGCGGAAGCCTCGCGACGGACTACGGCCGCCTGAAAGCCAGTGCCGCCGGCGTCTACGGACGCTTCGGCCCGACCGACGCGCTCGCGTCGGCGCTCCGCCGGCACGCGTCGACGGTGCTCGCGTACACGGATGCTGAGCGCACCACCGTCGTCGACGTGCTCGACTGGCTCCTCGCGACCGACATCGCCGGGCTGCGCCCACGTCAGCTGCCTATTCGTGGCGTCGACTCGAAGTGGTTCGCCAGCCACCGCACCGTGCTCTCGGCTCTCCACGCGGCCATCACCGGCACTCCCTCCCTCGGTGTCGTCGACAGCGACCCCCTCGTCCGCGTCCGCATCCTCGATTCACGGCTCGCCCCCGGCGGTGTCGAGGACTTCTCCGCCCCGGCACGACAGCTCGCATCCCTCTCCTTCGAGCCCCGGATCGCGCTCGTCGTCGAGAACCTCGAGACGCTGCTCGCGCTGCCGTCGTGGCCGGGCGTCGTCGCGATCCACGGCTCGGGCTACGCCGTCGACGTCCTCGGTGGGCTGCCGTGGTTGCTGCGGACCTCGATCGTCTACTGGGGCGACCTGGACTCGCACGGCTTCGCGATCCTGCACCGGCTGCACACAGCGCACCCGGACGTGACCACGGCCCTGATGGACATCGCCACTCTCGACGCGCACCGCGACCTCTGGGTTCCCGAACCCAAGCCCACGCGCGGCACGTTCTCCACTCTGACGGAGCACGAGGCAGCCACCCTCAGCGCGCTCCGCGCCGCAGGCGACGTCCGGCTCGAACAAGAGCGCATCCCCTGGGCGTACGCACTGACGGAGCTCGAACAGAGCGCGCTGGGCCGAAGAGACTAGCCAGCTCGAGCGAGACGCAACCAGCCGACGCTCATGTCACGCCCGCAGCACGTGGTTGTCGTTATTGCAGATACGGGTATCGTGGAGATCATGGCAGCGCACGCACTCTCCACGACTCTCGATCCGACCGATCCGGTCGTCCGCTCGGGCGCTCAGCACCTCGCTGAGCAACTCGTCGGCGACACACCGGTCGAGGCGACCGTGCGCGCCATGCTCAACGACGTCGCCCGCGGGGCACGTGTCGTCGTGCTGCGAGCCGAGGACGAGGTCAGCCCTTCGCGAGCTGCCGAGGTGCTCGGAGTGACCCGCCAGTTCGTCGACCGCCTGTGCGAGGACGGCGTGCTGCCGTTCCGCCGTCTGCCCGGAAGCCGCCACCGTCGTATCCGGGTTCAGGACGTCATCGATGTCGCTGCCGAACGCGAGCAGCGCCGCTCCGGTGCCGAAGCGATCCGCAGCGTCATCGGGGAGTAGCCCGGTGACCCGAATACCACGGGTCTTGATCGAGACCAGCACCGAGCCGGTGCTCGCCAACGGGGTCAAGGTCGGCGGGCGCGCCGACGCTCGCCGCACCGCGCTAACAGTTGCCCGAGGGACGGGGCGGACCTGGCTGCGCCTGATGGCCACAATCGTTAACCGGCAGAATCTTGCATGTTAATATGGCCGCATGCTGGTGGACGAAGGGACCGTAGGAAGCCGTCTACGCGCGCGACGCCTGAGCGCTGGGCTCACTCAGAACGAGCTCGCGGAGCGTGCAGGCGTCAGCGTGCGCACGCTGAGTGACTTGGAAAACGGCCGCGGAGCCACGCTGCGCGTGACCCTGGCCGCGGCAGAGCCTGTCGGCGGACTGCACGAGCTCCTGCGCGACGAGCCAGCACCCGCCCACTCTCGCTCGCCGCGACTGCCTCGCGCACGATCGACATCCCCGAGGCGCGAAGACCGCAAGTCCTTTGAGCTCCATCGCTCGATCGTCCGTAAGCTGCGCGCCGACCCGTCCGGCGTCCGTCGACGCGCATCCGCTGGCGTCGAACGACTCATCACGTCACCCAACATTGGCCCGCAGGGACGTCGTTGGGTTAAGGAGTGGCGCCAGGCGATCGATGACGGGCCAGCAGCCCTCGAGCGCCTGTGCCTCCGTGACGACGATCACGGCGCGTCGCTGCGGCAGGTCTCGCCATTCTTCGGCGTCCTCTCGCAGCACGAGCGCCTCGAAGCGCTGAAGCGGGCCTGATGCGCCGCGCCGATCTCGAGCACATCCTGCGGGCCGTCAGAGACGTTGCTCAACGCCCGGCGTTCCTCGTCATCGGGTCGCAGTCGGTGCTCGGGACCTGGACCGAGGCGGAGCTTCCACCGGAAGCGACGATGAGCGCCGAGGTGGATCTTGCACCCATCACTGAGTTGGACCGGTCGCGCCTTGCCGAAGAAGTCCGATCGGTACTCGCACAGATCTATCCCGAGCACCGCGACGTCGGCGTTGACCCGCAGACGATCTCGGACAACCTCGACGCCATCGGCGAGTTCTCGACTTTCCACGAGACCTTCGACATCTACGTCCAAGGCGTCGGCTTCGAGACGGCGACCTTGCCGGATGGCTGGGAGTCTCGGCTTGTCGTGCTGTCGAACGACGATACGGGTTATGCCGTGGGCCTCTGCCTCGACCCGCTCGATGCGTGCTGCGCGAAGCTCGTCGCCGGCCGTGAGCAGGACTACCTGTTCGTGGCTGCGCTCATCGAGCACGGCTTGGTCAGGGCCGACGAGCTGGTGCGCCGCGCCGAGCTGCTGCCGTCAACCGCAGGGCGGGCACCAATGGCCCAGTCATGGGCACAAGCTGCGCAAGCCGGCTGGCACGCGTGAATGTCGAGCCGGATCGGCACGGGCCGATGCATGAGTCGGGTCATCGTTCATAGCGGCGCTCCCGCGACCCTCGTCGAGAACGGAATCGCCCGAGCCACGTCAGTCCGCGCTGCTAGCCTCACCCCATGCCCGCCGTCCGCCAGACCCGCCGCGCCCGCGCCGCACGCCGGCGCACCAAGCGCGTGGCGGCTTCGGGCAGCGACCTCACGAACGACCAGTGGTTCCGCATCCTCGCGGCATGGGCCTGCTGCGCGTACTGCGGCGCTGACGGCGTCGCGCTGCAGAAGGACTGCGTCCTCCCGATCTCTCGCGGCGGCCGCTACACGCTCGACAACGTCGTTCCCGCGTATGCCTCCTGCAACGCGAGCAAGTGCAACACCGAGCTCACGTCATGGATGCGGCGCCGCCGGCTCGACGAGCCGCAGTTCCTACGGAGGTGGATCGAGATCACCCGCGCGCTCCAAGCCACCGAAGGCCTCCCGGTGCCGGCCGCGGCGACCGCACTCTGACCGCACCGCGCGAGCATCTCGACGCAAGCAAACACGGTCAGGAAAACAGAACGGACCCCCGGCCGAAGCCGAGGGTCCTTCCCGAAACGTGGAGCTGAGGGTGTGCTGGTTCACGACATCGTTCACATATGAGTCGGGACATCGTTCACATCGCCGAGGCCGCGACGATCAGGCATGTCCAAGGCCAAGGTCCTCGTCATGTCCGTCGTCGAGCAGGGCCTGTCGAAGGCCGAGGCCGCCCGTAGGTATGACGTGTCCTGGCGATGGGTCCACACCCTCGTCACCCGCTACGAAGCCGGCGGCCTGGATTGTCGCTTGCCAGGGTGATGGGACCACCTCGTTGCCACGAGCATGGGACCACCTGGAGGTGTTACTGAGCATCGCGGGCCTGCCTTTCGTCGTCAACGCCGACACGCTCGCGTTGGCGGTAGGAGGGGCCTTCGACGACGAGGGTGTGCGCGCCTGAGGTGAGGCGGTCGACGGCGGACTGGGTGAGTAGGGCGTCGGTGGTCATCGAGAGCCATTCGGACGGTTCGCGGTTGGAGACCCAGATCGTCGATGCCTTGCGGTGGCGCTCGACGACGAGCTCGTAGAAGTCGTTGGTCTGGGTCGCGTCGAGTGGGCGTAGGGCGAAGTCGTCGATGATCAGGACGTCGACGCCGGTGATGCGTCGCATCTCGGCCTCGAGGGTGTTGTCGAGGCGGGCGGCGCGTAGGCGGGTGAAGAGCTTGTCCGCGCGGTAGAACGCCACGGTGTGGCGGCGGCGGATCGCGATGTGCCCGAGGGCGGTGGCCAGGTGGGTCTTGCCGACTCCGACGGGCCCGAGGACCAACACGCCGGTATGGGCCTCGGCGAACCGCAGCGAGGCCAGGTCCGAGAACAGGATGCGGTCGTAGGACAGGTCGGGCTGCTCGTCCCAGGTCTCGAGCCGCATGGTCGGGTCGAGACCGGCTTTGGCGGCGCGGAGCATCGCCGAGCGGGACTCGCGGCGGGTGACCTCGTCGGCGAGCAGGAGCTCGAGGAAGGCGGCGTGGCCCATCTTGTGCTGGCGGGCCAGGGCCAGGCGCTCGGGCAGGGTGTCCTTCAGGCCGGAGAGCTTCAAGGCCCGCAAGGTCTTGGTCAGGTCCGTCCCGACCGGGTCGATCGGCCCCGTGGTCGGCGAGGCCGGCGACGGCGTGGTCGTGGTGGTGGTCATCGGGTGGTCTCCAGTTCAGGGGTGGCGGCCTCGGCGCCGCCGAGGATGAGGGTGAGCTGGGCGGTCCCACCGGTGGCCGGGATGGTCCCGCGACTGGCTGGGGTGGTCCCACCAGCGGCTGGGGTGGTCCCTGCGGTGGCGAACTCGGCGGGGTCGCGGGCGAAGCGCGCCGTGGTGGCAGCGGATCTCGCGGGCAAGAGCGGGGCAGTGCCCTCGGTGGCCTTCTCTAGCATCGAGGCGACCTTGGTCACCGAGATGACGTCGAGGTCCAGGGCCCGGCCGCAAGCGGTCTCGACCGGGTCGGGCCCGTAGCGGCGGACCAGGCCCAGGAGCCGGTAGACGGCCCGCATCCTGGTCCAGGGCAGCGGGTCGTCCAGGACGCGTTCGGCGTAGATGCCGATGTTGTGCCCGTGGGAGGCGCAGGTGGCGATCAGGCGGGTCAGGTCGCGCAGGGCGTAACCGGTCTTCTCCGCGGGCAGGTCGCCCGGGTCGGTCCACCGCCCGCCGGGGCGCTGGCGCGGGTGGGTCTTGACGAGTTTGCCGTGGTGGTAGAGCTTGACGAGCTGGGAGTCGGCGCGGGCGTGAAGGTGCTGGCCGAGGTAGTCCCCGGGGACGGAGTACAGCGACTTGGCGACCTCGACGTGGAAGTCGCGGTGGACCTTCACCGTCGTGAAGACCGGCACGTCATACGCCTGCGGGACGGGCAGCAGCGCCGGGGCCTCAGTGTCGGTGAAGACCTCGAGCGGGCGGGCCTGGATGGTGCCGTGGATGCGCATCCCGGCCCGCTGTCGGCACCACACCTCCACGGCCTGCTGGGCCTGGGCGAGGTCGGTGAAGGTCTCCCCGGCCCAGAAGTTCCCGCGGACGTACTGCACGGCGCGCTCGACCCGGGGCTTGTCCTTCGGGGACCGGACCCTGGCGGGGTCGGTGACGAACCCGGTGTGCTGGGCGTAGTCCAACCACCCCGTGCTCAACCGGGGGTTGACCGCGTCGGCGTCGGTGACCACGGGCTTGAGGTTGTCCGGGACCAGGACCTTGAACACCCCGCCGAAGAACGCCCAGGCCGCCTCAGCGCCGGCGATGACCGCCGCCAGGGTCTGGGAGTAGGTCAGCCAGACGAACATGTGCCGGGAGTAGACGGCGGTGAAGATCAGCGCATGGACCCGCCGGCGCCGCCCGTCCTCGGGGTCGGTGAGATAGCCCATGTGGCCGAAGTCGACCTGCAGCTCGGCGCCCGGCTCACCGTCGGCCACCCGCACGGTGGTGTCCTTGGCCCGGTACCCGCACCGCTCGGTCGCGAAGCGGTGCAACGTCCGGTAGGGCACCACGCACCCCTGCCGGGTCAGCAGCTCTTCGATCTTCACGATCGACAACGCCTTGTTGTCCTTGCCATCCCCAGCGACCCATGCGCGGATCTGCTCCTCCCGAACCAGGAGGGCCTCCCACGCTGCGCCATGACCGTTCGGACGCGCCGGGCGCACCGCGGCCACGACCGCCCCGACGAGCTCGTCGTCGACCGCGTCCAGACCCGCCGTCCGCTCCAACCCAACCACCTGAGCAGCCTGGACGTAACGGCGGGCGGTCTTGCGGTCGACCCCCGCCCGCTCCGCGACGGTGCGCAGCCCGGCCCCGCCGAGCCACCCCCGCAGCACTTCCCTGATCTCAATCACGCTGACCTCCCGGAATCCCACGCTCGTTGACCTCCACGCCGATGAAGCTGACACGGCGATCAAACGGGCGAACCGAGGACCCACCGGCAAGGCGCGCCGGGTGGTCCCATGACTGGCAATCCAGGTGGTCCCATGAACGTGGCAGGAAACCGGCTACAGCGGTCCCATGCTCATGGCAGGCGACA
>RRZU010150834.1_pt1 | contig 14556 bp, 10 predicted proteins | sample 2165561 | NCBI WGS metagenome assembly RRZU01 (sample SAMN10456909, study PRJNA506462) | wastewater metagenome | isolation source: wastewater sludge | place: USA: Moscow, Idaho
AAATCTAAGGTATGACGCATATGTCCACCTGCCTTTCTACATGCTTTCTGTCTTCATAATCCCATAATATCATAAAAATCACGATAGTCAATACCTTTCCTAAAAATTTTTTAGGTAACAAAAAACTTTTTTAGATTTCTTGTTGCATTTAGACAATTTAGATGTTATTCTATGTGTATCAGAGACATTGATGTACGAAATGCACATAACAGGCAGATAGCATTTTAACATCAAAGTGTAGAAATTCATAAAAAGGAGAGGTTACAATTATGTTGATCTTAGGTAATGGTAGAGTTGTGACAAGAAACCCTGAATGTCCTTATATGGAAGAGGGCGCAGTAGCAATTGATGGTAAAGTAATCTGTAAGGTGGGACCAACAGATGAGTTGAAGAAGGCTTATCCAGATGCAGAGTTTATTGATGCAAAAGGCGGAGTGATTATGCCGGCATTCATTAATACTCATGAACATATCTATAGTTCTTTTGCAAGAGGACTTGCTATTAATGGATACAATCCAACAGGATTGCTCAGCATTCTTGAAGGAATGTGGTGGACACTGGATAGAAACCTGACACTGAATGATACTTATTTAAGTGCTATGGCTACTTATATTGATTCTATCAAGAACGGTGTAACAACAGTATTTGACCATCATGCAAGCTTTGGAGCTATCAAAGGTTCCTTATTTGAAATTGAGAGAGCAGCGAAGGAAACAGGAATTCGTTCCTGTCTCTGTTATGAAGTTTCCGACAGAGATGGAAAAGACAAGGCCAGAGAGTCTGTAATGGAGAATGCAGAATTTATTCGTCATGCACTGAAGGATGACAGCGGAATGATCGCCGGAATGATGGGTATGCATGCACAGTTCACAATCTCAGATGAGACAATGGAACTTGCAGCAGCAAACAAACCGGATGAAGTTGGTTATCATATTCATGTTGCAGAAGGAATTGAAGATCTGCATCACTGCCTGAAACATTATGGAAAGAGAATTGTTGACCGTCTGATGGACTTCAATATTCTTGGAGAGAAGACACTGCTTGGACATTGTATCTACATCAACCCACATGAGATGGATCTGATCAAAGATACAAACACAATGGTTGTTCATAATCCGGAATCCAATATGGGAAATGCCTGCGGATGCCCTCCGACAATGGAACTTGTACACAGAGGAATCCTTACAGGACTTGGAACAGATGGATATACACATGATATGATGGAATCCTTCAAAGTGGCAAATATTCTTCATAAACATCACCTTTGCGATCCAAATGCAGCATGGGGAGAAGTTCCGAAAATGCTGTTTGAGAACAATGCAAAGATTGCAGGACGTTATTTCGACCAGAAGCTCGGAGTTCTTGAAGAAGGCGCAGCAGCAGATGTGATCATTGTTAATTACAATCCGCTGACACCAATGAATGAGAATAACATCAATGGTCACCTTGTATTCGGAGTAACTGGACACGATGTTGTGACAACTGTTGCAAACGGTAAAGTATTGATGAAAGACAGAAGACTGACAGAGATTGACGAAGCGAAAGTTATGGCAGACTGCAGACAGGCAGCAGCCGAACTTGGAAAACGTATCAACAGTCGTTAGGCTTAGATTGACGGATACTGTTCATTAATGTTAACATATATAACAGATGTGGACAGTATCTTTGATCGCACATTTCGTCAAAACTAACCGGAAAGGACAATAAAATAATGAAAGAAAAGAAATCAGAAGCACCTCGCAGAGGAAACGAAGAACTGTTTAAGTGGGATGGTAACCCGACATTTGGTCAGATACTTCCGCTTGCTGCCCAGCATGTACTTGCAGCAGTTGTAGGATGTGTTACACCGGCAATTCTGGTTGCAAATGCAGCGAATAATGCAGGCGGAAATGTAAACATGGGTCTCTTAATCCAGATGTCACTTGTATTTGCAGCATTATCAACATTCCTTCAGCTGTATGGAAATAAGATCCATCTTGGATCCGGACTTCCGGTCATCATCGGTGTAAGTTTTGCTTATGTTCCGACAATGACAGCAATTGCAGCACAGGCTCAGGACGTTAACACGATTTTTGGCGCGATGATCGTAGGTGGTATTGTAGCAATTATCGTTGGACTTACTATTAAGCAGATCAGAAAGGTGTTCCCACCACTGGTAATCGGAACTGTTATCTTTGCGATTGGTCTGTCTCTTTATAAGACAGCCATTAACTACATGGCAGGAAACTCCGCGAACACATATGAAGTGATCGTAGAGCAGAGAGGTCAGACAGCAGCACTTGTTTATGGTTCCTGGCAGAACTGGCTTGTATCCCTTGTAACACTGGCAATCGTAATCGGTCTGAACCATTACGGAAAAGGACTTTTCAAACTTGCATCTATCCTGATCGGTCTGATCTGTGGATATGTACTTGCATTGTGCTTTGGAATGGTTGATTTTTCAGCACTTTCAAACGCAGGTTGGTTCCAGCTTCCACAACCGTTCGCTTTCGGTGTAAAATTCGATATCTCAGCGATTATCCCGCTGGCGATTTTGTTCCTTGTCAATTCCATTCAGGCAATGGGAGATTTCTCCGCTACAACAAGTGGTGGTATGGATCGTCTTCCTACTGACCAGGAGCTCAACGGTGGTATCATCGGTTATGGTATCAGTAATATCGTAAGTGCATGTTTCGGATGTCCTCCGACAGCAACTTACAGCCAGAACGTAGGTATTGTTGGTTCTACAAAAGTTGTAGCAAGAAAGGTATTTTCACTTTCAGCATTTATCCTTCTGATTGCAGGACTGATTCCGAAATTCTCAGCACTTCTGAGAACAATTCCTCAGTGTGTACTTGGTGGAGCAGTAGCATCTGTATTCGCAGGTATCGCAATGACAGGTATCAAGCTTCTTGTAAGTGAAGGTATGTCTACAAGAAATACAACAGTTGCAGGATTATCTATTGCAATCGGTATGGGTGTATCCTTAAGTAACGGATGCTTAAATCAGATGACATCAACAATTTACGATGGATTAGGAATGACAATGGGACTTGAGAACTTCCAGTCCATCATCAATAACACATTTGCATCATCACCGGTTGTACTGGCGACAATTTTTGCAGTTATTTTGAATCTGGTTCTTCCGAAAGATCCAAAGCCGGAGGCAAAATAAAAGGAAACAGATCTTTGAGAAAAGACAGGTTCTTGGGGAATGATCTGTCAGAGATTTCAAAGATTTAATCATTACGGAAGAACCTGCCGATGGCAGGTTTTCCGTGATAAAAGAAAAAAAGAGAGGTAAAAAGTATGAGTGAAATTATGAGACCTATGTCATTTGAACAGCTTTTAAACTGGACATTGACAGAGTACAAAGAGAATGGAACAGTATTTGGAGAGCGTCATCCATATCATGCGGACAGCAAGTTCAACCGCACAATCTTCGGACGCGATCTTGAGACACCAATCGGACCGGCAGCAGGTCCAAACACTCAGCTGACACAGAATATTATCGCAGCTTACTACACAGGAAGCCGTTTCTTCGAGCTGAAGACAGTTCAGGTAATGGACGGAGACGAGCTTGCAGCATGCATCAACAGACCATGTATCAAGGCTGATGACGAGTGCTACAACTGTGAGTGGTCTACAGAGCTGTTTGTTCCACAGGCAATGGAGGAGTACATCAAAGCATGGTTCCTTCTGAAAGTGATCTCAAAAGAATTCGGACTTGGAAGCATGGACGGATTCCAGTTCAACATCAGTGTTGGATATGATCTTGCCGGAATCAAATCAGAGAAGGTTGACACATTCCTGAACACAATGCAGCATGCACAGGATTCAGAGATTTTCAAGCACTGCAAGGCTTATCTTCTTGAGCATGTTGACCTGTTCGAGAAAGTGACAGCAGAAGATATCGAAAGCATTTCCGGTGATATCTGTAATTCTGTTACAATCTCTACACTTCACGGATGCCCTCCGGAAGAAATTGAGAAGATCGCAATGTATCTGATCACAGAAAAGGGATTCCATACATTTATCAAATGTAACCCGACACTTCTTGGATACGAGTATGCAAGAAAGACAATGGATGACATGGGATACGATTATATCGCATTCGGTGACTTCCACTTCAAAGACGACCTGCAGTACGAGGATGCTGTTCCGATGCTGAACAGACTGATCGCTGTCTGTCAGGAAAGAAACCTGGAGTTTGGTGTGAAGATCACTAACACATTCCCGGTTGATGTAAAACAGAACGAACTTCCAAGTGAAGAGATGTATATGTCAGGAAAATCTCTGTATCCACTTTCCATCTCCGTAGCAAATATGCTGGCAAGAGATTTCGGTGGAAAACTGAGAATCTCCTATTCAGGTGGTGCTGATTTCCATAACATCGAGGGAATCATCGATGCAGGAATCTGGCCGGTAACAATGGCTACAACAATCCTGAAACCAGGCGGATATGACAGACTTTGCCAGATTGCAGGACTTCTTGAGAAAGAAGGCGTTGTATTCACAGGTATCGACGCTGCCAAGACAGAGAAACTGGTTGAGGAAGCAAAGACAAGCCCATATCATGTAAAGGCTGTAAAACCGCTTCCGTCCAGAAAGATCAACAAACAGGTTCCGCTGATCGACTGCTTCATCGCTCCTTGTAAAGAAGGATGCCCGATCCACCAGGATATCACAACATATCTGCAGCTTGTAGAAGCTGGTAAATATGAAGAAGCTATGGATGTTATCACAGAGAAGAATCCACTTCCATTCATTACAGGAACAATCTGTGCACATGCTTGTATGGGCAAATGTACACGTAACTTCTATGAGTCACCGGTACATATCCGTGAGATGAAGCTTGAGGCAGCTCAGAACGGATACGAAGCACTGATGAACAAGCTGACAGCACCTGCAATCACAAAAGAAGGTAAGGCAGCAGTGATCGGTGGAGGACCGGCTGGTATGGCAGCTGCTTACTTCCTGCGCAGAGCCGGAATGGCAGTTACAGTATTTGAGAAGAACGACGCTCTCGGCGGTGTTGTTCGCCACGTGATCCCAGAATTCAGAATTCCTGGAACATCTATTGATAAAGATGCAGCACTTCTTGAGAAGATGGGCGTTGAAGTTCGTCTGAACACAGAAGTAAAAGATACAGCAGCACTGAAAGCAGAAGGATTTACAACAGTGATCCTTGCAGTAGGAGCTTCTGAGCCTGGAGTATTAAGACTTGAGCAGGGTGAAGCTAAGAATGCACTCGAGTTCCTGGCTGACTTCAAGGCAAATGACGGAAAACTTGATATCGGTAAGAACGTTGTAGTTATCGGTGGTGGTAACACAGCAATGGATACAGCAAGAGCAGCAAAACGTACAACAGGCGTTGAACATGTATATCTTGTATACAGAAGAACAAAACGCTATATGCCGGCAGACGAAGAAGAGCTGGTAATGGCAGTAGAGGACGGCGTAGAATTCATGGAACTCCTTTCTCCTGTTAAACTTGAGAATGGAAAACTGATCTGCGAAGTTATGGTTCTTGGCGATATGGATGCTTCTGGAAGAAGAGGCGTTGTTAAGACAGGAGAACTCAAAGAGATCCCGGCTGATACAGTGATTGCAGCTGTTGGTGAAAAAGTTCCGACTGCTCTATACGAGGCAAATGGAATCAACGTAAATGACAGAGGACGTGCTCTTGTAAATGAAGAGACATTAGAGACAAACGTAGAGAACGTTTACGTTGTTGGTGACGGACTTGGCGGACCGGCTACAGTAGTAGAAGGTATCCGTGATGGTCTCAAAGCTGCTCAGGCAGTGATCGGAGAGACTCTTGTAAGAGATTTCGATGCAGAGACAGATGAAGCTGTTGTATACGAGAGAAAGGGTAACCTCGAAGACGTACGCGAAGACAGCACAGAGGCTAAGAGATGTCTTAACTGTGCAGGAATCTGTGAGAACTGTAAGGAAGTTTGCCCGAACAGAGCAAATGTAGCAATCAAGGTTCCGGGACTGGAGAAACATCAGATCATCCATGTGGATTACATGTGTAATGAATGTGGTAACTGTAAGAGCTTCTGTCCATACGACAGTGCTCCGTACCTGGATAAATTCACATTATTCATGGACGAGAACGATATGGCAGACAGCAAGAATCAGGGATTCACAGTACTGGACAAAGATGCAGTACACTGCAAGGTTCGTTTCTGTGGAGAGATTCTCGACTGGACACTTGGAGAAGAGACAAAGATTCCGGAAGCACTTCAGAAAGTAATGGAGACTGTTTGCAAGGACTACACATATCTGTTAAGATAATAGCAGAAGGTTTATGTGAGATTGCTCCGGTGGAAATTGAGTGAGACCAGAGTGATAATATGTGAGATAGATAGCTCACAGGCATTTGCCTGTGGGCTATCTTCTTTTCAAAAGACGCAGAAATATAGAAAGAAGGGATCTGTAAAATGATAAGCTATTTCAGAGATGACAGACTTTGTGAAGCAGACTCTTTCTTATCGGTAGTAAAGCCTGACGATACAGAATGTCCGATGATAGCTGCTGTCGGTGCGGGAGGAAAGACCTCTACATTGAGAAGGCTTGCAGAAGAGTATGCGCTGATGGGGAAAAAGGCAATTGTTCTTACAACAACTCATATGAGAGAAGAGACGACTCCATGGAGTTGTGTGGCTGAAGAGGAAGAGTGGATTAGTAAAGGGAACGAGCTGCTTGAACGAGTGAAGGAATGCCTTGAACAATATGGACAGGCCTGGATTGGGGCAAGAGCGAAAAAAGGGAAAATGAGCTGCGTTCCGGAGTTGATTCTGGCAGAGATAGAAAGCTGGAATGTGCCATTACTTGTTGAAGCGGACGGAGCAAGGATGCTGCCGTTAAAAGTACCGGGAGAACAAGAACCTGTGCTCCTGCCACAGACAACACATGTATTTTCCGTTTATGGAATGGACGCTTTGGATCAAAAGCTGGAAGAAATCTGCTTTCGAAGTGAAAAGGCGGCAGAGCTTCTTGGAAAACAGCCGGAAGATCAGGTGACAGAAGAGGACCTGATAAAGCTTGCCTGTCATGAACAGGGCGGGCGAAAAGGCTGTCCAAAGCAGGCAGAGTATATTGTTGTACTGAATAAGGCAGACACAAAGGAGCGGCGAGACAGAGCGTGTAAGATTGCAAAGTGCTTGTATGAGAATGGAATCAAGAATATATTTGTGACATCTTATATGCTGTAATAAATATTGTAGAAAAAGTGCAGAGATTATTCTTGAACGTAAATAAATTAGAAAATAACGGAGAATCATAGAAGATTCTCAGGAAAATAGATGGGAAGTATTGAGATGAAGATATTGATTAAAGGTGCGGGAGACCTGGCAACAGGAATCGCATCCAGATTATATGGCGCAGGGCATCAGATCATGATGACAGATATTGCTGTGCCATTGACGGTCCGCAGACTGGTTGCATTTTCCAGAGCGGTTTATGAAGGTGAGGCAGTTGTAGAAGATATGACGGCGCGCCTGGCAAAGAATCAGGAAGAAGCAGACGAGATTATGGAACAGGGAGATATCCCTGTGATCGTTGATCCAAAGGCAGAATGTATACAGTGGTTTCAGCCGGATGTGATCGTGGATGCCATCCTTGCAAAGAGAAATCTCGGAACAAAGATCACAGATGCACCATTTGTGATCGGAGTCGGACCTGGATTTACTGCTGGAGAAGATTGTAATTGTGTAGTCGAGACAAAGAGAGGACATACACTGGGTAATGTGATCTGGGACGGAAGTGCGATCCCGAATACCGGAGTTCCGGGAAATGTTGGGGGATATTCTATTGAGCGTCTGATCAAAGCATCCGCAGATGGGGTGATCGAACCGAAGGCTGTGATCGGCGATCTGGTACGAAAAGGACAGATCGTTGCAATTACAGGCGGAGAGCCGGTTTATGCGCTGATGGACGGTATCGTTCGCGGAATGCTTCAGCCAGGTGTTCAGGTGACGAAGGGGCTAAAGATCGGGGATATTGATGCTCGTGCAAAGCAGGAGCATTGCCGGACAATCTCAGACAAAGCAAGGGCGATCGGCGGAGGTGTGCTCGATGCAGTCTGCAGTTATGAAAAGAGCAGAGGAAAGTATGCGCTGATCTTATTGGCGGCAGGTCAGAGTGTTCGGTTCGGTTCAGATAAACTGAAAGCAGTTGTAGAAGGTGAAGCAATGTATGAAAGTGCGATCAGCCGATTTGAAGCATTTCAGGGATTCAAGTCTTATGTAGTGACAGGAAAAGAAGAGATTACACTTTCAGCAGAGTCAGCAGGCTGCACGGTGGTATGCAACAAAGAACCGGAGAAGGGAATCTCTCTTTCTGTAAAGCTCGGTCTGACAAAGGCAATCGAGGATGCGGATGAAAATGGAACACCGCTTCGAGGAGTCCTGTTCAGTGTCTGCGATCAGCCAAGATTAAAAAAATCCACGATTCAGAGAATCATAAATACAGCATTTCATAATCCGGGAAAGATCGTTTGTGCAGGAGAAGGAACAAGAAATGGCAATCCGGTCTTGTGGGATAAGAGATTCTTTGATAAACTTTTGGAGTTAGATGGAGATATCGGTGGAAAGAAGATATTGAAAGAAAACTTAGATTCGCTGAAAATTGTGCCGGTACAGGCGGGAGAACTTCAGGATATTGATCGCAAAGAAGATCTCGGAACGGCATAATGATAGAATTGCTGGTTGCATATAGTGTGAACAGTAATAAAAATAGCAGCGGTGAGCTGAAAGGAGAATGCAAATGCGGGTAGGAGCAGTGATTGCGGCAGCAGGAAAATCTGGTGGATATAAGAGTTATGATAAGATGAAGTCGGTGGATGGAATCCAGGTTCTGCGTCAGATGATTTTAAATTTCAAGAGAGCAGGCGTGGATGAGATCGTGCTGATCACAGGATACCAGGCGGAGCAGGTGGAGAAGAAACTGGCGAAGCTTGGTGCAGTATTCCTTCGCAGTGAAGATTATGAGAAGGAAGAGATGATCACGTCAGCAGTTCGAGGGATGAACTACCTGAAACCGCGCTGTGAGAAATTCTTCTTCTGTCCGGCAGGAGTTTCTCTTTTCACAGAAGATACCGTACGTGTGTTGATGCAAAAAGCGAAAGAAAATGAAAACGATCAGGAGAAAGTCTATGTACCTGTCTGGGAAGAACGAAAAGGACATCCGATCCTGATGGATCGCAGTATGATCGATCAGTTTGCTTCTTATGAAGGTGAAGGTGGACTTAAAGGCGCCATGGATGTGCTGAATGTAGAACGCATTTTCGTTCCGGTGGAAGACAACGGTGTAGCGATTTACTCCGGACAGGGAGAACCTTTCCGTGAGATTTTCAAAGAGAAGGAAAAGGAGAGAAGAATCCGTCCGAGAGTGAAGCTTCAGTTGGAGAAGAATGAGAACTTCTTCGGTCCGGGAATTGTATTCCTTCTGCGTCAGATCGATACACTTGGTTCGGTAAGAGACGCCTGTGCAAAGACAGGAATGTCTTACAGCAAGGGCTGGAGCCTGATCAGAAGTGCAGAGAAAGAACTCGGATATACCGTCGTAGAGCGAAGTCCGGGAGGCAAGCATGGCGGTGTGGCCAGTGTAAGCGAAGCAGGGAAAGACATACTCAGAAAATATGAACTGCTGGAAAAAGATGTGGTGAAATATGCAGAGAAGAGATATAAGGATATATTTGAATCTTGATCTGTCTTTTACACGCAATATGTGAAAAGAAGAAAGCTAATATTAGCGAAAAAAGCGGTCACATGACATTATTAAAATACAGTTAATGAAAAAAGTTGCGTAAATCGCAACTTTTTCAAGAAAAGCGATTGTTAAAATAAAACAAATCGGTTATAATAAGACCATCATTTAGAAAGAAAAGACAGGAATAATTACAACATTTTTATGAATGAGATGCCTGTCAGGAGGAGATAGGATGAAAAAGAGAATTTTAGCAGCAATGATGGCAGCCGTAATGATGTTTTCTATGGCTGGATGTGGATCCAAAGCCGACGAAAAGACAGACGACACAGCAAAAACAGAAGCAACTGACAACAAAGGCAGTGATGAAGAAGAAACAGAGATCCAGGTATTTATTGCAGCCAGCTTAAAGAATGTAATGGATGAGCTCGCAGCACAGTACAACGAAGAGCATCCGAACGTAAAGATCACATACAATGCAGACAGTTCAGGTACACTTCTGACACAGATTGAAGAAGGATATGAGTGTGATATCTTCTTCTCAGCAGCACAGAAGCAGATGGACCAGCTTGAGTCCGATGGTCTTGTGGTAGACGGAACAAGAGCGAATGTTGTAAACAACCAGGTAGTAGTTGTGACAAGAAAAGACAGCGGAACAAAGGTAACAGGACTTGATAACTTAAGCGAAGCAGAAAGCTTTGCACTTGCCGGCGGAAGCGTACCGGTAGGTAAGTATACAAGAACCGCACTTATGAATATGGGTGTTCTTCCGAAGGTGGATGATCCTTCAGCAATCACAACAGAAGAAGTATCAGAAGCACTTGGCGGACTTGAGATCAGCGAGCAGGACAACGTAAGCAAGGTTCTTTCCGCAGTAGTGGAAGGATCTTGTGAAGTTGGAACAACTTACTACTCTGATACATATGGATTCGAGGACGAACTCGATATTCTTCAGACAGTAGGGTATGATCTGACAGGAAATGTAATCTATCCGATCGCACGTGTAGTAAATGATGAGGCTGATGATGCACAGAACGCAGCAGCAGATGATTTCATCAAGTTTGTTCTGTCAGACAATGCAAAGAAAGTATTTGAGTCTTATTACTTCGATACAAATGTAGAATAAAGATAGTGTGATGGTAACGGAGGTGTTACTATAGAAGCAGAGGGTTACTGTTCACTCCCGTGTCAATCACTTTGCTGATTGACACGGAGGATGCGTGTTTTGACTTGAATGCATCTCGCCCCATCGCCAAAGGCGATTTAAAATGGCGAGATGCGTTGCTGGTCGCACATCGTGTGAACAGTAACAGCAGAGGCTGCCAGAAATGAAAAGTTTCGAACAGCCTTTTTCTTATAGTTGTAAAGGAGAGTGAATGATAGAATGGATGAAATGATGGAAATCCTGAAGAATCTGGATTGGAGCCCATTATTTATTTCAATAAAAACAGGAATCGTAGCTACGATATTTTCCTTTTTTCTGGGAATCTATGCGGCACGTAAGGTTGTGAAGACAACTCCGGGGAAAAAGGCTATTATAGATGGAATACTGACCTTGCCAATGGTACTTCCGCCGACAGTGGCCGGCTTCTTTCTGTTACTGATCTTCAGCAGGAGAAGACCGTTTGGAATCTTTTTATTTGAAAATTTTGGAATCAAAGTAGTACAGACATGGCTTGGATGTATCATTGCTGCCACAGTAATTTCATTTCCACTGATGTACAGAAATGCCCGTGCAGCGATGGAACAGATCGATGTGAATCTGATCTATGCAGGAAGGACACTCGGCATGTCAGATACAGAAATCTTCTGGAAAGTAGTGATCCCGACCGCAGGACCTGGAATCGCATCCGGAACGATTCTTACATTTGCCAGAGCACTCGGAGAATATGGAGCTACTTCCATGCTTGCCGGAAATATCCCGGGAAAGACAGGAACAATCTCGCAGAAGATTGCAATGGTCATTCAGGACGGAGACTATATGACAGCGGGCGTGTGGGTTGCGATTGTCATGGTGATTGCATTCCTGGTGATCTTCCTGATGAATCTGATCTCGGGCAAGAAAATGAAGAATGTCAAGAGGTGGTAAGAGATGGCGATAGAAGTAAAGATTCAGAGAAAACTGAATACATTTGAGCTGAACATAGATTTTAAAAGTGATTCTAAACGAATCGGAATCCTCGGCGCATCCGGATGTGGAAAGAGCATGACACTAAAGAGTATTGCAGGAATCGAGCCGCCGGAGAGCGGATTGATCAAAATTGAAGGAAAGACAGTTTACGACAGCGAAAATAAAGTGAATTTAAAACCGCAGAAGCGTAACATTGGCTATCTGTTTCAGAATTATGCACTTTTCCCTACAATGACGGTGGAAAAGAATATCGCCGCCGGATTAAAAGGGAAAAAGCAGGAGAATGCAAAGCGTGTGCGTGAGATGATTGAGAAATTTCAGCTGACAGGACTGGAAAAACGATTCCCGGCAGAGCTTTCCGGAGGCCAGCAGCAGAGGGTAGCCCTTGCGAGAATCATGGCTTACAAACCGGATGTGATTCTTTTAGACGAACCATTTTCAGCACTTGATATGTATCTGAAGGACCGTCTGCAGCAGGAATTACAGGAACTTCTCGAAGATTATGAGGGTACTGTGATCATGGTGTCTCACAGCAGAGATGAAGTGTACCGGTTCAGTGAAGAACTGCTGATCATCGATCAGGGGCAGATTTTGGCAGCAGGGAAGACGAAAGAATTGTTCCAGAATCCGCAGAGAAAAGAAGCGGCACGGCTGACTGGATGCAAGAATTTCACAAGAGCAGTTTATGTGGATGAGCATACCGCAGAACTGACAGACTGGGGGATTACGTTGTGTACAGAGCAAAGAAATATCCCAGAAAATATCAACTATATCGGTTATCGTGCGCATGATTTTGTCCCGATCTGGGGAGAAGGTGGAAAGAATCAGATTCCATTTCTATTAGAGAGTAAGGCAGCACTCCCTTTCGAAGATAATTATTATCTGAAGCCTGCAAATGAAGAGGCAGATCCGCCTGTGATCTCCTGGTTTGTACAGAGAGAGAATCAGGAGAAGATCCGGGAAAAAGGAATGCCGGATGCGCTGGAGCTGGTGGAGGAAGAAGTGCTGTTCCTGGAATAGCATTTTCCCATATAGATGATTTTTGAGTGAACCGTTACGTTTTGAAAGAAATGTAAAAACTCCTTTTCAGGATATTTACATCAGGGAAAAACTAGTATATAATAAGCACGTTTTTCAAAAACACATCCCGTCCGTTGGTTACGAAACAATTCTTGTGAACAGTAATCAACGGACGGGATGTGTTATGTATGTAGTCACTGATAAATACGGAAAAGGAGGAGCAAAATGAAATCAGTACAGAATGATATGACTGTTGGAAGCCCAATGAAGATGATCTTAAGTTTTACATTTCCAATCTTTCTGGGAAATGTTTTCCAGCAGTTTTATAATATGGCGGATGCTGTGATCGTAGGTAAGTTCGTTGGAACGAAAGCGCTTGCAGCAGTTGGAAGCACAGGAACAATCATGTTTCTGATCTATGGATTTGTAGTTGGAATGACAGCCGGATTTACTGTTCTCACAGCGCAGAAGTTTGGCGCAGGAGACATGCAGGGGATGCGGCGCACCGTTGCGGGGGCAGGAATCCTCTCATTCTTGATCGGACTGTTTCTTACGGTTACCTTTATGTTATTTATGAAACCGCTGTTACATCTGATGCACACGCCGTCTGATATCTTTGCAGATGCATATAAGTATATTATGATCGTCAGCGGAGGAATCCTGGCGCAGATGCTTTATAACTTGTTATCCAGTATTTTAAGAGCACTGGGAAACAGTAAGATTCCATTGTACTTTCTGATTATCAGTGCGTTGCTGAATATCGTGTTGGATCTGGTTTTAATCATTGTATTTCAGATGGGCGCACCGGGTGCGGCAATCGCGACGGTAGTAGCACAGGGCATATCAGGTGTACTCTGTCTTATTTATATTATGTGGAAGATTCCGCTTCTTCATCTGAAAAAGGAAGACTGGCATGTTGGCGGGCAGATTTGCGCGATTCAGTTAAAGATCGGACTTCCAATGGCATTGCAATATTCTATCACGGCAATTGGAACTATGATGGTTCAGTCTGCCCTGAATATTTTGGGATCTACGCTTGTGGCGGCATTTACTGCGGCAAGTAAGATTGAGCAGGTTGTGACACAGGCATATGTAGCGATGGGAACAACAATGGCAACTTACGGAGCACAGAATATCGGAGCCGGAAATGTACCAAGAATCCGTCAAGGTTTCAAGGCGTGTACGATTCTTGGTATCGGTTACTCTCTGGTAGCAGCAACATTTATCATGACAGTAGGAAAATACATGACCTATCTGTTTGTCTCAGAGGATGTGGATATTATCATGAGTTCTGTGGATATCTATCTGAAATGTATCGGATTTTTCTTTATTCCGCTTGCAATTGTGAATATCTACAGAAATGGAATCCAGGGACTCGGATACGGACTGCTGCCAATGATGGCCGGTGTTGCTGAGCTGATCGGAAGAGGTGTGGTAGCGCGGATTGCAGCAAGAGAGAGAAGTTATCTTGGTGTTTGCCTGGCCAGCCCGGCTGCATGGGTGCTGGCAGGAGGCCTCCTGATCGCGATGTATTATTATATTATGAATGTTCATATGAAAAAGATATTTGGGGATTATAATCAGAAAGTCTGATTATTCACAATGTGCATTGCATCGCGGCTCGCATTCAACCATTTGGATTTCTCAGTTTCAAAGCGTTCGAAAAGCCAGGCAATGGCTTCGTCCATTCCCTCATCGGAGAGCGGAAA
>RRZU012716042.1_pt1 | contig 14556 bp, 14 predicted proteins | sample 2165561 | NCBI WGS metagenome assembly RRZU01 (sample SAMN10456909, study PRJNA506462) | wastewater metagenome | isolation source: wastewater sludge | place: USA: Moscow, Idaho
CTCGGTGCCGGAGTAATCGAGGACATCGTCGATGAGCTGGAATGCGGTTCCGAGGTGTGTTCCGTAGTCTGCCAACGATCTTTCCGTCTCCGGATCCGCACCGCCAATGATGGCTCCGAGTTGGGATGCTGCTTCAAATAGCTTGGCGGTCTTGTAGCGGATGACTTGGAGATAGCGCAGCTCGTCGACGTCAGCATCGTGGCAGTTCATCAGCTGGAGTACTTCTCCTTCGGCGATGATGTTGGTGGCGTCGGACAGTACGCGCATGATGCGCATGTCTCCCAACTCGACCATCATCTGGAAGGAGCGTGAGTAGAGGAAGTCTCCGACCAGTACGCTGGCCGCATTGCCGAACAGGGCGTTGGCGGTTTCGTGTCCGCGCCGGAGGTCCGATTCGTCGACCACGTCGTCGTGCAGCAGCGTTGCGGTGTGAATGAACTCTATGATGGCGGCGAGTTCATGGTGTCGCGACCCTTTGTACCCGAGCGCTCCGGCGCAGAGCAGTACAAGCGCCGGGCGGAGGCGCTTGCCTCCGGCGTTGATGATGTATTCAGCGACTTGCCTGACGAGTGCCACATCGGAGTGCAGGCGTTTGCGGATCACCGCGTCGACGGCCTGCATGTCAGGTCCGATCAGGTTGTAGAGTCGCTCGAGTTTCAACGCATTCTGCCCAGGAAAAAACCATGGAATCTTAGGGGGCGCTTGCTGTTGCCGTCAAGGCGAGAAGGAAAACGCACGGAACCCTTTGACCCGGCAGGAGAAATGCGTATAATGCGCGGTTCTTCGCTTCACTTTTTCTTAGTTCTTTGGAGTCCAACATGTACGCGGTCATAAAAACCGGTGGCAAGCAGTATCGCGTTGCCGCAGGCGAAAAATTGAAAATAGAACAGATACCGGCAGAAGTTGGCGCAGAAGTTACTCTTGACCAAGTGCTCATGGTTGGCGAGGGCGAGTCCGTGAAAATCGGTGCTCCGCTCGTTGCCGGCGCGGCTGTCAAGGCTACTGTGCTTTCGCAAGGCCGTCACGACAAGGTCAAGATCTTCAAGATGCGTCGTCGTAAGCATTATCAGAAGCATCAAGGCCACCGTCAGAACTACACTGAAATCCGCATTGACGGTATTTCGGCCTAACGGAAAGGAAACTGAAACATGGCACACAAAAAAGCAGGCGGCAGTTCCCGTAACGGCCGCGACTCGGAATCGAAACGCCTTGGCGTGAAGCGCTACGGTGGCGAGCTGGTCACGGCCGGCAACATCATCGTCCGCCAGCGCGGCACCGAGTTCCACCCGGGCGTCAACGTCGGCATCGGCAAGGACCACACGCTGTTCGCGCTGATCGAAGGGCACGTGCAATTCACGCTGAAGGGCGAAAAGCGCCGCCGCACGGTCAGCATCACGCCGGCCGCGTGAGGATGTAACCATCCCGGTCGCGCACCGTATGAACGGCAAAAGCCCTATCCTTGCGGTAGGGCTTTTTCATTTGTAGTTCCCTGCGTAGTCCAGGTTTTCCCGAAAGAGGCTGTTTCATGAAGTTCATCGACGAGGCAAAAATCTATGTTGCGGCTGGCAATGGCGGCAACGGCATCGTCTCGTTCCGGCGTGAGAAGTACGAGCCGGAAGGCGGCCCGAACGGGGGCGACGGCGGACGCGGCGGCAGCGTTTACGTCGTCGCCGACCGCAACCTCAACACCTTGATCGAGTATCGCTACACCCGCAAGTTCCTTGCGCAACGCGGCGAGAACGGCGGTTCGGGCGATTGCTACGGCAAGGGCGGCAGCGACATTACGTTGCACGTGCCGGTCGGCACCGTGATCGCCGACGAGAACGCCGGCCAGATCGTCGCCGACCTCGACGCCGACGGCAAGAAGGTCCTGCTTGCCCGCGGCGGCAAGGGCGGCCTTGGCAACATCCACTTCAAGTCGAGCACCAATCGCGCACCGCGCCAATGCACGCAGGGCGAACCGGGTGAAGAGCGTGATCTTCGCCTCGAATTGCGCGTGCTCGCCGACGTCGGCCTGCTCGGCTTGCCGAATGCCGGCAAGAGCACCTTCATCCGTGCGGTTTCTGCAGCGCGCCCGAAGGTGGCGGACTACCCGTTCACGACGATGCACCCGAACCTTGGCGTCGTGCGCGTCAGCGACACGAAGAGCTTCGTCGTCGCCGACATTCCCGGCCTGATCGAAGGAGCCGCAGACGGTGCCGGGCTCGGCATCCGCTTCCTCAAGCACCTGGAGCGCACGCGCGTCCTGCTGCACATCGTCGACCTTGTGCCACCCGATCCGGAAGCCAACCCAGTACACGACGCCCAGGCGATCGTGCGCGAGCTCGAGAAGTACAACCCGGAACTCGCCGCCAAGCCGCGCTGGCTGGTGCTCAATAAGCTTGACCTGATCCCCGAGGACGAGCGGGAGCAGCGCGTCGCCGACTTCCTCGCGGCTTACGATACGGGCAGCGCGCCCTGCTTCCGCATTGCCGCGATCAACGGCGATGGTTGCCGCCCCCTGATCTACAAGCTGCAGGAAGCACTCGACACGCTGGCGCCCCCGCCACCGCCCAAAGAATCGTCGCCAGACGAGTTCTTCCCCGACGACGAAGCAATCGACGACTCCGACAACGACTCATCCCGATAGCCATGACCACAACCCACATTGCCGATGCAAAACGACTCGTCATCAAGGTAGGTTCGGCGCTCGTCACCAACAACGGTGAAGGGCTCGACCTCAATGCCATCACCGAATGGGCGCGCCAAATCGCCCAGTTGCGCCTGAACCACAAGGAAGTCGTACTGGTCTCTTCAGGCGCCATCGCCTGTGGCATGCAGCGCCTCGGTTGGGAGAAGCGCCCGAAGGCCGTGCATGAACTGCAGGCCTGCGCTGCCGTCGGCCAGATGGGGCTGGTCCAGGTCTATGAGAGCGCGTTTTCGCGGCACGGCCTGCACACCGCGCAGGTGCTTCTGACGCACGAAGATCTCGCCGACCGCACGCGCTACCTCAACGCACGCTCGACGCTGACTACGTTGCTCGGCCTGGGTGTCGTACCGATCATCAACGAGAACGACACGGTGATCACCGACGAAATCAAGTTCGGCGACAACGACACGCTGGGCGCCCTCGTCGCCAATCTGGTGGATGCCGACGCGCTGGTTATTCTCACCGACCAGAAAGGCCTGTACACCGCCGATCCCCGCAAGGATCCGAACGCCACGCTGGTCAGCGAAGCGACGGCTGGTGACCCGGCACTGGAAGCGATGGCCGGCGGCGCCGGCACGCGCATCGGCACGGGCGGCATGATCACCAAGATCATCGCGGCCAAACGCGCCGCCAGCAGCGGCACGCACACCGTCATCGCCAGCGGACGCGAGAAGAACGTCATGCCGCGCCTGGGCCAGGGTGAGCCGATCGGTACGCTGCTTGTTTCACAGACGCAGCCGCTCAACGCACGCAAGCTGTGGCTTGCCGATCACCTGCAATTGAGCGGTAAGCTCGTGCTCGATGGTGGTGCTGTCAAGGCATTGGCAGACGGCAAGAGTCTGCTGCCGATCGGCGTCGTCGAAGTGCAGGGCGAGTTCGAACGCGGCGCCGTCGTAGCGTGCATCTCGCCGGAAGGCATCGAAGTCGCGCGCGGGCTGATCAACTACGGCAGCAGCGACTCCCGCCGCATCGCGCGGCATGCGAGCCAGGACATCGAGGAGATTCTCGGCTACGTCGACGAGCCCGAGATCATCCACCGCGACAACCTCATTCTGTGCTGAGCGTCGCTTGCTGGGCCGCCGGGCTGGTCCACACCCCGGCCAGCGCTCGGTAAGCAGCCGCCTGCCTGCACATCCACTCACGGAAGGCCGCCAGCGGCACCGAATCCGCCTTGTTCTCGGGATAGACGAGGTAATAGCTGCGCTGATTGTGCAATACGTACGGGCACGGCGTCAGCAACTGACCTGACGCGATCTCGCCAACCACAAAAAAGCGCGGCACGAGCGCGACGCCCAATCCCGCGCGCGCGGCTTCGACGAGCATCGAAAACAGCTCGTAACGCGCGCCACCCATCGTATTGATGTTCTCCACGCCAGCGACGGCAAACCACTCGCGCCAGGCGTCCGGCCGCGCCGATTGATGCAGCAGAGGCAGCGCAGCCAGTTCATCCGGATCGATCTGCACCTTCCCTTTGAGCAAGGCCGGACTGCAAACCGGCACCATTTCTTCGCCGAACAGGAATTCCGCGTGCGCGCCCGGCCAGTTTGGGCCACCACAATGAATCGCCGCATCGAACGGTGTATCGGCGAACATGAACGGCTCGGCACGCGTCGCCAGATCAAGCGTGATGCCAGGGTGCGACGCATTGAAGTCGCCCAGACGCGGGATCAGCCAGCGCGTGGCGAAGGTCGGAACGACGGCCAACTCAAGCACACCGCCGGCGCCACGATGCGCCATCAACGACAACGTATCGTGTTCAATCTGGCGCAGGCTCTCGCGAATCTGTCGGGCATAGAGCAGCCCTGCCTCCGACAATGAAACACGCTTCTTGATCCGGTTGAAAAGTTGGACGCCGAGGAACTCCTCAAGCGCCGAAATCTGCCGGCAAACGGCGCTCTGCGTCAGCGACAGCTCCTCCGCCGCGCGCGTAAAGCTCTGGTGGCGCGCGGCCGTCTCGAAGGCGATCAGCAGATCCGTTCCGGGGAGTTTTCTGCGCATGGCATAAGTTCCTAAATTGTCAATTCATTCTAATTTTGCACCAAGTCGTGAATATACATCGTTTGTCGCCACACAAAAACCCAGCAAAAATGCGCGCCAACGGAATCTTGCAATAGCAGCAAATCCCGGATTTTGAATTTTCAGAATGAACGTCGGTTTTCAGACGACGAGGGATACGTACATTCTTTTTTCCGGGAAAGAACGTATCAACGAGAAAGGTCAGGAGAAAATGAACGCCAAAACGGTCGTCCTCGGTGTGATCGGTTCCGATTGCCACGCTGTCGGCAACAAGATCATCGAACACGCCCTCGCGCGCGAGGGCTTCAACGTCATCAACATCGGCGTCATGGTCAGCCAGGACGAATTCATCGACGCCGCCATCGAGACCGGTGCCAACGCCATCCTCGTCTCCTCGATCTACGGTCACGGCGAAATCGACTGCGACGGACTGCGTGGGCGCTGCCTCGAACGCGGTCTCGACCGTGTCGTGCTCTATGTCGGCGGCAACCTCGTCATCGGCAAGCGCGATTTCGCCGATGTCGAATCGGTATTCCTGGACATGGGCTACGACCGCGTCTTCCCCGCGACGGCGGACCTCGGCCAGGTCGCCAACCTGCTGCGCTACGACATCGCCTCGCGCTTCCACCAGCACGATTTCGCCTGCGCATGATCAACGTCTGCATCGATATCGGCTCGACCTGGACCAAGGGAGCTGCGTTCGAAATCGATGGCGATGCAGTGATGATTCTCCGTCGCGCGGCGACGCCAACGACGGTCTGCAACCTGCGCGAAGGCTTTTCGACCGTCCTGAACACGCTGTTACGTGACAACCCGCTGGCGCAACTGAAGACAGGACGAGCCGAGCTGTACTACTCGTCTTCCGCCAAAGGCGGCCTCGCAGTCGCGGCGATCGGGCTGGTACCGGAAATCACGCTGGAAGTCGGCAAGGTCGCCGCGCAATCAGCGGGCGCCAAGCTGACGCAGGTCTTCTCCTACCAATTGACGCACAGCGACGTCGCCGCGCTCGAAGCCGCGCCGCCCGACATCCTCCTCTTCGCCGGCGGCACCGACGGTGGCAACACCAACTACGTCCTGGCCAACGCCGAAGCCATCGGCCGCTCGGCGATCGACTGCGAGATCGTCTATGCCGGCAACCGCACCGTCGCCGACGAAGTCGCGGATCGACTGCGCAACAAACGGCTGCGCATCGTCGACAACCTCCTGCCACGACTCGACGAGCCCGACCCCGACTCCGCGCGCGAGGCAATCCGCGCCGTTTTCCTCGAGACAATCGTCAAGGGCAAGGGACTGACCGACATCATGGAGATGACCGGCGCGGCGCCCGTACCGACGCCGCTGGCCATGTTCGAGTACGCACACGCCATCCGCGAGCACGTTGCGGGCTGGCAGAACATGCTCCTGATCGACATGGGCGGCGCGACGACCGACGTCTATACGACGCACTTCGCAGCCCACGAAGCCGGGACGATCATGCGCGGTCTGCCCGAGCCAATGCTCAAGCGTACCGTCGAGGGCGACCTCGGCCTGCGCGTATCGGCACAGTCCGCGAGCCGCGCCAACGGCGCCGCGACGCAGGCGCTGCTTGCGCGCCGCGGGATGGAGCGTGAAACATTGATCCACCACGCCAACGCGCTCGCCCGCCAGCCCGACGTGCTCGCGAACGGCACGCAAGAACAGGAGCTTGACGCCGTACTCGCCGACATCTGCGTCGGCCACGCGTGCGCCCGCCACGCCGGACGCCACACCTCCGTCTTCACCCCCGAGGGCGAGATGCAGATCCAGACCGGGCGCGATCTGCGACGAATCGACAAGATGATCGGCTCCGGAGGTTGGCTCGCACAAACCGACGCCTTCTCCCCCGCCGACCGCCTCGCCGATCACGCGATCGACGCGCGCGGCCGCCGCGTTCTCCTGCCGCGCAAGTTCGACTACTACCGTGACGAGGCCTACCTCTTCCCGCTGCTCGCCAACCTCGCGCGCGCCCATCCGCGCGCTGCAGCGCACGCCGGGATCGCCGCCCTGAAGACCGGCTGATCAAGAAACTAACGCAGCGAAATCACAACTCCCAACAAGGAGCATTCATGCAACTTCGCAACCAGAAACTGGCGATGGAGGACTTTTTGCGCGAACGCGCCGATGTCATGCGGACCTGGCCGACCGGCAAGGACGTCGACTTCGAGGACGGCGTTCGCTACCAACTCGCGCTGCCAGAGAGCAAGCGCTTTTCCACCGCGTTGGCCCAGGCCGAGCGCGAAGGTCGCACGCTCTCGCAGCCGCGCGCCGGCGTGGCCTTGGTCGACGAGCATATCAAGCTCTTGCAGTTCCTCGAACCTTCATGCGACCTGCTGCCGTCAACTATCGACGCCTACACACGGCTCAACCATTACGAGAAAGCCGCCGAAGGCGTCGCCCGTTCGGTCGAGGCCGGCACCTCGCTGCTCAACGGCTTCCCGGCGGTCAATCATGGCCTGCACGAATGCCGCCGCGTGGTCGAAGCACTGACCAAACCGGTGCAGGTCCGCCATGGCACGCCGGACGCGCGCCTGCTCGGCGAGATCACGCTCGCCGCCGGTTTCACCGCCTACGAAGGCGGCGGCATCTCTTACAACATCCCCTACGCCAAGAAAGTTCCGCTCGATCTGTCGATCCGTCACTGGCAATACTGCGACCGCCTCGTCGGCCTGTATGAAGAACATGGCGTGCGCATCAACCGGGAACCGTTCGGGCCGCTGTCCGGCACGCTGGTTCCGCCCTTCATCTCGCACAGCGTGGCGATCATCGAAGGCCTGCTGGCGCTCGAACAGGGCTGCAAGTGCATCACGCTCGGCTACGGCCAGGCCGGCAACATCGTCCAGGACATCGCCGCGATCCGTTCGCTGCGCGAACTCGGCCACGAATTCTTCCGCGCCGCCGGCTACGACGACTACGCGCTGTCCACCGTCTTCCACCAGTGGATGGGCGGCTTCCCGGAGAACGAGTCGATGGCCTTCGCGGTGATCGGCTGGGGCAGCGCGATGGCCGCGCTCTCCGGCGCGACCAAGGTGATCGTCAAGACGCCGCACGAGGCCAGCGGCATCCCGACCAAGGAAGCCAACCGCCAGGGCCTGGACGCGACACGCCAGATGCTCAACATGGTGCGCGAACAGGTGTTCCCGGTGAGCCCAACACTCGACCAGGAGATCGAACTGATCAAGCGCGAAGTACGCGCCGTGCTGGCCAAGGTCTTCGAGCTCGGCGGCGGCGATGTGGCGCTCGGCGCGGTGCGCGCCTTCGAGGCCGGCGTGCTCGACGTACCGTTCGCCCCCGCCGCCTGCAACGCCGGCAAGCTGCTGCCGGTGCGCGACAACGAAGGCGCCGTACGCGTCTTCGATGCCGGCCGCGTGCCGCTGCCGGACGAGGTGCTCGCGTATCACAGGGACAAGATCGCCGTGCGCGCCAAAGCCGAAAACCGCGCCCCCGCCTTCCAGATGGTGGTGGACGACATCTATGCCATTTCCAAGAGCAGACTGATCGGGAGGCCGCGTTGAAAATCACTCAAGCCCACTTCGTTGCGGGCTATTCCTCTTTCTATTTCGACGACCAGCAGGCGATCAAGAAGGGCGCTGGGCAGGACGGTTTCGTCTATATCGGTCAAGCGGTCACCGACGGCTTCCGTGAAATCCGTCAGGCCGGCGAATGCGTCTCCGTGCTGCTGGTGCTCGACAACGGCGCCGTCGCCGTCGGCGATTGTGCTGCGGTGCAGTACTCGGGGGCCGGTGGTCGCGATCCGCTGTTCCTTGGCGCCAACTTCGTACCGTTCCTCGAAAAGCACATCAAGCCCTTGCTCGAAGGCCGCACCGTTAATTCCTTCCTGGCCAACGCCCGTTATTTCGATGCGCTGGAAGTCGAAGGCAAGCGCCTGCACACGGCGATCCGCTACGGCCTGACGCAGGCGTTGCTCGACGCAGCCGCGCTCTCGCGCAACGTCACCAAGGCCGAGGTCATCCTCGACGAATACGGGTTGCCATTGATCTCCGAACCGGTGCCGCTGTTCGGCCAGAGCGGCGACGACCGCTACGCTGCCGTCGACAAGATGCTGCTCAAGGGCGTCGATGCGTTGCCGCACGGCCTGATCAACAACGTCCCGGACAAGCTCGGCTATAAGGGCGAGAAACTCGAAGAGTACATCCGCTGGCTGGTCGCCCGCGTCGAGAAGCTGCGTACGCGCCCGGACTACAAGCCATCGCTGCACATCGACGTCTATGGCACCATCGGCCTGATCTTCGACCAGGACGCCAACCGTGTCGCCGACTACATCGCCGGGCTGGAAAAGGCCGCGGATCCGCTCGAGCTGTACATCGAAGGGCCGGTCGATGCCGGCAGCAAGGACGCGCAGATCGAAGAGATGGGCAAGATCACGCGCCGCCTTCAGTCTCTGGGTTCCCCGATCAAGCTCGTCGCCGACGAATGGTGCAACACCTTCGAAGATGTCGTCGAATTCACCGACGCGCAGTGCTGCCACATGGCGCAGATCAAGACCCCGGACCTCGGTGGCATCCACAACATCGTCGAATCGGTGCTGTATTGCAACCGCAACGGCATGGAAGCCTATCAGGGCGGTACTTGCAACGAGACCGACGTCTCGGCACGGACCTGCGTGCATCTGGCGCTGGCCGCCCGGCCGATGCGCATGCTGGTCAAACCCGGCATGGGCTTCGATGAAGGCATGAACATTGTGTATAACGAAATGCACCGCACCCTGGCACTGTTGAAAGTACGGAGAGCCTGACCATGAAACCTGAGTTCAAGATTCTTTCCCCGACCGCGATTCTCGGCTACGGCTTCCCCGAAGCCAGCTTCCTGCGCGGCATGGCCGAAAAGCCCGATCTCATCGCCGTTGATGGCGGCTCGACCGATCCCGGCCCATACTACCTTGGTGCCGGCAAGGCCTTCACCGACCGCACCGGCGTCAAGCGCGACCTGCGCTACATGATCACGCACGGCGTCAAAGCCGGCGTACCGGTGGTGATCGGCACGGGCGGCGGTTCGGGCGCCGAGCCGCACCTCGAGTGGTGCCGTGAGATCATTCTCGAAATCGCCAAGGAAGAAAAACTCTCCTTCAAGCTGGCGGTGATCCCGACCGACGTCGACAAGGCGACGATCCACGCTGCGCTCGACGCCGGCGAGATCGAACCGCTCGATCTGGTACCGCCGCTGACGCACAAAGCCATCGACGCTAGCCCCTACATCGTTGCCCAGGCCGGTGTCGAACCGTTCATCCGCGCACTGGAGGCCGGCGCACAGGTGGTTGTCGCCGGCCGCGCCTACGACCCGGCGTGCTTCGCCGCGCTACCGATCATGAAGGGCTACGACGAGGGTCTGGCGCTGCATTGCGGCAAGATCCTCGAATGCGCCGCGATTGCCGCCTCGCCGGGCTCGGGCTCGGACTGCGCGATGGGCATCCTGCGCGAAGACTCCTTCGTGCTGAAAGCACTTTCCGACGACCGCAAGTTCACCGCCGAATCGGCCGCCGCGCATACGCTCTACGAGAAGTCCGACCCTTACCACCTGCCCGGACCGGGTGGCATCCTCGACCTGACCGAATGCACCTTCACCGAACTCGGCGACGGTACGGTCGAAGTGCGCGGCTCGAAGCACGTGCATACACCGTACAAGGTCAAACTCGAAGGTTCCGCGCCGGTCGGCTACCGCACCATCTCGATCGCCGGTACGCGTGATCCGATCATGATCTCGACGATCGATTCGATCATCGAGGCGGTCAAGGCACGCGTCGCGCTGATTCTGGGAGACGAGGCCAAGGCGCAGGTGTTCTTCCATATCTACGGCAAGAACGGTGTAATGGGCGGCCTGGAGCCACTCAAAAACACTACGGCGCACGAACTCGGCATCGTCATCGAAGTGCTGGCCGACACGCAGGAACAGGCCAACACCGTCTGCTCGCTGACGCGTTCGACGCTGCTGCACTACGGCTATCCGGGGCGCGTGGCCACGGCCGGCAACCTGGCTTTCCCCTTCTCGCCGTCTGACGTGCAAGCCGGCACCGTGTATGAGTTCGCGCTCTATCACCTGATGCCGATCGCCCCGAACACCGCCTTCCCGTTCCGCATGGAACAGGTCGGCTAAGGAGAAACCGATGAAGAAGATTCTCGACATCGCCCGCGTCGTTCGTTCCAAGAACTCCGGGCCGTACGAACTGGTGCTCGACGTCATGCTCAAGAACCGCGAACTCTTCGACAAGCTGCGCGCCAGCGGCCAGTTCTCGCCAGAACGCATCGCCGACGTCTACGGCGTCGACCTCGCCGAAATTCGCAACATCGTCTGGTTCGAACCGGCCAACGCGGTGAAAGTCGTCATGCCGCGCCGGATTGTCTCCGGCGCCCCAGGCGACTCTGATGTATACGGTGCGCAACAACACGCGCCGCTCCTCAATATGGAGTTCGACCTCTAATCCAGTAGAAGCGATACCACAATGGTCGTCATGCACGAAACGCTGATCTTCGCGGTGTATTACGCGCCGCGCGGACGCATGCGCCTGTACAAGCTCGGGCGCGAGATTGCCGAGCGGCATCTGTTCCCGACCGATCTTCTGGTCGGCATCATCGGCGCCGAGGGCGCCGGCAAATCGACGCTGATCCGCGGCATCTTCCCCGGCCTTGAGCTGACCAACGACGACGAAGGCATCAATCTGCGCACGGCGCCGATCTTCGACTTCACCGAGGCCGACCGGTTCGGACCGCACACCTACCACATCGACGTGCGCTACGAGCAGGCCTTCCATCAACTTTGGGAGATCGCCGAGGTCGTCAGCGAAGCGATTCGCCATCGCCGGCGCGTCGTCGTCGAGCACTTCGACCTGCTTTACCCCTACCTCAAGTTCAACGCGCAGATCCTGCTCGGGGTCGGCGAGGAAGTCGTCGTCGCCCGCCCGAATGTCTTTGGCCCGACGCCGTCGGCCATCAAGGACATCGTCTACCGCACGCTGAAATATCGACAGATGGCACATTCGGCCGAAGACATCACCAGCCTCATCCTCTGCCAGCAATACGGCTACCCGATTCCAACCCTGCATTCAGATGTAAAGCACGGCTTCGTCATCGGCTTCGAACAGCCGCCCGGGATCGATATACGGAAACTCGAAGCCGACATCCGCGCCGTCATTGCCCAAGACCTGCCGATCACGCCCGCCGACGAAGACCACATCCGCATCGGCGACAACACCATCGAGTGCACCGGCGTGCGCACGCATGTCAAATCGTCCGGCAAAATCGAAGCCTTTCGGCTACTGCCCGAACTGCACTACAACCCGATCACGCACGAGCACCTGCTCGTCGGCATCGTCGGAGACGCGCGGGAAGACGCGGGGTTTGACCGGATACTGCAGATTGTCGGCTAGTAGTCAGTCAACGAGAAATGCGAACCACCAAGACACCAACCTAATAAACCGCAGTTGAATGGGAGACGACCCTTCGACCGCCCGCATGGCGGGCTGCTCAGGGCGAACGGTCACTTCACCTGTTCGGTGACTCCACAAAAATCCGCTCGTCCTGAGCATGTTGAAGGATGAGCGGATTTTTCCGTGAGCAACTGCGGTTTTTAGGATGATAGGTACCTGTCCTTCAGTCTGGCGCTGACGATCTCACACATCTCAGACAACTGGAAAACCGTGGTCTGTCCCCGATTAAAACCCAGCTTTCACGCGCTCACGTGCTTTCCGTTTTTCGCCTGATCGTGAAATTCACCTCAAGCCCGAAAATTGATCCGATCTTTTCCAGTGTTTCAACGGTTGGGTTACCCGTTCCCGCCTCGATTTGACGCAATGAGCCGAGACTGATGTCGCGGTGTTTGGCGAACTCTGGCTGCGTCAGCCGACTGAGCCGACGCATTTCCTTGACGGCTTGGCCGATGGACAGGTTGCCGGCCTTGATGTCTTCGTAGAATCGCGTACGGAATGCCCGCTCTGCCTCCCGATCGATCTTTGTGCGGCGTTTATCCATGACCGGTCACCCCTTGCAACCGCGCGCACTGCGCATCGATGGTCGGCCGGCAGTCGTCGATGATCGACTGATCGACGCCGCAGTCGCGCATGATTTCCGGAAGGTCGGCAACGATATGGGCAAAGTCTTTCATTCCGCCTGCGACGGACTTCTTCTCGGACTCAGAGAGCTTCAACGCAGCAATGATCTCGTCGAGATCGGTGACTTCATGTTTTTCCGCAGCTCTCCAGCGGCAGCTGCGCAAGATCATTTCTCGGTCGAGATACATGGGCGCGAAATCGTACATCGGCGTCAGGCGCACGGTGCCACCAGGCAAGCGTTGGACCGAAGTGTTCCGGGCATGGTTGTCGGTATTCCGCATCGCCATGTTGAGAACGTCGCGGCGCATGAATTCGATGATCTCGCCGACGGGATCGGCAACATGCGGGCGAAACGCCTCAACCAACGAAAACTGCGATACCGGAATACCAAAACCCCTGACGCCAGCCAAGGACGCCAAGGTCTCCTGTGACAATCGGTGTAGCCCGCTCTCCAGCACAAGGCGATCAAAACGCGGCACGAACAGCATGTCCTTCACATGCATCGGAGCGCCGGCCGTGCGCAGGCCGCACCGATCGGCGACGCGGAGATACGCGGCTTCGTTACGCAGGACCGCGTAGTCCGTTTCATGAGTGCCGCGTGGCAGCTTGACCAGCCAGTGTTTTGCCGCCTCGGAATCAGGTAGCGCTGCATCGGCAAACCAAAGGCCTTCCCGGTTTTGGGTCAGAAGAAACTTCGGCGCCGCTCCTTGCACGCCCGTCGTGCCCGCTGCGTACATGGCATGCATCCAGACGTGTTCGAGAAAATCCTCCTTGCGCGCCACAATGTCGGCGAACTCAAATCCGGCCACGTCATCGTCCGGATTCTTCCGCCGCCAGTCTTCGAAGAAAGTGAGAGCCGTATCCAGCCTGAGATTGCCGACAGGATTGAACGCGCCGTACTGAGCCAGAACCAGATCATTTTCTTCGCCATCCGCGATATTGAGCTCAGCGGCCAGAAGTTTCCGCCCGCGTCCTTGCGGCACGAGGTCAAGCAAAAAAGCGGGGCAATCCGGCGCCCCCGTCTCACCGTCAATTCCCTGACGATCGATCGAGACCGGGACACTCAGGGATACAGGCAGCGGGGAATTCGAGAAGACATAGCCAACGTCGTATTCAAACGTAGCCTTGTACCGGCCCAGTGGCTCGAACTCAGCCGCTGCCCCCCACTGACCGTTTTGAAAGACTTCGATGACAGATCGCATGCACTACAATTTTGACCAATATGATAGCGAAAGTATAGACGCTTTAATTAACAGTTCAACTACTTTAATGGGCAAATAGTCTGCCCAGCAACCAGCCACTCAGTCGCTCACACCATGGCCTCCAGCGCTTCGAAGTAGACCTCGACTGCCTGCGCCGCAGAGTGTTTCGCAATCCGTTGTGGTCAACAGACCTGAAAACCGTGGTCTGTCCCGGTTTACGCTTGCTACGCCGGCCTCAGCAGCTTGCGAAACGTTAATGCGCAGCTCTTTGGCTTCTGCCAAAAGGGGTTCCGCCAACGAAACGTTCGTAGCTTTCTTGGCCGCATTGGCATACAGGGAGGGATGCGCATGGTAGTTTCCTTTCCTTCAGTATGGTGCTGAAAATATCGCGTTTGCGCATCCCGTCCAACATCTTCAATGCGCATCTCAACCAACGTGCAAAACCGTGGTCAGCCCCCCATTTCCCCGCTATTTTCCTGTTTTCCCCTGTTTGCGCGCTAGAATCCGACCTCTCGCTGATGTCGCACAGCAAGGATCGTGATTGCATCTGAACCGATGCGATAGCGCACCAA
>RRZU011787367.1_pt1 | contig 14554 bp, 11 predicted proteins | sample 2165561 | NCBI WGS metagenome assembly RRZU01 (sample SAMN10456909, study PRJNA506462) | wastewater metagenome | isolation source: wastewater sludge | place: USA: Moscow, Idaho
CAGCTGGGCTTTATGCGTTCTGCCGCTCTTGAGTGTGCACGTGAAGGCATTACCATTAACGCGGTGATGCCAGGCAATATCCGCACAGCCGGTTTGGAAGCGCAGGGGGAGGCTTATCTAAAAGAGATGGCCGACTCGATTCCAGTCAAAAAACTAGGTGAGCCTGAGGATATTGGCCATGCCGCCTGCTTCCTCGCCTCGCCAGAAGCACGCTTTATTACCGGACAAACCATTATCGTTGATGGTGGTCAAATTTTGCCGGAGTCTTTTGACGCCATCCTGTAAAGCGCTAGGCAGATCAAGTTGTAGTCGTTCGATAGAGAGGGGAAGCGTGATGGTTTTGCGGCCTCTCTCTTCACGACTAAGGCGGTTAGAACAGTGCGACTTCTTCTGCGGTTAGCACGCGGCACTCGCCAGGCGCAAGATCGGCATCGAGCCTCAACGCGCCCACCTGCTCACGGTGCAGCTTGTCAACGTGGTTACCAATGGCAGCAAACATGCGCCGAACTTGGTGATAACGGCCTTCATGCACATGCACTAAGGCTTCGTGCTCATTGAGTATTTCCAGCAGGGCTGGTGCAGTGGGTTTGTCTTCGCCGGTCAGCTCTAAGCCAGCCGCAAAGGCTTTGATATTCTCTTCGATAAGCGGTTCTGCTACCCAAGCGTGATAAATCTTCAGGCACTGCTGTTTCGGTGAAGTGATGCGATGTGACCATTGGCCATCATCCGTAATCAATAATAATCCTGTCGTGTCCAGATCCAGTCGTCCAACGGTGTGCAGCTTTTTAATATTCGGCACATCTAAATAAGTAAATACGGTTCTGTGCCGTGAATCATGATTGGCGCAGACACAATCAAGTGGCTTGTGCATCATTAAATAGGTTGGACCGATCAGCTGCAGCAACTCATTGTTCCACATTACTTTGGCGCCCTCGGGCACTTGCAGAGCCGCTTTTTTTTGCACCACTCCAGCGATGGTCACTTCGGCACTCTGCAGTACTTTGGTGGCTTCTTTGCGGCTCATGCCAGTGGTTTCAGCTATAAATCGATCAAGGCGCATGGTTGTTCTAATCTTTTCAAAAATAGGCGACGTATTGTAACCCAGTCATTACAGGCTTATCGGCCTTGCTGTGGTAATTTTTTGGATTTTCTAAATCAGGGTATGCAAAGTTAAAAGACTGATCCTGCTCTGTTGTGCGAGGCATACCCAGAATGGGTGTGTTGTCGATGGTGTGCATGGGTAAACGGTGTATATTAATTCTTAAGTAAAAAATACTGGTTGTGTATTTTCTAGAATCTAACTGCAGGCGCTAATGCACATGCAGGAGGCAGGTTACGGTTCGATTATTAATATGTTGTCGATGAGTTCGCTGAGCAAGAGCCCAGCAATCAGTGCCTATGCTGCCTCTAAAGCGGCGATTAATCATAAGACGGCTAATTTGGCGCATGACTATGGCCCAATTATTCGCATCAATGCGGTCGGTCCGGGTGCAGTGAAAACGGGCGCGCTGGCTACTGTGCTCACACCTGAAATTGAACAGCGCATGCTTGCGCATACACCCATTAAACGTTTAGGTGAACCTGAAGATATTGCTGGCGCGGTGTTCTACTTTGCCGCACCTGTGTCGCAATGGGTCAGTGGCCAAGTGTTGTTTGTGAATGGCGGCGTACAAACCTTGGATTGAGTGCGTGATTACAGGTGATGGCTGTAATAAGCCTTAACGCTATAGCGCGTACATACTGAACTGTTTCTCTAGCTGCTCACCTCGGTGCTTATTGTTAAGTGGCTGAGCTGAGCAGTGTTTATTATGAGCGTTTAAACTTCAGAATTAAATCGTATTTTACCTGGCAACACCCGTTCAGCCTGCACGTCCTTGCTAATGCGCGCGATACAATGAAAATGCGCCTTAATAGACGCAATTGTGCTACTCTTGCGGCCTTTTAATATTCATTCAAGTTCAAGGTTGGCAATATGCTGCGCTTACGATGGTTAGGGGTGTTTTGTGGCTTGGTTTTCGCCGGCAGCGTTCAAGCTGCTACGGCTGAGCAGATTATTCAGCAAGCACTGCTGTCGTTGCAGCCTGATTTGCCGATTGAAAGCATCAGCGCCAGTGCCATGCCTAATCTGTACCAAGTCGAGCTCAAAGGCGGTCGTGTACTCTACGCCAGTGCTGACGGCGAGTTTTTATTGCAAGGCAATTTGTTTCAGTTACACAACGGTCAAGCAAGCAATTTAACAGAACAGGTTGAGCAAAAAGCCATTGCTAAACAAATCAATACCATAGCAATGGACGAAATGGTGGTGTTTTCTGGGCCTGAGACGAAAACTCACGTCACGGTCTTTACCGATACGGATTGTGGCTACTGCCAGAAACTGCACAGCGAAGTCGCTGAGTTGAATAAGCTCGGTGTTGAAGTGCGCTACTTGGCCTTTCCACGTCAAGGCGTTGGCAGCCATGGTTACACGACTCTGACCAGCATCTGGTGTGCAGATGATCGTTTGGAGGCGATGAATCAAGCTAAAGCGCGCCGTGATGTAGCGAAAAAAACTTGCAAGAATCCGGTGGACAAACAGTATGCCCTTGGTCAGGCCATTGGCGTACAAGGCACACCAAGCATAATCTTAGCCAATGGCAAAATGATTCCAGGTTATCAGCCGGCCAAGCAGTTGGCGGCGCAAGCTTTAAAAGCGCAGCCTTAGGTTGACCGAGGTCGGTAGGCTTCGTACAGTGCAGTATTTTGGCGCTCACCTTAGCGTGAGCAGGTTTATTTTATTTAACAATGGGGACGATGCAGCGTGAAGCCAGTTAAAGTAGGAATCTGTGGTTTAGGCACTGTTGGTGGTGGTACTTTTAACGTTCTCAAGCGTAATGCTGAAGAGATTTCACGGCGTGCCGGCCGCTCTATTGAAGTGGTGCAAGTGGCCTCACGTGCCGTCAATCCATTGTGCGATACCAGTACGACAGAGGTGACGGATGATGCTTTCGCTGTCGTTAATAATCCTGAAATTGATATCGTAGTTGAGCTCATTGGTGGCGATACCTTAGCTAAAGAGCTGGTGTTGCGCGCGATTGAGAACGGCAAGCATGTGGTTACTGCCAATAAAGCATTGATTGCTGTACACGGAAATGAAATTTTTCAACGTGCTCGTGAACAAGGCGTGATGGTCGGCTTTGAAGCCGCTGTTGCCGGCGGTATCCCTGTGATTAAGGCGATCCGTGAAGGTCTAGCGGCCAACCGTATTAACTGGTTGGCGGGCATTATCAACGGTACCGGTAACTTTATTCTCAGCGAAATGCGTGAAAAAGGCCGCACCTTTGACGATGTGTTACAAGAAGCGCAAGCCTTAGGTTATGCCGAGGCAGATCCAACTTTTGATGTTGAAGGCATTGATGCGGCGCACAAGCTGACCATTTTAGCTTCGATTGCTTTTGGTATCCCATTGCAGTTCGACAAAGCCTACACCGAAGGCATTACTCAGCTGACTACGGCAGATGTCAATTATGCGGAAGCCTTAGGCTATCGCATTAAACACTTAGGTGTAGCACGCCGTACGGATTTAGGGATTGAGTTGCGCGTGCATCCAACTTTGATTCCCGCTGATCGCTTAATTGCCAACGTCAATGGCGTGATGAACGCAGTGATGGTCAATGGTGATGCTGTCGGCAGCACCCTGTATTACGGTGCTGGCGCAGGTATGGAGCCAACAGCCTCGTCGGTGATTGCTGATATCGTTGATGTGGCGCGCGCTATGGCGGCGGCGACTGAAGATCAAGTGCCGGCCCTTGGCTTTCAATCCGGCGCACTGTCTGCTCATCCGATTCTGCCGATTGATCAGTGTGAAAGTGCTTACTACTTACGTATTCAAGCGAAAGATCATCCTGGTGTGTTGGCGCAGGTGGCGAGCATTCTCTCGGTGCGTGGTATTAACATTGAATCGATTATGCAAAAAGAAGCGGAAGAACATGATGGTTCTGTGCCTATGATCCTGTTGACCCATCGTGTGCAGGAGCAGCGCATCAATGATGCTATTATTGCCCTAGAAGCCCTCGATTCTGTGCAGACGCCCGTTGTGCGAATCCGTGTTGAGCAGTTGGGTTAATTTCCAGTTAAGCGACTCTGATAAAGGTTGTTACTTATGCGATATATAAGCACGCGCGGCAAAGCCCCGACGCTGAATTTTGAAGATGTGTTGTTGGCCGGCTTAGCCAGCGACGGTGGTTTGTATGTGCCAGAGAACTTGCCACGTTTTACAGTGGAAGAAATTGCCTCTTGGGCTGATCTGCCGTATCACGAATTAGCCTTTCGAGTGATGCGTCCATTTGTTGCGGGCTGCATTGACGATGCCGATTTTAAAGCCATTGTCAAAGACACCTATAGTGTGTTTGAGCACAGCGCGGTGGCGCCGTTGCGTCAGCTCGACAGTAATGAGTGGGTGCTGGAGTTATTCCACGGCCCAACTTTAGCCTTTAAAGACTTTGCCCTGCAGTTGCTTGGACGTTTGCTGGATCACTTTCTCAGCAAACGCAATGAACGTGTGGTGATTATGGGAGCAACCTCCGGTGATACCGGTTCTGCTGCAATTGAAGGCTGCCGTCGTTGCGAGAATGTTGATATCTTTATTTTGCACCCGCATCAGCGTGTGTCAGAAGTACAGCGCCGTCAGATGACCAGTGCGCTGAGCGATAACATTCACAACATCGCGATTGAAGGCAACTTTGACGATTGCCAGGAAATGGTTAAAGCCAGCTTTGCTGACCAATCATTCCTGAAAGGCACCCGTTTGGTGGCGGTGAACTCGATCAACTGGGCGCGCATCATGGCGCAGATCGTTTACTACTTCCATGCGGCAATTCAGCTTGGCGGACCGCAGCGCTCCATTGCCTTCTCAGTACCAACGGGTAACTTTGGCGATATTTTTGCCGGTTACTTGGCGCGCAATATGGGTCTGCCGATCAATCAGTTGATTGTCGCTACTAACCGTAACGATATTTTGCACCGCTTTATGAGTGGTAACCGTTATAACAAAGATGCGCTGCACCCAACCTTGTCGCCGTCAATGGATATTATGGTGTCGTCTAACTTTGAGCGCTTGCTGTTTGATATGCATGGTCGCGATGGCGCCAAAGTGACTGAGTTGATGGATCATTTCCGTGCTACAGGCGAGATGAGTGTTGAGGATGAACGCTGGACTGAGACTCGCAAGCTGTTTGACTCATTAGCCGTAGATGATGAGCAGACTTGCGCGACCATTGCTAAGGTCTATAAAGACACTGGCGAGTTGCTCGATCCACACACGGCAATTGGTGTGCACGCGGCCCGTGAATGCCGTCGTAGCTTAGCTACACCTATGGTGACGCTGGGTACTGCGCATCCGGTTAAGTTCCCTGAGGCGGTGCAGAAGGCGGTGCCAAGTGCCAGTCCAGTGTTGCCAGCGCATATGGCTGACCTGTTTGAGCGTGAAGAGCGCTGCACGGTCTTAGCCAATGACTTGGCCGTCGTGCAGGACTTTGTCAGCCAGCATGGTAATCGTGGTAAGCCTTTGTAATGCTTTGAGCGGTTACTCGTTGTCGTAATAAAAGCCCGGGTCTTGCAAAAGAGTCGGGCTTTTTTATTGCGCTTGTTGTCGCCATTGACTGGGGGATAATCCGCTCCAGCGTTTAAATGCGCGGGAAAATGCCGTTTCATCGGCATAGCCTAAACCGAGAGCCAGATCAGTCAGACTGATGGAGCTGTGGCTGAGTTGCAGTTGTGCTTCGCTATAGCGCACTTCATCCAGCAGTTGACGAAAGCTGCTGCGGCGCTGTTGTAGCTCTGTTTGTAACTGCCTGGGATGAAGATTGAGTAGATTAGCGACCACGCTGAGCGTTGCTTCGCCGGTGGCTAAGACTGATTGAATAATCATTTTTGTGTGTGCCACGTAGTCTTCGCGAGCGTAACCTTGTTGCGAGGCGAATTGCTCAATCAGATGATTTTTGAGTTGCGAGCGTTGTTCGCTGGGCTGCAAGTGCAAGATCGCTGCGTCAGCATAAAGCGCGGTCAGCGGCTGCGAAAACAGCACAGGCGCTTGGAAAAAATCCAAGTAAAACTGGCTGTTACTGGGCTCAGGGTAGGTGAAAGTGACTTTGCTCAGTTGCCATGCGCCTTTAAATAAAGCCTGCGCAGCACGATAAACCACGCCCATACCCAGTTCGACAAGCTGTTGTAAATCGACATTCTTGCTCAGTTGCAGACGGTATTCTAACGCCACTTGGTCACCGCATAGGTGCTGTTGTAATTGAATGCCCGGCGCGTGCAAATGGGCGTATTTATTGGTGATGCGCAGTAAGTCTTGAACGCTTTCTGCCTGTGATAAGAGCAGGCCAAAAGGGCCAAACACTAAATAGTCACGCTGCTGACTGAGTTCAATACCAAACTGTTGATTGCCTGACTCATGGGCAGCAAGGCTTAGCACCTCAGCGACTCTTGCATAATCCACCCATAGATCGCTGCGTCGTAGCACCAGAGGATCAATGCCGCAGTGTTGTAAAAGCTGATGGGCATTGAGCTGGTTTTTCCGGCATAAGCGATCAAAGCCAATAAATACAGCACTGCGAGCGCGTTCAGACATGTGGTCTACCTATTCGTAATATGTCAGATTTGTCTTCGTAATATGTCAGGTTTTCTCGGCTTTGTCTGCGCTAGTCTAGAGCTTGTAGATCATCATCACGAGCACAGTGTTATGAGTGACATAGCTTATCAAGCAGAAACCTTAGTGATTGGCGCTGGACTGGCGGGCATTTGCACAGCTTTAGAATTGTTAAATAATGGCCGTGCGGTGCTGTTGCTGGATGGTTGTGAACGGCAGCGCTTTGGCGGTCAAGCTAAAGAAGCCTTTGGTGGCATGTTGCTGAGTAATACCCCGGAGCAACGTCGTAATGGTATTGCTGATTCGAGTGAGCTATTTTGGCAGGATTGGCAGCAAGCGGCGCAGTTTCAGCCTGATAGTCAGTGGGCGCAGCGCTGGGCTAAGGCTTATTGCGAGCGCAATCGTAGTGAGATTTATGATTGGTTGCAGGGCTACGGCATTGGCTTTTTTCCGGTAGTGCAATGGCCAGAGCGCGGCAATTACAGCGATGGCAATAGCGTGCCGCGCTATCACGTCGCTTGGGGCTGTGGGCAGGGGATTGTGCAAAGTTTAGTACAGCAATTGTTAGGGCATCCACAGGCTAATCTTTTACGTTGTGTGTTTTCCCATACAGTCAGTGCTTTAGATTCGTGTGATGGTCGCGTGGTCGGCTGTCATGGGGTTCAGCCTGAAGGTGCGTTTTCGGTGCAGGCTGACAATACTGTGGTTTGCACCGGCGGTATCAATGGCAATTTAGATAAAGTGCGCGAGCATTGGGATCCGATTTACGGCGCTGCCCCCGACAATCTCCTCACCGGAACGCATCCCAGCGCTGATGGCGTATTGCATGATTGCGTACAGGCTGTCGGTGGGCAAGTCAGTAATCTGCATTATATGTGGAATTACGCAGCCGGAATTGCCCATCCTCAGCCTGAATATCCACAGCACGGTCTCAGCTTAATACCGCCGCGCTCGGCATTGTGGATGGATTGTCATGGTCGACGTATTGGTCCGCAGCCAATGGTGACTGGCTTTGATACCCATGATCTGTGTAAAACCACCGGCCATCTGCCAGAGCAATACACCTGGCAAATTATGAATAAACGTATTGCTGATAAAGAGTTGGCGATTTCTGGCAGTGATAGCAATCCACACTTTCGTGATAAAAAACTCCTCAAGGTGATCTGGCAAGCGCTGCGTGGGAATGCCGCGCAAACTCAATGGCTGCTGGATCATTGTCCTGATGTAGTCTGCGGCAATACTCTGGAGGAGTTAGCGCTGCAGATGCAGCGGGTCGCACCCAATACAACGCTGGATATCGCGGGTATGTACGCTGATATTGAGCGTTATGATGCCATGCTTAGAGGTCCGCGCGGGCTGCGCAATGATGATCAAATTCGCCGTATTGAGCAGTTGCGCCAATGGCGTGGTGATCGTGTGCGCACCTGCAAGCTACAACCTATTATTGATCGTAAACAGATGCCGCTGATTGCCATTCGTCTACGTTTAATCAGTCGCAAAAGCATGGGCGGCATGCTGACTGATCTAAGTTCGCGCGTGCTGGATTCTCAAGGATCGCCCGTTGTTGGCTTGTATGCTGCAGGTGAGGCGGCGGGATTTGGCGGTGCAGGTATTTCTGGGGTGCGCTCTTTGGAGGGTACTTTCTTGTCCAATTGCGTTTTTAATGGTCGGCGCGCGGCACAAAGCATTATCGCCGGTTAACCCTTTCACACTGACTCAATAACCTCGAATAAAAGAGCAGGAGATTAGATTATGAAAAAAACAGGTGCAGCACTGGCACGATTTGCCCTAGAACAATTGGGCGTGCGTTATACCTTTGGCATTCCCGGTGTGCATAACACTGAGTTGTACGACGAGCTCAATAACTCGAATCAGATCACCCCTATATTGGTCACACACGAGTGTGGCGGGGCTTTTATGGCTGATGCGATGAGTCGTACTGGCGATAGCATCGGTACTTTGCTGATTGTTCCGGCTGCAGGTGTCACGCATGCCTCAAGCGGAATTGGCGAGGCCTATTTAGCTGGCATCCCGATGTTGATTATTTCTGGCGGGATTCATACTGAGAATGGCCGTCGTTTTCAGTTGCATGACATGGATCAGCACACGTTGCTGTCGCCTATCACTAAGGGCAGCTTTCATATTAAATCCCATGCTGAGGTGATCCCGACGCTGTATGCCGCGTATCAGTTGGCGATGCGAGGCGAGCCGGGGCCTGTGTTTATTGAGTTGCCTTACAATATTGGTAATTTTTTGGGTGACGTCGAGGACATGCCCGCGTTTACTGGATTGGAGCCGCAAGCCACCTTTGATCGCTCTTTAGTCAAACAAGCTGCGCAGTTGTTGGTTAAAGCTAAGCAAGTCGGGCTTTTTCTTGGTTGGGGTGCTGTTGATTGTCAGGTCGATCTGATTGAGTTGGCGCAGTTGCTCAATGCACCGGTTGCTACAACCCTGCAAGGCTTAAGTTCTTTCCCTGCTAATCATCCGCTGCATACGGGGATGGGCTTTGGTGGCTATTCAGTGCCAGCAGGACAGAATGCTTTTGCCCAGTGTGATGCGGTGTTGGCGATTGGTACTCGTTTTGCAGAGATTCCTACCGGCAGCTTCAGTATGCAGGTGCCGGAAGACTTGGTGCATATTGATATCAATCCCGATGTGTTTAATGCCAACTACCCAGCTAAAATCGCGGTACAGGGTGATGCTCGCGCGATTATTCCGGCGTTATTAAGCGAGGTGCGTGCGCTGCAAACACAAGCGAAAGAAGGTACGATGACGCAGCAGATTCAGCAAGATAAAGCGGCCTATACGAAGCAGTGGCTAGCGCACAATAGTGGGGGACGGGTCAATCCAGCTCGATTTTTTCAGGCACTACGTAAACAGTTAAGTGATGACACCATTATTGTTGCTGATGATGGTAATCACACCTATTTAGTCGCAGAGTTAATGCCTATTTTAGGGGCTAGACGTTACCTTTCACCGACTGATTTTAATGCTATGGGTTACTGCGTGCCGGCAGTGATCGGAGCAAAATTGGCCAATCCGCAAACACCAGTGATTGGGGTTGTGGGTGATGGGGCATTATTGATGACTGGTATGGAAATGCTCACCGCTGTGCGTAACCAGCTTGGTGTGGTGGTGTTTATTTTTAATGATGGCGAACTGTCACAAATTGCCCAAGCTCAAGAAATCCCTTACAACCGCAAAACCTGCACGGTGCTGCATGGCATTAATATGCAGTCATTAGCGGTCACGGTTGGAGCAGAGTTTGTGTCAATTCAAAGCGAAGCTGATATTGAGGCAGGTATTCGTCAAGCTTTGCAGTTTGCGGCAAACAATCAGCCGGTTTATGTTGACGTTAATATCGACTACTCAAAGCGCACACGTTTTACCGAAGGGATCGTGAAAGCCACGCTGAAGCGCTTTGCGCCGCGGGACAAGTTTCGTGTGATCAGTCGCGCCTTGGTGCGTAAGATTACGCGCTAGCTAAGTAAAAACTCGAGATAATAAAAAACCGGCCTAAGCCGGTTTTTTATTAAATATGCTGTCGCAATTAAGCGGCTGCTTGACTCAGCAATTTGATGTGCTGGTTCAGACGGCTTTTGTTACGTGCAGCTTTGTTCTTGTGGATGATGCCTTTATCAGCCATACGGTCGATAACAGGAACAGCCAATTTGTAAGCAGCTTGTGCTTTTTCTAAATCTTTAGCTTCGATGGCTTTCACTACATTTTTGATGTAGGTACGCACCATAGAACGTAGGCTACCGTTATGGTCTCTACGTTTATCAGCCTGTTTAGCGCGTTTTTTGGCAGAAGGGCTGTTGGCCACGTCGTACTCCTCGAAAACTTTTAGTTGAATGTATCAAAATAGGCCGCGAATGATGCAGCCAAACGAATAAATTGTCAAGTCGCTGTTTTTGAATAAACAAACAAACACCGTTTAGAGTGCGCAAATTTATTCGTTTAGCAAGTTAGCGCGCGTATTATACGCAGGCAAAAGCCATAATGCATGCTTTCTCTGCAACTTTTATAGCATCCACCGAGTCAAGCGACTAAACTTGTTGGCTGACTTTAGACGAGTGCACCATGAGCGACACTGTTGAAACACCAACAAAACTAAAAACCTCCAGCCTTCTACGCTCCAGTGCCGTGGTCAGCGTGATGACTTTGTTGTCACGTATCTTAGGCATGGTGCGCGATATGGTGGTCGCCAGCTATTTTGGTTCAAGCGCCTCTGCTGACGCATTTTTTGTGGCTTTTAAAATTCCTAATTTTTTACGCCGCCTCTTTGCTGAAGGTGCCTTTGCGCAAGCTTTCGTTCCGGTGTTATCGGAGTACCGAGAAAAACGCTCCTTTGCCGATGTTAAACAGTTGGTTGATCGCACAGCTGGGATGCTGGGCTTGATACTCACGGCGTTAACGGCGCTGGGTGTGGTGATGTCGCCTTACCTGATTTTGCTATTTGCTCCAGGCTTTCATGATGAGCCGAGCAAGATGCAGTTGGCCGGTGAATTGCTGCGCATTACTTTTCCTTATTTATTGCTGATTTCTTTAACTGCATTTTGTGGTGGCATTCTTAACAGCTACGGACGCTTTGCGGTGCCGGCTTTCACGCCCGTGCTGTTGAATGTGTCAATGATTGGCGCAACAGTATTTTTGACCCCCTTCTTTACTGAGCCGGTGATGGCGTTAGCGTGGGGCGTATTTATTGCTGGTGTCGCGCAATTGCTGTTTCAAATGCCGTTTTTGTGGAAGATGCGCTTATTGCCGCGCCCGCGCGTGGTCGTCAACGATCCGGGGGTTAAGCGCATTATGCTATTAATGTTGCCTGCGCTGTTTGGCGTCTCGGTCAGTCAAATCAACTTGTTACTCGATACAGTATTGGCCTCGTTTTTACAGACCGGCAGTGTGTCATGGCTGTATTACGCTGATCGTTTATCAGAGTTACCGCTAGGGGCGTTTGGTATCGCCATCGGTACGGTCATTTTGCCAGCGCTGTCACGCCATCATTCCACAGAAAAACCAGAAGCGTTTTCTGCCACTATTGATTGGGCATTGCGCATGGTATTGCTGGTTGGTGTGCCGGCTGCTTTGGCTTTAGCGATTTTGGCTGAGCCTTTGATTGCGACGTTGTTTTTGTATGGTGCTATGACCAGTACGGATGTGATACAGGCCGCCGCTGCCTTGCAAGCCTATTCATTGGGTGTGTTGACCTTTATGCTCATTAAAGTGTTGGCGCCAGGTTTTTTTGCTCGCCAAGATTTAAAAACGCCGGTGCGCATCGCCATAATTTGTATGGTGGTTAATATGCTGCTTAACCTGATTTTAATTTGGCCGCTGCAGCATGTAGGATTAGCCTTAGCAACCTCGCTGGCAAGTATGCTCAATACGGGCTTGTTATTGCGCGGATTGTATCGTGCTGGAGTCTATAAGCCGGCACCGGATTGGTGGTTGTTTGTTTTGCGCTTGTTAGCGGCGTGTGCGGCGATGCTGGCCTTGGTGGTGTGGCTCAATGAACCCAGCAGTGAGTGGTTCGCTTGGGGTTGGCAGCGTCGGGTGTGGGAGGTTTCGTTGCTGGTTGTCGGTGGCGGGCTGGTATTTGTCGGTACTTTGTTTGCCACGGGTATTAGAATGCGTCATCTGCGTCATTAATTGGCTTAAAGATGCCCTTACAGCCTCGCTGTGGTTATAATCAGAGTCTTTTCTGGCAAGATATTAAATATGCAGTTGGTTCGCGGTTTGCACAATGTGCGTCCATCACATCATGGATGCGTGGCTACGATTGGTAATTTTGATGGTGTGCACCTCGGGCATCAGGCGATATTAGCGCGTCTGCGCAATACCGCTGCACGACTTAATCTGCCCAGTTGCGTGATTGTGTTTGAACCACAGCCGCGAGAGTTTTTTAACCCTGAAACAGCTCCAGTACGCTTGACCCGGCTGCGCGATAAGCTGCAGTTGTTTGCCAAAGCAGGCATTGATCAAGTGCTGTGCATTGCTTTCAACAAAGGTTTTCGCCAGCTCAGTGCTGCCGACTTTGTAGAAAAAGTGTTAATTGAGGCGCTGGGCATTCAGCATTTACAAGTGGGCGATGATTTCCGTTTTGGTTGTGATCGCGCCGGTGACTTTGCTTTTTTGCAAGAAGCAGGGCAGCGTCTTAACTTTAGCGTAGAACCCACAGCAACCGTTGAGATTGACGGTCAGCGTATCAGTAGCACGCGTCTACGCTCAGCATTGGCTGAGGCCGATTTTGTTTTGGCGCGGCGTTTACTGGGACGGCCTTACACTATTGAAGGCCGAGTGATACAGGGTAAACAGCTGGGTCGCACCTTAAATGCGCCAACCGCTAATGTACAACTTAAGCGTCATCGTGCGCCTTTACATGGGGTGTACTTGGTGTCTGTGCAGTTAGCCAATGGCCGGCATCTGCCGGGAGTTGCTAATATAGGCACACGCCCAACCGTTGATACAACTGAGCAGGCGCATTTAGAAGTGCATCTATTGGATTTTTCTGGCGATTTATACGGCCAACCTATAGTAGTAACTTTTCATAAGAAAATTCGTGATGAGCAGCGCTTTGAGTCTTTGTCTCAGTTACAACACGCCATTGCCGCTGATATCGCAAAAGCACAAACACTTTGGCAGCACTTTCACACCCTTTAATGAGTGACTTGGAACCAACATGACCGATTATAAAACGACGCTTAACCTGCCGAAAACGGCATTTCCGATGAAGGCAGGCCTCCCCACCCGTGAGCCGCAAATGCTGGCGCACTGGGATAGCATTAACCTGTATCAGAAACTGCGTCAGATTGGCGAAGGTCGACCACGTTTTATTCTGCATGATGGTCCTCCGTATGCGAACGGCAGTATTCACATCGGTCATGCGGTGAATAAAGTCATTAAAGATATGATTGTCCGTAGTAAAACCTTGGCTGGTTTTGATGCGCCTTATGTGCCCGGCTGGGACTGCCACGGTTTGCCGATTGAGCACAAAGTTGAAGTGACTCACGGTAAAAACTTGCCCGCCGACAAAGTGCGTGAATTGTGCCGTGCTTATGCAACAGAGCAAATTGAAGGACAGAAAGCTGAGTTTATTCGCTTAGGTGTCGTAGGTGATTGGGAAAACCCCTATAAAACCATGGATTTTGCTAATGAAGCGGGCGAAGTCCGTGCCTTAGCGAAAATGGTTGAAGGCGGTTTTGTCTTTAAAGGTTTGAAACCAGTGAACTGGTGTTTTGATTGTGGCTCAGCCTTAGCTGAAGCTGAAGTTGAATACCAAGATAAGCGTTCAGAAGCCATTGATGTCGGTTTTAACAGTGCTGATTTGCCCAAGCTCGCACAGGCGTTCTCTTTGCCAGAGCTGACTAAAAACGTGCAAATTGTGATCTGGACCACGACCCCATGGACCATTCCAGGTAACCAAGCGCTCAACGTGCACCCAGAAGCGGTGTATGCACTGGTCGATGTCGGCGATAAAATTTTGTTATTAGCTGACACCTTGGTTGAAGAAAGCCTTGCCCGCTATGGCTTGGCAGGCGAAGTGATTGCGCGCACCAATGGTGAAGCGCTAGAGCTCTTAGAGTTTCATCACCCATTTTATGAGCGTGTTGCTCCGGTTTACTTGGCTGATTACGTTGAGCTGGATGCCGGTACCGGTATCGTTCACTCTGCGCCTGCTTACGGTGAGGATGACTTCTACACCTGCAAACGCTACGGCATGAGCAATGATGACATTATCAGTCCTGTGCAAAGTAATGGTGTTTATGTCGCTGATCTGCCGTTCTTTGGTGGCCAGTTTATTTGGAAAGCCAATGCCAATATCGTTGAGAAGCTGCAAGAGGTTGGCGCCTTACTCAAGCATCAAACCATTGAACACAGCTACATGCATTGCTGGCGACATAAAACGCCTCTGATTTATCGGGCCAC
>RRZU013108450.1_pt1 | contig 14554 bp, 16 predicted proteins | sample 2165561 | NCBI WGS metagenome assembly RRZU01 (sample SAMN10456909, study PRJNA506462) | wastewater metagenome | isolation source: wastewater sludge | place: USA: Moscow, Idaho
CCGTCAGGACGCTGCTGTCGCCACCATCATCGCGTCCACCACCGGCGCCACCTCGAGCGTCGAGATCTCGTGCGGGTGAACCAGCGGACGTCGTTGGTGGATCCTCCGCGCTCCCGGGTGAGTTGGCCGCCGATGACCGTGGCGGCGTACACGACCTGCACGTAGTGCAGCGGCGGCCCCTCGACCAGGCGCTGCCCCTGTGGAACGAAGAAGTTGAACACCGTGAGCAGATGGTCGAGCCTCACCTCGTGGCCCGTCTCCTCGCGCGCTTCACGGATGGCGGTCTGCGGCAGACTCTCTGCCCACTCGACGCCGCCGCCGGGCAGCGTCCACCGTTCGTAGACGCCGCCGTCAGCCGTCGTCTGCGACCAGTGCGCCAGCAGGACGCGGCCTTCGTTCTCGATCCAGCAGTACGCGCCGACGCGGGTGGCGAAGTCCATGCCGACACCCTAGACCCGGCCCCGTCTGGCCATTGCTAGCCTGCCGACCATGAGTGACGCCGCACCCAACCCGTTCCGACCCGAGCTGTGGCAGGAGGTCGACGGATTCGACTTCACCGATATCACCTACCACCGCGCCCTCGACGTGCCGGCGGTGCGCATCGCGTTCGACCGACCTGAGGTGCGCAACGCCTTCCGCCCGCACACCGTCGACGAGCTGTACCGCGCCCTCGACCACGCCCGGATGAGCCCCCACATCGGCTGCGTGCTGCTCACCGGCAACGGACCGTCGGCCAAGGACGGCGGCTGGGCGTTCTGCTCCGGCGGCGACCAGCGCATCCGGGGGCGCTCGGGCTACCAGTACGCCGGGGGCGAAACCTCAGAGACCGTGGACGCCGCACGCACGGCCGCCGAGGGCGGCCGGCTCCACATCCTGGAGGTGCAGCGGTTGATCCGGTTCATGCCGAAGGTGGTCATCGCGCTGGTGAACGGCTGGGCGGCCGGCGGCGGGCACTCGCTGCACGTGGTGTGCGACCTGACACTGGCGTCCGCCGAACACGCCCGTTTCAAGCAGACGGACGCCGACGTCGGCTCCTTCGACGCCGGCTTCGGCTCGGCCTATCTCGCCCGACAGGTCGGACAGAAGGTGGCCCGCGAGATCTTCTTCCTCGGCCAGACCTACGACGCGCAGCGCGCCTACGAGATGGGCACGGTCAACCGCGTCGTGCCGCACGCCGAACTCGAGGACGCCGGGCTCGAGTGGGCCGCGCTGGTCTGCGGCAAGTCACCCACCGCCCAGCGGATGCTGAAGTTCGCCTTCAACGCCATCGACGACGGCCTGGTCGGCCAGCAGGTGTTCGCCGGCGAGACGACACGGCTCGCGTACATGACCGACGAGGCCGTCGAGGGCCGTGACTCCTTCCTGGAGAAGCGGCGCCCCGACTGGTCGAACTTCCCCTACTACTACTGAGGATTCGGGCCTCAGGACGCCGCGACCGGCGTCCTCAGCCGAGGCCGAGCGCTGCCTTTTCGGCGCCGATCGTGGTGTCGTCGCCGTGCCCGGTCTTCACCACCGTCTCGTCAGGCAGGGTGAACAGCCGGGTCCTGATCGAGTCGACGAGAGTGTCGCGGTCGGAGTAGCTGCGCCCGGTCGCTCCCGGGCCACCGTTGAACAGGGTGTCGCCGCTGAACAAGACGCCCAGTTCAGGCACATAGAAGCAGCAGCCGCCGGGCGCGTGCCCGGGGGTGTGGATCACGTGGATGTCGGTGCCGGCCACCTGCAGCGTCTCGCCGTCGGCCAGGTCGCCGTCGGGTGCTTCGGAGTGGGTGAGGTTCCACAGGGGTCGATCGGCGGGATGCAGCAGGATCGGCGCGTCGACCGCGTCGGCCAATTCGCGCGCCACCCGCACGTGATCGTCGTGCGCGTGGGTGCACAGAATGGCGACCACCTCGCGGTCGCCCACCACGGCGCGGATGTCAGCCACCGAGTGCGGGGCGTCGAAGACCACGCACTCGTCGTCGTCGCCCAGCACCCACACGTTGTTGTCGACGTCGAACGTCTGACCGTCGATCGAGAACGTGCCCGAGGTGACCGCATGGTCGATGCGCGCGCTCATCGGACGCCCCCCTCGCCCATGATCACGACCGAGCGCAGCACGTCGCCGGTCGCCATGCGGGCGAAGGCGGCCTCGACGTCGCCGATGCCGATCTCTTCGGACACGAACGCGTCGAGGTCGAGCCGCCCCTGCAGATACAAGTCGATCAGCATCGGGAAGTCGCGCGACGGCAGGCAGTCGCCGTACCAGGACGACTTGAGCGAGCCGCCGCGTCCGAACACGTCGAGCAGTGGAATCTCGAGCTGCATCTGCGGCGTCGGGACGCCGACGAGCACCACCGTGCCGGCCAGGTCGCGGCCGTAGAAGGCCTGCTTCCAGGTTTCCGGACGCCCCACCGCGTCGATCACCACGTCGGCGCCGAACCCGCCGGTGAGCTGCTGGATGGCCTCCACCGCGTCCTGCTCAGCCGAGTTCACGGTGTCGGTCGCGCCCATGCGCTGCGCCGCCGCCAGCTTCTTGTCGTCGATGTCGACCGCGATGATCTTCGACGCGTTGGCGAGCCGGGCCCCCGCGATCGCGGCGGCGCCGACGCCGCCGCAACCGATCACGGCGACCGTGTCACCGCGTCCGACACCGCCGGTGTTGATGGCGGCACCCAGGCCGGCCATCACGCCGCACCCGAGCAGGCCCGCGGCCGCGGGGCGCGCCGCAGGGTCGACCTTCGTGCACTGGCCGGCGGCCACGAGCGTCTTCTCGATGAACGCCCCGATGCCCAGCGCGGGGCTGAGTTCGGTGCCGTCCTCCAGCGTCATCTTCTGCGTGGCGTTGTGGGTGTTGAAGCAGTACCACGGACGCCCGCGGCGGCACGCACGGCAGTCGCCGCACACCGCACGCCAGTTGAGAATCACGTAGTCGCCGGGCGCGACGTCGGCGACGCCCTCGCCGACCGACTCGACGACGCCAGCGGCCTCATGGCCCAGCAGGTAGGGGAAGTCGTCGCCGATGCCGCCCTCGACGTAGTGCTTGTCGGTGTGGCAGACGCCACACGCCAGCACCGTCACCACGGCCTCGCCGGGGCCGGGATCGGGGACGTTGATGGTGACCAGTTCGACGGGTGCGCCCTTGGCGCGCGCGATCACGCCCTTGACCTGCTGCATTGCTTCTCCTCTGCCGGCTCGTTGCGAGCAGTCTAGGAGGGGCGTCCGACAATTCGGAGGTCAGCCGTCCAGACCGATCAGTCGACGCACCCCGGCTACACCCTCGACCGAGATCGGCTCGCCGCGCACCAGATCTTCCGACGCCAGCATCAGCCGCGTCGACGTGCGCCGCTCGCCGCGCGACGATACCCACGTCGCGCCATTCTGCGTGTAGCCCACCTTCTCGCTCACGCGCAGCGAGGCAAGGTTGTCGTCGAACGCCGCCGAGGTGACGAACTCGAAGTCGAGGTGGTCGAACAGCAGGGTGCACATCACCCGCCGCATCTCGGTGCCGATGCCCAGCCCCTGGAATCGCTGCCCCAGCCACGACCCTGTCTCGCCGAAGCGCAGCGTGAGGAAGTCGCGCGTCGCGACCCCCTGGACCCCGACCAACTCGCCGTTCCACAGCACGGCGAGGTTCAGATCCCAGGCGTCGCGGCTCCACGTCGCCATCGACCGCCACCACCACTGCAGATAGTTCAGGGGCAGTTCGTCCTCGGCGGCGTCCGTCCAGGGCACAGCGAACGGCGTCCACGTCGGCGGGTGGACGCCGGCGCGAGCTACCTCGAGCAGCCCCAGCACCTCGGACTCGCCGATGCTGCGCAACTCCAGCGGTCCACACGCGACCCGCAACCCCAGCACGGGGAAGATCTCGACGAGGCGCGGATCGGTCATGCCTTCATGATCGCACGCGCCGACGCCTCACCGGGCGCCGCCGCCACCGCCACCGGGGGCGTCCGAACGCTTCTCGTCGCCCGAGGCAGCAGCGTCATCGACAGCCTTCGTCGCCTCGGCCACCTGGTCGCCGTGCAGCATCTGTTCGGCCTTCTCGTCCGACACGGGGCCGCTCACCTCGGAGTCGCCGAAACCCGAAGCGATGTCTCCGCCGTTGTTCTCCTCGGTCATGATGGGTCCTCTCCGTTGAAGCCGATGCATCTACCGTAGTCACAGCGTCGGCGTCCGCGCCAGCCCTTCGTGCCGCCGAACTGTCGGAGCGGCGACTTACGATGTGGCCGTGACCCACCCCGTGTTCGGACGCCTCGACGCCGTCCCCGCCCTCGACCGACCCGACCTGCTCGCCGAGCCTGTGCGCCGGGCGATCGCAGACCAGGCGCTCGACGTCCGCGTCGCCGAGATCGACCCGGCCTTCGCCGACACCGAGAACCTGTGCGCCCACTACGGCGTCCCGCTGGACGCCTCTGCGAACGCCGTCGTCGTGCGCGGCACCCGGGCCGGAGTCGACAGGCACACGGTCTGCATGGTGCTTGCCACGCACCGCGTCGATGTGAACGGCCTTGTCAGGCGGCGGCTGGACGCCCGCAAGGCCTCGTTCGCGCCGATGGACTTCGCCGTCGAGGCCTCCGGCATGGAGTACGGCGGCATCAACCCTGTCGGCGCGCCCGCCGACTGGCCGGTCTGGGTCGACGGCGCGGTCGCCGACACCGAATGGCTGTGCATCGGCTCGGGCGTCCGGCACTCGAAGCTGTTCCTCACGTCAGCGACGCTGCTGTCGCTGCCTGCCGCTGAGCGCGTCGACGACCTGGCGCGCTCGGCCGGCTGAGGCCCGGAATGTTCGCGTCGACCCGCCGGGCGTTGTCGGATTTCCGCGGCGCCCTCGGTTCGTTCATGAAGTACGAGGTGGTGACGCGGCTGCTGATGGCCGCGGTCGTCCTGCCGCTGTTCAGCCTGGCCACGAGCCTGCTGGTCGGCAGCAGGGGCGAGGGTGCAGTCACCAACGCGACCCTGCTGCCGTTTCTGCTGTCGTGGCAGGGCATCGTGTTCGTCGCGCTGCTGGTGGCGCTGATCACGTGGGGTATCGTCGCCGAGCTGGGAGGGTCGATCACGATCAGCGCCCGGCACCGGTTCGGGCAACCCGAGGCCAGCTACCGGGCGGTGCTTGGCCACAGCCTGCGGCGCACGCCCAATCTGCTCGGGGCTGGCGGGCTGCTGCTGATCGTCTACCTCGTGGTGGTGCTGCCACTCACCGGCGCCGCTCCCACGCTGAGCTTTCTGAAGGGCGTCGCCGTTCCGCAGTTCGTGTTGGCGGTGATCGAGTCCAATCCGGCGCTGTTCGCCACCTACCTCGGGTTGCTGCTCGTGCTCGCCGCCGCGAGCCTGCTGCTCAGCTACACGTTTCCGCTCATCATCATCGGCAACCTGAAGGCGACGCCTGCGGTCCGGCACAGCGCCCGGCTGGTGCTGCGGCGTCCGAAGGTGTTCTGGCGCAGCTTCATCGCACCCGTGCTGCTGGCCGGGGTCGCGCTGGCCCTGTTCGTGACGGCCTGGGCGGTGCTGATCCTGTGGCTGCTTGAGCTGGCCCGCAGCCAGGGCGGCGTCGTGCAGCCGGTGCTGGCGTTCCTGCTGCTGTTGCAGCAGGTCGGCGTCCTGCTCGGTCTGTTGGTGATCGTGCCCTTCCATGCGCAGCGGCTCACGACGGCGTTCTACGAGTCGTTGGACGCCGACCCGCAGCTCGCCGGGCTGCGGGACGCGTACCCCGAGATCCCGGGCAAGAGGCGCCGGTCGCTGCTCGACCGGCTGGTCGCCAAGCCCGGGCGCCTCGCCGTCGGCACCGTCGTGATGCTGCTGGCGCTGGCGTTCCCGCTCGGTTACGCGGCGAACGACCTGGCGTCCGAGAGGGCGAAGGTGACGCTGGTCGGGCACCGCGTGGCGGGGGTGGCCGCGCCCGAGAACTCCATCGCCGGCCTCGCCGTGGCTGTGGCGCACCGGGCCGAGATGGTCGAGATCGACGTTCAACGCACCCGTGACGGGGCCTACATCCTGAACCACGACGACACCTTCGCCCGAGTCGCCGGGGTGAATCGGCGCTCGTCAGACCTGACCCTGGCCGAGGTGAAGGCGCTGACGCTGCGCGGAACCTCCGAGAAGGTGCCGACGCTGGAAGAGTTCCTGGTCGCGGCGCGGGGCAAGGTTCAGGTGATGATCGAGCTCAAGGGGTCCACGGCCGACACGCGGATGGCCGACGACGTGCTCGCCCAGGTCGACCGGCTGCAGATGACCGATGCGGTGGTGTTGATGAGCCTCGACTACCGGCTCGTCGCGTCCATCGAGAAGCGGCGTCCTGACGTGGTGACGGCGTTCGCCTACTTCATGTCGATCGGCGACGTGAGCACGCTCGCCGCCGACATCATCATGCTCGAAGAGGGCGAGGCGAACGCCGAACGCATCGCGATCGTGCAGATGGCCGGCAAGAAGGCGTTCGTGTGGACGGTGAACAACGCCGACCTGATGGCGAGCCTGATCACCCGCGGCGCCGATGGCCTGGTCACCGACCAGGTCGCAGAGGCGCGCGACGTGATCGACCGGCACAGCGTCCCCTCCAGCGCGGACCTGTTCCGCGAGCTGTTCTGGGGGCAGTGAGCCGCGGCGTCCTATTCGGCCAGGCCGTAGAGCCGGTCGCCGGCGTCGCCCAGCCCGGGCACGATGTAGCCGTGCTCGTTGAGGCGCTCATCGACGGATGCCACGACGAGCGTGGTGGGGACGCCGGCCGGGTCGACCAGCTCGCGCATGTGCTCGATGCCCTCGGGGGCTGCGAGCAGGCAGATGCAGGTGATGTGATCGGCGCCACGGTCGACCAGGAACTTCACGGTGCCGCCCAGCGAGCCGCCGGTGGCAAGCATCGGGTCGAGTACGTAGCACTGGCGTCCCGACAGGTCCTGCGGCAGGCGCTCGGCGTAGGTGAACGGCTGCAGCGTCTCTTCGTCGCGCACCATGCCGACGAAGCCGACCTCGGCGGTCGGCATCAGCCGCATCATGCCGTCGAGCATGCCGAGCCCGGCGCGAAGGATCGGCACCACGAGCGGACGCGGCTGCGACAGCCGGACGCCGGTCGTGGTCGTGATCGGAGTCTGCACCTCGATCTGCTCGACGCGAACCTCGCGGGTGGCCTCGTAGGCCAGCAGCATCACGAGTTCTTCGACCAGGGCCCGGAAAGTGGCCGAGTTCGTGTTGACGTCACGCAGGAGTCGCACCTTGTGCTCGACCAGCGGATGAGAGATGTCGCGCAGTTCCACGGCCCAACCTTCCCACAGGGCCGTCTCGCGCGCATTCGACCGCGTGTGTTTGTCTGCTGCGTCTGACACGATGGTGGCCGAGGGAAGGAGTGGCGATGAGCCCACGCGACGAGGACTTCGACGCACAGCTGGCCGACCGTGGAGACGACCGTCCGGGCCTGGACGACCTCCTGGGCAACGACTACTCCACCCTGCAGGCCTCGCTGGAGGTCGATGATGATGACGACGATCTCGACGATGACGATGATGACCTCGACGACGACGACGACGAGGACGAGGACGACGACATCGACGATGACGACGATGACGATGACGATGACTACCCCGACGACGCCGAGGACGACGAGATCGACCTGGTGGTCGGCATGTATCGCGAGGAGGGGCGTCCGGCGACGCTGCCGTTGAGCAAGGCGTTGGCGAACGACTTCGACGAGCTGGTCACCGAGCTGCGGCGCATGCCGGGCGACGGGGGAGCGTTGGGCGCTGTGTCGATCGATTCGGACTTCTTCGTACTGGTCCGGGTGCGTGGACGCCACGTCCAGGTTGTTCTGTCGGACTCGTTCGCCGCCAACGACTGGCCCATCGCCCGCGACGCGGCCGACTTCCTGGGCGTCGAGATTCCCGACGAAGAGGACGACTCCGACGCCGTCGGCGACCTCGACATGCTGGCCGACCTCGGCCTGTCCGAGATGGAGTTGGAGGCGATCTGCAACGACCTCGACTCCGACGCCGAAGACCTGCTGCAGCAGATCGCCGAGAAGCTGGCGTTCGGGGCGTCCTACGGCAAGGCCGTCGCCCAGTTCGACCTGTGACGCCGGCGTCCACGAGGGGCGAGCGGTGAGCGGCGCGACGCGTTGGCGTCCAGCAATGGACGCCGCGCTGGCCGTTGCGCGCGCCGCCGGCGAAGCCGGCGACATCCCGGTGGGCGCGGTGGTGCTGGATCCGGACGGGCGCGTGGTGGCGTCCGGGGGCAACGAGCGCGAGCAGACCGGGGACCCGACGGCGCACGCCGAGGTGGTGGCGCTGCGGCGGGCGTCCGAGGCGCTGCATCCGGACGGGACACAGTGGCGGCTCGACGGCTGCACCCTGGTCGTGACGCTGGAGCCGTGCACGATGTGCGCCGGCGCGCTCGTTGCGGCACGGGTGGGCAGGGTGGTGTTCGGCGCGTTCGACCCGAAGGCCGGCGCGGTCAGTTCGTTGTGGGACGTGGTGCGCGACAGCCGCCTCAACCATCGGGTCGACGTGGTGGCGGGGGTCGCCGCCGACGAGTGCGGGGCGCTGCTGCTGGAGTTCTTCGAGGGGCGCCGGTGACGCCAGCGTCGGGTCGAACGTTGCTGGTGCTGGGCAATCCGCGGCGGTCGGTGCAGCGGTGGCGGGTCGACGTGGCGGTCGAGAACCTGCGGCCCGGCGACGTGCTGGTGATGAGTGGACGCGGTGAGGCGCCTGCGATGGCTGCGGACGCGGCGTCCCGGTGCGGGGTGGATGCGGCGCGGATCGTGATAGAGGACGCCGCCACCACCACCTGGCAGAACGTGCAGTTCTCGGCGCCGCTGATCGCGTCCGGGGGCGAGGTGCTGATGATCTCGGACCCGTTGCATGCGAGGCGGGCGGCGTCCTACTGGCGGGACGTCGTGCCTGGACGCGCAGGGGAGCTTCGCCGCGCCGACCTCGGGTCCGTGTGGCGGCGTCCGGTGCTGCTGCTCGGCAGCGTGGTGTACGAGGTGGCCCTGCGTCTGCGGAGGTACCGGCCGAGCTGAGCTGGTCGGGTAGGCCTCGATTGGCGAGGTGGGGACGCGGATGGCTAGAATCTCCGGCGGTGGCGTGTCCGAGCGGCCGAAGGAGCGCGCCTCGAAAGCGCGTGAAGGGTCTCCCTTCCGTGGGTTCAAATCCCACCGCCACCGCCACGGGCTACCGACACAAATCGGCGGCCCGACCGACAAAAGTCGGAAGCGCCGTCCGCCGAGCCCATGAAGGGTTGGTTGGGCGGCGCTTCCGGAGTTGTAGGGGCCTGCTCGGAGCCGGTGGTGCCGCTGCTGGCGGCCTCCCGTGACGGTTAGCGCGCCTCAGCGAGGGCGGGTGGCCGCTCGCGGGCGCGCTTGAGCGTGCGAATGCAGCTCAGGGGGTGGGGTCAGGCCGTCTTGCGCTTGGGGAGCTTGGTGCCGGGTGGCGGGCTGGGCTTGTCGGAGCGGGGCCGGCGCATGACGTACAGGTCGCCGTTCTCGTCCTGCTGGGCCTCGCGCATGAACGCGTCGACCTTGCGGAGACCGGCGGCGGCGAGGAGGAACGCGGCCATCATGGTTTGGGCGGCCTTGCCGCGGATGCGCCGGTTCCCGGGGGACCCGAGAGCTTCCTGTGCTTCGTCCTTGGCGAATCCGTGGAACCCTTCCTGGGCTTGGCGGAGCGCGTTGTACGTGTCGGTTTGCTCGGGGCTGCCGTAGCGCAGGTCTTGGAGGTGGCGGGCGCCCTTGTCCTTGTGGACGGTGATCGTGGTCTGGCGGCACACCTGCGGCAACTCGCCGGTGAGCATGTCGGGAGTCGGCTCGATGCGGGGACGGCCGTCGAACTTCACTCCCTCGGCGGAGAGGGTGATGAGCCGGGGCTTCTCAGAGCCGGGCCGGGCGGAGCACTTCGCGACGGGACATGAGCCCGACGACGGGCATCCGACGCGCATGTTCCCGTTTGCGTCTGGGTTGTTCTGGACGCGCATGTCGTAGGTGGCGCGGGCGGCGATCTTGCGGTGGTACTCGTCCATCGTGATGCGGCCGGCGCGTAGGTCGGCGGTCGCAGTGACGAGGTCTTCGGGCATGGCGCTGCAGGCCCAGCGTCCTTCGACCAGGTTCATGCCCGCGTGAGTCTCCTGAATGCCGACCTCGGAGTCCGGGTAGGAGAGGACGAGTCGGAAGCCCGCTTCGCGTGCGGGGATCTGGAAGCCTGCCGGGTCGGCGAGGGTGTAGAGGCCGTCGCCGGCGAGGAAGTTGGGCCGGTAGCCGCGCGCGGCGAGGTTCGCGAATAGCCGCCTGGCCGCACCGGATGGGTCGGCAGCGGGTCGGTCGTTGGTCATGGCGAGGGGGACGGCGGGCATGTACTGGCGGTCGCCGAGGGTGGCGTCGCCTGCGACGATCAGGTGTAGTTCGAGCGCGTAGTAGGCGTCCTTCAGGTCGCGAGCGGACTCCTCGGAGTGGTCGCCTGTGCGGACGTGGTAGCCGCCGTCGGGGTCTGAGGACGCGGTCTCAGAGCCGACGGGCCGCCCGCGGGAGAAGAGGGGCAGGCCGGTCCCGTCGATACACGCCGACCCGTCGTGACGGCGACGCGCCTTCTCGGGGAGCGCCTCGTATGGGAACCCAACGATCGTGTTCGCGGCAACGTCTAGGGCTGCCTGCATTTCGACCTGCTCCTGCACCGTCAGGTCACGGGACCGGGCGACCAGTTCGGCCCAGGGCCGGGGTTTGCCCTTCGGGTGGATCGACGGGTCGACGGTGGCGAGGAAGCGGTGGAACGCGCGCCGCATGGCCGTGTTCGCCGCCTCGACCGCGAGCTTGCGCCGCCGCTTGTCCGCTGGGGTCACGAACTCGGGAACGCCGAGCTCGGCGCGCATGGCGGGACTGACCCGGTGGTGGACGATCCTGCGCCATGCCGAGCCGTGCATGACGCCTCCCGTGCGGGCAGCGAGCATCATGGCGACGAACAGGACACGGAACCCGAACAGGGCGGGGCGGCCCTCCTTGACCTTCCCGGCCTGCTGCCGTTCCTCTGCCCACTCGACGAGGCCGGACCGGTCGATGAGGTCGATGACGCGTCGCACGTCGGTGTCGTCAATGCGTGGCTCGATCGTCGTGCACACGGGATCTGGCGCGAGTTCGTCCACGGCCTTGCGGGGCACGTCGGGACCGTTCATCGGGCCCTTCGCGCAGCCGGACGGGAGCCCTATGCGGCGGATGGTGTCCTCCACCTCGGCGACCGTGCCGGTCGGGATGACTTGCCGGAGTGCCTTCCCCGATAGCGGGTTCACGGACTTGGGCGACGGCTTCCTCTTGGCCGTGGTGCTCTGGGACGTGGCCTTGCGGGGCCTGACGACGGTGGGCGTGGTCACGGGGTCCCCCGCAGCCAGCGCGCCGTGTCGACGTTGGGCACATCCGGCAAGAGCACTGTGAGCTGGACGAGGCGTTCAGCGGTGGCGATGTTCGCGGCCGCCATGAGCACCTTCAGTGGGGTGCCGGCTTCGAGGTGGCGGCACAGCCACGTAGTGCGCAGCGTGACGTTGTTGAACTCGACCGGCGGCGGTTGCCGCAGGCATGCGGTCCACAGCGCCTGGTCGTGCGCGCGCGGAACGCCCGGCTCGGTCAGCCACGGGGCGACGAGCAGATGACCGTCCGGGGTCGCCGCAGCAATCTCGCGGAGCCGTCGTTCCCATCCGGCGAGGCACCAGACCGTGCGCACCTCGCCGGTGTGCGGGTCGGTCACGTCCACGGCCACGCCGTCGTCGCCGTGGTCGGTCACGTCCTCGGGACGGAGCAGGACCTTCTCGGCGCGGGTCACCCCGAGACCCAGACCGAGGGCCAGCATGGACTGCACCCGCTGCCGTCGGCCCTTCGGGCGCACTCCGTGCGACCACGCCCACAGGTCTGCCTCGTCAGTGAGGGTGAGCGGACGCAGCGGCTCGCTGGCGGGGATGGGTACGCGGGGCGTGGACCGTGGCTGCGAGAGGAGAACTGAGGCGATCAGGTCGAGCCTCGACTGGTAGGTGGTCCGTGCGCCCTTGGTGAGGGTGCGGCACTCGACGTGGATGAACCGGTCGCGGGACTCGTCGGACAGGAGCCGGGCCCGGTCAAGACGCTGGCCGGTGTTCTCGGCCCACCGGACGAGCTGGCCCACCGCGGACAGGCTCGCGGACACCCACCCGCGGGTCACGGGCTGAGGAGCGACGACCAGCGCGTCGATGACGGCCTGCTGGACGAACAAGGCGCCGGCCGGGGTCAGGGGCGGGTGGCCTTGGAACGTGTTGATGCGTCGGACCGCCACGTGGAGCGCCCGGTCCCGATCGGGATGGTGGGGGATGCCGCGGTAGCTCATCGCGAGCCACCAGCCGGGGAAGTCGACATGGTGCGGGCAGTGCCGTGGCCGGGGGCACGTCGCCCGGTGCGCGAGCCAGCCGGCCGACGGCCAGACCAGTTCGGACACGGGAAACCCTCCATGGTGTTCAGCAGAATGAACACCTTTAGGTAACCGTCCGGTCCCCGGCCATGGCAAGTCGACACCGACCCATGGCTCGCCGGACGGGACAAGCTGTCCACGCGGACCCCTACGCTGACCGCATGGACGCACGAGACGACGGCCCGGCCGGCCCGGACGCCGACGCGCTCGACGCCGCTGTCACCCGCGCAGTGCAGCACGTCGCCGCATCCCTCGACGCCCACATGGCGGCCCACGGACTTTCCGTCCGCGACGTGGCCCGCGCCTGCGGTATCAGCGTCGGCACCGTCCAGGCCGTCCGCACCGGCACGACACGCCTCGAAGCCCGCGTCCTCGCCCGTCTCGAAACGGGCCTCGGCACCGCGCTCTGGCCCCGGGACTGACCACCCGCCAGCGGCCACGCACACGGGCACGCCGACATCGGCGGTGGGATTGCCTCCCACCGCCGACACGACACGGCGCGGCCTGCTGAACACGCCACGACGATCGCAAACCCCCGCGCCACCCGCGTTGTGACTTTCTGCGACCATCTCGGCGAGTCGCGAAAAGTCACGCACACCCAATCCTCAAGACTAGGCGCGTGACATCGCCCGTCCGGTCCCCACGACCCCGCCAAGGGCAACGGTGACATACCCCACGGGCGGCGACTGGTGGTGCGAGGACAGCGGCCGCACCCCCCACCGCGCACCCCAAGGCAGCCTCCGCTGCGAGGTCCACACCAAGGAGTACAAGCGCTACCAGGACCGCGTCCGCGCAGCCCGCGCACGGTTCGCCCGCACCCACCCCGGCGAAACCTACGAGGCACCGCCATACGCCCCGAGCAGCGGCAAGAGCCCATCCACCGTGGTGCTGCACCCCTACGAGGTGCTGGACCTCCTGTCCCTGCGCGAGGATCTGGATGCGGCCGTTGCCCGTGTCCGCCGCCTCCAACGCGACCGCACACGCCCCGACGAAGCCGCCCTCCACCTCGCCGACCTCACCGACAAGATCGCGGCCCTCCTCCAAGAGTTCGGAGAACGTCTGGATCACGACGCCCGAGCCCGCTCTCCAGCCAACGCCACAGCCGTCCACGCCCCGACCCGGACACGACCGAAGCAGAAGGACCGACCATGACGCGATTCGACCCGCCGGCCCCGGCCGATACACAAGCCGTGCCAACACCCCAGTACGAGGGCCGCGTCGAGATCACGTGGACCAACCAGCACCGTCGCCTGCTCGCGAGAGACGACAACACCTACGAATGGGTCCCCGCCCACGACGAGCGCGTCTCAGAAGTCCGCCTCCTCGACAGCGTGGCGGTCGTGGGGCCCACCCACGATGACGAACAGCGAGCGGCCGACAACCTGCTCATCCGTGGCGATGCCCTACACGCGCTCCGATCCCTAGCCTCGCTCCCCGAGTTCCGCGACGAGTACCTCGGCAAGGTCAAGCTCTGCTACATCGACCCGCCCTTCAACTCGCTCCGCGCCTTCGCACAGTACGACGACGCCCTCAAACACTCCGTGTGGCTCACCATGATCCGAGACCGGCTCGAACAGATCTGGAAACTGCTCGCCGACGACGGCGTGGTCTGGCTCCACCTCGACAACAACGAGGTGCATAGGGCCCGCATGGTCCTCGACGGGGTCTTCGGCGAAGAGAACTACCGCAACACGGTCATCTGGCGGCGCACCACCGGAAAGTCCGCCGCCGTCCGCAACCTCGGAACCATGCATGACACCCTGCTCGTGTACGCCAAGACCGCCGCAGCAACCTTTCGGCCCATGCTCCTGCCCTACGACGAGAAGTACCTGAAGGACAAGTACAGCGGCTCGGATGACAAGGGCCTATACACCCTCGGGGACCTCACTGCGCCGGGCCTGCGCAAGGGAGACAGCGGGGAGCCGTGGCGCGGCATCGACGTGTCCGCTCGACGTCGGCACTGGGTGGCTCCACAGTTGGCGGACGAACTCATCGGGCCGAGTGCGGCAGGAATGGCGACTCGGCAGAAGCTCGATGCACTCGCTGAGGCGGGTTTCGTTCAGACGCCCGGCAAGCCAGGTGCCATGCCGCGCTTCAAGCGTTACCTGGACGAGGAGGGTGGCGTCGCGCGCGGTGACTTGTGGACCGACATCACTGTGCTGAACTCGCAGTCGAAGGAG
>RRZU010944545.1_pt1 | contig 14550 bp, 10 predicted proteins | sample 2165561 | NCBI WGS metagenome assembly RRZU01 (sample SAMN10456909, study PRJNA506462) | wastewater metagenome | isolation source: wastewater sludge | place: USA: Moscow, Idaho
CTGGCGCTGCTGGCCGCGCTGGCCGGCGAGCATGTGCTGCTGCTCGGCCCGCCCGGCACCGCCAAGAGCGAGCTGGCGCGCCGCCTGCACCGCGCCTTCGACGGCGCGCCCTACTTCGAGCGGCTGCTGACGCGCTTCTCCACCCCGGAGGAGCTGTTCGGGCCGCTGTCGCTGAAGGCGCTCGAGGAGGACCGCCACGAGCGGCTGACCGCGGGCTTCCTGCCCGAGGCCGGCATCGCCTTTCTCGACGAGGTGTTCAAGGCCAACTCGGCGATCCTGAACGCGCTGCTGACGCTGCTCAACGAGCGCGAGTTCGACAACGGCAGCGGCCGGGTGCGCGTGCCGCTGCTGAGCGTCGTCGGCGCCAGCAACGAGGTGCCGGCCGACGAGGCGCTGCGGGCCTTCTTCGACCGTTTCCTGGTGCGCCTGCCGGTGGCCCCGGTCAGCGAGGAGCGCTTCGAGGCGCTGCTGCGGCTCGACGAGCGCGACAGCCAGGCCCGGTCGCTGCTGCGGCCCGCGCCCGAGCCCGGCCTGGAGGCGGCCGAGCGCGAGGCGGTGCGCCAGGCGGCGACCCGCGTCGAGCTGGGCGAGGAAGCGGTCGAGGCGCTGCACCGGCTGCGCCGCTGGCTGGCCGCGCAGCAGCCGGCGCAGGCGCTGTCGGACCGGCGCTGGCGCCAGCTCGTCGGCCTGATGAAGGTGGCCGCCGCCACCGAGGGCCGCACGCAGGTCGACGCGCTCGACCTGTGGCTGGCGCCGCAGACCGCCGCGCCGCTGCCCGAGCTGGCACCGGCGCTGCAGGACTGGTTCGCGCAGGAGATCGCCGGCGCGGTGCCGCAGGACGCGCCGTGGCTGACGCGCGCGGTCGAGGCGCTGGAGCGCCAGCTCCAGCTCGAGCAGCGCGCCGAGGCCGAAGCCTCCGGCAGCGGCGAGGGCGATCTGGCCGGCAAGATGGCGCTGGCCCGTGCGATCGGCGGCGGACGCGATGCGGACGGCAGCGCCGGCACGATGCGCATGATGTCGCAGGCGCTCGACGCCGCCTCGCGCCGGCGCTGGAGCCCGGTGCATGTCGCGGCCCGGGTCGCGCAGGTCGACGAGACGATCGCCGCGGCCCGCCCGCACCACGAGGCCGCGCTGGCCGCGGCCGAAGCGCTGTCAGCCCGGCTCGAGGGCCGGCTGTGGATGCCGCCGGCCTGCGTGGCCGCGCTGCTGGGCGCGCATCTGCACACCGCGCTGGTGCTGCGGGCGCTGCTGGACCGGCTCGAGGCGGTGCGCGCAGGCTTCGCCGGCCTGCCGGTGCAGGCCCCGGCCGAAGGCGCCGAGGCGCCGCCGCCCGCACCGGTGCTGCTGGAAGACTGAGGCCACGCCCGGAACCTCGCCTGAAACCACGCTCAGGACCGCGCCGATGTGCCGCTCGCCCGACCTGCCGTGGAACCGCCTGGCCGAGCTGCCGCGCGAGCTGTGGCTGCCGGCCCTGGTGACCAGCGTCGGCGACGCCGAGGCGCGGCTGCGTGACACGCGGCGCTGGCAGCAGGCGCTGGAGGCCGGCACGCTGCCACCGCCCGAGGCCGACCTGGGCGACGCCGCCGCGCTGACCCCGATGCGCGAGGCCGTCTCCCAGCTCGGCCTGCCCGGTCTGAGCCGGGGCCGCCCGGCGATGGCGCAGCAGGTGCTGCGCACGCTGCTGTGGCATCTGGACCGCATCGTCGATCACCAGCCCCGGCTGACGCGGGCCGAGGCCATCCAGGGCGCAGTGGCCGGCTTCCGGGCCGAGTGGCAGCTGGAAGGCAGCGGCTGGGACGAACGGCTGGTGCTGCTCGACAGCCTGGGCGACCCTTCGCGGCTGAGCTGGGACGCGCTGCGCGGCCATCTGCGCTCGCGCGCCTGGCGCGAGGCCCAGCAGGCCGCGGCCTGGCTGGTGCGCCTGCCGCAGCTCGCCGCGCTGATCAGCCGCCTGGGCCGTGCCGAGCGCCAGGGCGGCACGCCGCCGCAGGAGGCCCCCGAGCCGCTGGCCGATGCGCGCGCGGCCCACGGCCTGCGGGCGGTCGAGACCCGCCTGCCCGACGCGCCCGGCGAACTCACCGGCCTGCAGCTCACCGGCCGCATCGACCGGATGCTGGCCTCCGAGGCGGTGATGCTGCGCCACCCGCTGCTGCGCCGCCTCTGGCGCGCCCGTCAGGCCGAATGCCGGCTGCTGGGCTGGCAGTCCGAGGCGGTGCTGACCGACTGGCGCCCGGACCCGGCCGCACCGCCGCGCGCCGCCCTCTCGCCGCCGGACCCGGAGCCGCTCGGCCGCGGCCCCTTCATTCTCTGCCTGGACACCTCCGGCTCGATGCGCGGCGCGCCCGAGAACATCGCCCGCGCGATCGTCATCGCCGCGATGCGCGCGGCCCATGCGGAGCGGCGCGGCTGCGTGCTGATCGCCTTCGGCGGCCCCGGTGAGGTGATCGAGCGCGAACTCGACCTGAGCCCGGGCGGCCTGCAGGCGCTGATGGACCTGATGGGCCAGGCCTTCGACGGCGGCACCGATGTGCAGACGCCGATCGAGCGCGCGGTCGAGCGGGTGCACCAGGCGCGCTGGCGCCAGGCCGACCTGCTGATCGTCACCGACGGCGAATTCGGCTGCATGCCCGCCACGCTGGCACGGCTCGACCAGGCGCGCGAGCGATTCGGCCTGCGGGTGCAGGGCGTGCTGGCCGGCGACCGCGAGACGATGGGGCTGCTCGATGTCTGCGACGACATCCACTGGGTGCGCGACTGGCGCCGCTACACCGACGACCCCGCCGCGGTCACCGAGGCCTCGCCGGTGCACAGCCGCAGCCTGACCGCGCTGTATTTCCCCAATGCGCTGTCGGGTCGGGCCGCACGACATCGCAAAGTACCCTGACGGGTATATAGAATCGCGGCCATGAACACCGCCGCCCCCTTCGCCAGCCAGACCACCGGCCGGCTGCGCATCGACACCTTCTTCGACGAGGCCACCTCGACCTTCTCGCATCTGGTGATCGACCTGGACAGCCGCCAGGCCGCGATCGTCGACAGCGTGCTCGACTTCGACCCGAAATCCGGCCGCACCGGCACGCAGGGCGCCGAGCGCATCGCCGCGCAGGTCGAGGCGCTCGGGCTGACGGTGCAGTGGCTGCTCGAGACCCATGTGCATGCCGACCACCTGTCGGCGGCGCCGTGGCTGCAGGCGCGGCTGGGCGGCACGATCGCCATCGGCGCACAGATCACCACGGTGCAGAAGACCTTCGGCACGCTGTTCAATGCCGAGCCGGAGTTCGCCCGCGACGGGCGCCAGTTCGGACGCCTGTTCGCCGACGGCGACACCTTCGCGATCGGCGGCCTGCGTGCGACGGCGCTGCACACGCCCGGCCACACGCCGGCCTGCCTGACCTATGTGGTCGAGACGCCTGACGACCCGCAGGTCGCGCCGGCCGCCTTCGTCGGCGACACGCTGTTCATGCCCGACTACGGCACCGCGCGCTGCGACTTTCCCGGCGGCGATGCCGCGACGCTGTACCGCTCGGTCCGGCGGGTGCTCGACCTGCCCGGCGACACCCGGCTGTTCATGTGCCACGACTACCGCCCCGGCGGGCGCGCGCTGGCGCATGTCACGACAGTGGCCGAGCAGCGCGCCGCCAATGTGCATGTGCACGACGGCATCGCCGAGGACGCCTTCGTGGCGATGCGCCGCGCGCGCGACGCGACGCTGGACATGCCGGTGCTGATGCTGCCCTCGGTGCAGGTCAACATGCGCGCCGGCCACCTGCCGCCGCCGGAATCCAACGGCGTGCGCTATCTGAAAATCCCGCTCGACCGGCTCTGACATGCCGCGGTGCGGAGGTGTCTGCTAGGCTGGCCGGCAGCACTCCCGAGGAAACCCCATGCCCCAGCTCTCCGACACCGGCCTTCAGGCCGTCGCCTCGATCGCCGCGCGCCACGGCTTCAGCACGGAGGCGGTGACCGTGATGCTGCAGGCGGTGCAGGCCGGCGGCGGCACGATGGCGCAGTTCAGCCATCCCGAGTTCGGCGGCTCCGGCCAGTGGATGAGCGGCGGCATGCTGATGCTCGGCGACATGTTCAACCACGGCCTGAAGGCGCGGGTCGACGGCCTGTGCCATGAGCTGGCCACGCTGACGGCCACCCGCGGCGACCTGTGGCACAGCGCGCCGGTCTTCGGCGGCGGCAGCGCCTGGTGGCCGGCAGAACTCGGCCAGCCGGCCGCCAGCGGCGCGCAGAACCAGATGCGCTACGCCTGGTTCCCGCAGGCGCGCCGGCTGGCGCTCGACAGCGGCGGCGAGGTGTGGATCTACGACACGCTCGACCACCAGATCGGCGGCTTCTCGCAGCAGCAGGGCGGCAGCGGCGGCATCGCGATGAGCAGCCAGTTCGGCCCGGTCGACCTGGCGCGGCTGCCGGTGGTGATGCGCGGCGGCCTGCCGGTCGCCCCCGCCCCGGCGCCCGCGCCCGCCCCGGCCTTCGCCCCGATGACCCAGATGGCGCCGATGTCCCCGCCCGCGGCGATGCCGACCGCCTCCGCCGGCGGCGAGGACATCCTGGCGACGATCGAGAAGCTCGGCGCGCTGCTGCAGCGCGGCCTGCTGACCGAACAGGAGTTCGCCGCGAAGAAGGCCGAACTGCTGGCGCGGCTCTGAAACCGCAATGATCCGGCGGGCGACGGTCGCATCGCGGACGGATCTACAAGAATCGGTGCGCTGCGGGCAGAATGGGCCATGTCGCGCACCGTCATCACCACCCAAAGCTTCACCGACGCCGAGGCCGCGTTTGCGCATGCCAAGGCGATCTACGACTCCGGCATCGCGCACCTGCGCCAGTCGCTGAAGGAATTCGTCGGCGGCCGCGACGACTTCGGCGGTCGGGTGAGGGCCTGCTACCCGTTCGTGCGGGTGCGGGTCGACACCGTCGAGCGCGCCGACTCGCGGCTGGCCTACGGCTTCGTGTCCGGCCCCGGCGTCTACGAGACCACGCTGACCCGGCCGGACCTGTTCCGCTACTACTACCGCGAGCAGTTCAAGCTGCTGCTGCGCAACCACGGCGTGGCGCTGGAGGTGGGCCTGTCCAGCAAGCCGATCCCGGTGCATTTCAGCTTCGCCGAGAACGACCACATCGAAGGCACGATGAGCACGGAGCGGCGCTCGCGCCTGCGCGATCTCTTCGACCTGCCCGACCTGGCGGCGATGGACGACGGCATCGCCAACGGCACGCACGAGCCGCGCACCGGCCACGACGGCCAGATCCGCCATCCGCTGGCGCTGTTCACCGCGCCGCGGGTCGACTACTCGCTGCACCGGCTGCGCCACTACACCGGCACGCTGCCGGAGCACTTCCAGAATTACGTGCTCTTCACGAACTACCAGTTCTACATCGACGAGTTCGTGCGCCTGGGCCATGAGCTGATGGCCGACGACGCGGGCGAGTACACCGCCTTCGTCGAGCCCGGCAATGTGCTGACCCGCCGCGCCGGCCTGCCCGCCGAACCCGGCGACGAGCTGGGCGCGCCGCCGCCGCGCCTGCCGCAGATGCCGGCCTATCACCTCAAGCGCCACGGCCACAGCGGCATCACGATGGTCAACATCGGCGTCGGCCCGAGCAACGCCAAGACCATCACCGACCACATCGCGGTGCTGCGCCCGCATGCCTGGCTGATGCTCGGCCACTGCGCCGGCCTGCGCAACACCCAGCAGCTCGGCGACTATGTGCTGGCCCACGGCTATGTGCGCGAGGACCATGTGCTCGACGAGGAGCTGCCGCTGTGGGTGCCGATCCCGCCGCTGGCGGAGATCCAGGTCGCGCTGGAGAAGGCAGTGGCCGAGGTGACGCAGCTCTCCGGCTACGAGCTGAAGAAGATCATGCGCACCGGCACCGTCGCCTCCACCGACAACCGCAACTGGGAGCTGCTGCCGCATCCGGGTCCGGAGCGCCGCTTCAGCCAGAGCCGCGCGGTGGCACTGGACATGGAAAGCGCGACGATCGCCGCCAACGGGTTCCGTTTCCGGGTTCCATACGGTACCCTGCTCTGTGTTTCCGACAAGCCGCTCCACGGCGAAATCAAGCTCCCCGGCATGGCCAACCATTTCTACCGCGAGCGGGTCGACCAGCACCTGCGCATCGGCATCCGCGCGATCGAGATCCTGCGCCATCAGGGGCTCGACCATCTCCACAGCCGCAAGCTGCGCAGCTTCGACGAGGTGGCCTTCCAGTGAGGTGCGGTGGAGAGGAGCGGTGACCTGAGGTGACGGGCCGGGTGCCAGGCGCCCGCCTGCGGCCACGGCAGCAGATCCATGGAACTCGATGTCCGAACGCTGATGGTCGCGTTCTCGGTGAACCTGTTCGCCGGCGCGATCGCCCTGCCGACCATCATGGGCTGGCGCCGCATCGGCATCGCGGCTCGCCATGCGGTGCTGGCCACCGGGCTGCAGGCCCTGGGCTGGTTCTGCCTGGTCCTGTCGACGCTGGTGCGCAACGAATGGCCCGACCGGCTGCTGTCGACGCTGGCGATGGGTGCGATGTCGGCCAGCCTGGTCACGCTGTGGCGGGCGATCCGGCTGTGGACCGGCCATGACCAGCCCGGCGGGCGCAGCCTGGGCCTGATCGTGCTGTGGATGCTGACCGGCCTGATGACGCTGGGCTATGGCCTGGGTTTCAGCGACTATGCCTGGCGGGTCGGACTGGCCAACGGCGTGCTCGGACTGCAGATGCTGATGGTGGTTGGGGCGGCACTGAGCCCCTCGCCCGGCACGCACCGCGGCTGGCGCGCGGTGATCGCCGCCAGCATGCTGCTGATGGCCTCGCTCACCTTCTGGCGCGGCCTGCTGGGCGCCTTCTTCACCGAAAGCTATCCCTTCCTGACCGCGCCGCATCCGATCAACCAGCTCTCGGCGCTGGCCAGCAGCGTGGTGCTGCTGCTGAACTCGATGGCGCTGCTGATGGCCTACCGCGAGGAGGCCGAGCGCCAGCTGCGCGAGCAGGCGATCACCGACGGCCTGACCGGCCTGCTCAACCGCCGCGCCTGGACCGAACGCGCCGAAGCGCTGCTGGCCGATGCACGCCGCTATCAGCAGCCGCTCGGGCTGATGATGATCGACATCGACCACTTCAAGCGGGTCAACGACGACCACGGCCATGCCCGGGGCGACCAGGCGCTGCAGCTGGTGGCGCGCATGCTGCGCGAGCAGCTGCGCTCGGGCGATCTGGCCGGACGCTACGGCGGCGAGGAGTTCTGCGTGCTGCTGACCCACACCCGCGAGGGCCCGGCGCTGTCGCTCGACCAGCGCCTGCGCCAATGCCTCAGGCTGGAGTCGGAGCAGGCGCTGGGCTTCGTGCTGGAGTACAGCGCCGGCCTGGCCGCGCTCGGCGAGAACGACCGCACGCTCGACGACCTGCTGCGCCGCGCCGACGATGCGCTCTACGAAGCCAAGCGCGCAGGCCGCGCCCAGGTGGTGCTGGCCGCGCGCTGAGCCGGTGCTCGGCGCTCCGGCGGGCGACAAGCTTCTTTACCCGGGCTGCATCGGGAAGCCGGTGCCGACTTGATAGAAATCAGGGTCGACCCTCGGCCGCGCCGCGAGCATGAATCGACATGCCGCTGCAGCTCCAGTGATGATCCTGACCGAAGAACCCTTTTCCTCGCCTCGGGCGTTCAGCCAGCCGCGCCTGCGCCCTCAGACCGTGGCGCTGACCGTGGCGCTGCTGCTGAGCGGCTGCAGCAGCCTGCCGCACCGCACGCCTGCCCCCGAGACGGCCGCCAGCGCCGCAGCCCGCACCGCAACCGATGTCGGCACGCCCGCCGCCGCGACGCTGCCCGTGCTGTCGCGCTGGTGGCGGCAGTTCGATGATCCGCAGCTCGGCGCGCTGGTCGAGGAGGCCTTGTCCGGCAATCTGGAGCTCGCCTCGGCACGGGCCCGGGTGATGCAGGCCCGCGCGCTGCGCGAGCAGGCCGCCGCCGCGCTGGCACCGCAGCTCGGCCTGGGCGCCAGCCTGACCCGCCAGCGCAGCAGCGGCAGCACGACCACCGTGCTGGCGCCGCTGCTGTCGGCCAGCTGGGAGCTCGATGCCAGCGGCCGGCTGGCCGCCACCGAGCGTGGCGCCGCCGCCGATCTGGCCGCGACCGAGGCCACGCTGCTGGCCAGCGCGCACAGCCTGGCCGGCGAGGTCGCGCTGGCGCAGGTGGCGCTGCGCGGCAACCAGGCCCGTCGGGCGCTGGTGCAGGCCAGCCTCGAGGCGCAGCAGCAGACGCTGCAGCTCACGCAGTGGCGGGCCCAGGCCGGCCTGGCCTCGACGCTGGATGTCGAGCAGGCCCGCGCCAGCCTCGAGCAGACCCGCGCGCAGCGGCCGGCCTGGGACACCGCGATCGCCCAGGGAGAACATGCGCTGGCGGTGCTGCTCGGCCTGGAGCCGAAGGCGCTGCAGGCCCGGCTCGGCCGCGACAGCCGCCTGCCCGCGCCGGGCGAGGCCCTGGCCACGCTCGACCGCCAGCTCGAGGCCGGGGTGCCGGCCGAACTGCTGCGCCGCCGCCCCGATCTGGTCGCCGCCGAGGCCACGATCAGCGCCGAGCTGGCCCGGCTCGATGCCCGCCAGGCGGCGCGCCGACCGGACTTCGCGCTGTCGGGCACGCTGGGCTGGAGGGCGCTGACGCTGGCCGCGCTGGGCGGCAGCGGCGCGCTGGTGGCCACGCTGGCCGCCTCGGTCGACTGGCCGGTGCATGACGGCGGCCTGCTGGCCGCACAGGTCGAGGCGCAGCAGGCGGTGCTGGAACAGGCGCGGCTGAGCTGGCGCGCCGCCACGCTGACCGCCGCCCAGGATGCCGAGGACAGCCTGGCCGCGGCCGCCGGCAGCCGCGCGCAGGCCCGCGCGCTCGGGGAGGCGGTCACCGCCGCCACCCAGGCGCTGGCGCTGGCCCGCCAGCGCTACCAGGCCGGCCTGATCGACTTCACCACGCTGCTCGACGCGCAACGCACGCTGCTGACGCTGCAGACCAGTCAGGTCGGCGCCGAGGTCGATCTGCGCCAGAACCTGATCCGCCTGTTCAAGGCCCTCGGCGGCGGGCTGTCCGCCGCCGATCTGGCGGCGCTGCCCGTGCGCGCCGCCGCCACCCGCTGACCTTCCCGCCTGCTGCCATGGCCTCCGCTGAACCGAACCGCTCCCGCGCCGATGATCCGGCCGCCGTCGCCGACCTGCTGGGCAGCGCGGCGCTGCCACGTCCGTGGTGGCGCCGCCGCAGCGTCTGGATCGGTGCGGCGCTGCTGCTGGCCGCCGGCGCCGGCCTGCTCGCCTGGCAGGGCAGCCAGCAGGCCCAGGCCGCGCCGCGCTTTCTCACCGAGCCGCTCGCCCGCGGCGACCTGACGATCACCGTGACCGCCAACGGCACGCTGCAGCCGACCCGCCAGGTCACCCTCGGCTCGGAACTCTCCGGCACGATCCGCAAGGTCCATGTCGACGTCAACGACGAGGTGCGCGCCGGCCAGGTGCTGATCGAGCTCGACACCACCAAGCTCGACGACCAGATCACCCGCTCGCGTGCGACGCTGGCCTCGGCCCAGGCCGCGGTGCGCCAGGCCGAGGCGACGCTGGCCGAGCAGCGCGCCGGCCTGACGCGGCTGGAGGAGGTGTCGCGGCTGTCGGGCGGCCAGGTGCCCTCGGGCACCGAGCTGGATGCCGCCCGCGCCGCGCTGGCCCGCGCCGAGGCCGCGCTGGGCAGCGCACGCGCCAGCGTCGCCGACGCCACCGCCGCGCTGCGCATGGACGAGACCAGCCGCGCCAAGGCCGAGATCCGCTCGCCGATCGACGGCGTGGTGCTCACCCGCTCGGCCGAGCCGGGCAATGCGGTGGCCGCCTCGCTGCAGGCGGTCACGCTGCTGACGCTGGCGCAGGACCTGCGGCAGATGAAGCTGCAGGTCAAGGTCGACGAGGCCGACGTCGGTCTGGTCCAGGCCGGCCAGCGCGCCAGCTTCAGCGTCAGCACCTGGCCGGCGCGGCGCTTTCCGGCCGAGATCGCCCGGGTGGCCTATGGCTCGACCACCACCGACAATGTCGTGACCTACACCACCGACCTGAAGGTCGACAACACGGACCTGAGCCTGCGCCCGGGCATGACCGCCACCGCCACCATCGCCGCCACCGAGCGGCGCGGCGTGCTGACGGTGCCCAACACCGCGCTGCGCTTCACGCCGACGACCGACGCGGCCGCCCCGGCGGCGACCGAGAGCACCGGCCTGCTGTCGAAGCTGATGCCTCGTCCGCCCGGCGGCAACACCCCGAAGCGCAGCGGCGGCACGAAGACGGCCGAGGGCGGCCAGCGCCAGATCTGGATCCTGAAGGACGGCCGCCCGCAGCCGCTCACCGTCACCACCGGCCTGAGCGACGGCCGCCGCACCGAGGTCAGCGGCGAAGGCCTGACCGAGGGCGCGCCGGTGATCACCGGCCAGGCCAGCGCCGCCGCCGGCAGCGCACCGGGCGGTGCCCGATGAGCGCCATGAGCGCCAGCCCCTCGCCGCTGATCCGGCTGCGCGGCATCGAGAAGATCTACGGCCAGGGCCAGGCCGCCTTTCATGCGCTGCGCGGCATCGACCTCGATGTCGACGAGGGCGACTTCATCGCGGTCATGGGCCCGAGCGGCTCGGGCAAGTCGACGGTGATGAACATCCTGGGCTGCCTGGACGTGCCCAGCGCCGGCCAGTATCTGTTCCGCGGCGTGCATGTCGAGCGCTTCGACCGCGACCAGCGCGCGCGGCTGCGCCGGCAGTATCTCGGCTTCGTCTTCCAGGGCTTCAACCTGCTGGCGCGCACCTCGGCACAGGAGAATGTCGAGCTGCCGCTGCTCTACCGCGGCGAGCCGGCCGCCGCGCGCCAGAAGGCCGCACGCGAGGCGCTGGCCGCGGTCGGCCTGACCGGCTGGGAGCACCACACGCCGGCCGAGCTCTCGGGCGGCCAGCAGCAGCGGGTGGCCATCGCGCGCGCCATCGTCAGCCAGCCCACCGTGCTGCTGGCCGACGAGCCCACCGGCAACCTCGACACCGCGCGCAGCCGCGAGATCATGGAGCTGCTCACCGGCCTGAACCGCGAGCGCGGCATCACCGTGCTGATGGTCACCCACGAGCCGGACATGGCCGAATACGCGCGGCGCATCATCCGCTTCGTCGATGGCCGCATGGACAGCGATGTCCGCCAGACCGCACGCGCCGAGGTGCCGCGATGATCGGCAACACCCTGCTGCTGGCGATCCGCGAGATCCGCCGCAACCTGCTGCGCTCCTTCCTGACCATCCTGGGCATCGTCATCGGCGTCAGCGCCGTCATCACCATGGTCACGCTGGGCCGCGGCGCCACGCAGGCGGTGCAGGCGCAGATCGCCAGCCTGGGCACCAACCTGCTGCAGATCCGCCCGGGCCAGCGCATGGGACCGGGCGGCGGCGGCTCGGGCGCGCCCGCCTTCCGCGAGGTCGACCTGGACGCGATCGCCACCCAGATCGCCGGCGTGGCCGCAGTGGCGCCGGAGGCCCGCAGCAGCGTGACGGTGGTGGCCGGCGCGCGCAACTGGTCCACCAGCGTGACCGGCACCACCAACGCCTGGCTGCGCACCGGCAACTGGACGCTCTCGGCGGGCCGCGCCTTCGAGGACACCGAGCTGCGCGCCGGCAGCGCGGTCTGCCTGATCGGCGCGACACTGCAGCGCGAGCTGTTCGCCGGCACCGATCCGCTGGGCCAGACCCTGCGCATCAAGCAGTTCTCCTGCTCGGTCGTCGGCGTGCTGGCCGCCAAGGGCCAGGCGGCGATGGGCATGGACCAGGACGACACGGTGGTGGTGCCGCTGCGCACGCTGCAGCGCCGCGTCACCGGCAGCCTGAACATCGGCACGCTGCTGGTCTCGCTCGAGGACGGCGCCGACAGCCGCGCGGTGCAGGCCAGCCTGCGCCAGCTGCTGCGCGAACGGCGCAAGCTGGGCGCGAGCGACGACGACAACTTCAACATTCTCGACACGCAGCAGCTCGCCGAGACGATGTCCGGCACCACCCAGCTGATGACCTCGCTGCTCGGCGCGGTCGCGGCGGTGAGCCTGCTGGTGGGCGGCATCGGCATCATGAACATCATGCTGGTCAGCGTGACCGAGCGCACCCGCGAGATCGGCGTGCGCCTGGCCATCGGCGCGCTGGAGCACGAGGTGCTGCTGCAGTTCCTGATCGAGGCGGTGGTGCTCTCCAGCTTCGGCGGCCTGGTGGGCATCGCGCTGGCGACCGCCGCCTCGATCGGGCTGTCCTCGCTCCTGGCCATGCCCTATGCCTTCCAGCCCGGCATCAACGGCCTGGCCTTCGTGTTCTCGGCCGCGATCGGCGTGGTGTTCGGCTATGTGCCGGCACGGCGCGCGGCACGGCTCGATCCGATCGAGGCGCTGCGGCACGAATGATCCAGCCGGTGCATCCGCACCGATCCTGTTCTCGAGTATTCGCCGCAGGCCGGCGCCATGCACCGGGAAACCCGCTTCCCGGTGCATGACGCCTGATGGCAGTGCAGTTTCCGATTTTCCATCGCACCACAAGATGACATGCCGATGAAAATCGAATCAATACTGCACCGAAGCAGGGATATTCATCGTTCCCGATGCACCAGATAATCCACCACAAATAAGGGTTGACCCGAAGCATCCGACCCGAATAGATTGTCGACACCTGATGCATCCGGTTTTCCGGAATCCGGTTTATCCGACGGTTCATCCGACTTTTCTGGTTCCTGCGTCTCTTCTGGCGACCTCTTTCCTGCTGTCCTTGCGGCCTTCTTTCCGCTCGCTCCCGTGTCCGCCGCGATCGTGGTCGCCATCGCAGCGGACCCCCTCGATGTCCGGAGACGATCATGCGCAAGACCGCACCATCGGCCGACATGCCGTCGGTCCCCGTGCCGCCGGCGCCGGCCCCGATGCCGGGCAGCGGCGTGCCGCGCGAGCTGCTGATGCGCCACCCGCGCACCGGCGAGGAGCGCATCGCGCCGGTGGGCTATGCCTGGTCGGTGCTGCTGGCCGGTCCGTTCGTGCTGGCCCGGCGTGGGGACTGGTCGATGGCGCTGGCCTGCCTGCTGCTGCCGCTGCTGGGCCAGGCGCTGCTGGCACCGCAGGCCAATCGCCGCCATCTGCGCCGGCTGGTGGCGCGCGGCTACCGGGCGGTGAGCACGGTCCCGGGCCGCGTCAGTCATGTGGAATGGGCGCTGGGCATGCAGATCCCGCGCTACAGCGGTCGTCGAGAGGACATCTCGCGCTTCGAGTAGGACGCCGGCCTGGCCCGATCCCGCAGCCGGCGTGAGCGGGTGCGGGTCGTTCAGGGCCGCCGTCTTCACGCGCTCGGGTCCATGGTCCTGCCGCTCGCTCCGCGCATCCGGCAGAGAAGCGCCACCGCCATGCCGCTCATCGGCACGGGGCCAGGCTCAAGTCGGCGCCCGTGACGCCGACGCGGTTCAGCGCGCCCGTCGTCCCCCGCCCGGCTCCGAGCGCAGCCCCAGCTTCTGCCCGACCGTCAGCCGCTCGTCCGACAGCACGTCGAGAAAGTCCGACAGGCTCTTGGAGCGCACGATCATGTAGCCGGTCAGCAGCAGCGAGGCCAGCAGCGTGAGCCCGAGAATCAGCAGGCGCTCGGACCAGGGGCGATCGGCCTCGTCGAGCAGGTTCATGCCGAGAAAGCCGGTCGACAGCGTGCCGATCAGGCCGGCGATCGTCACCACCGTCAGCCGCACCACGGTGTTGGCCTGGCGCCGCAGGCTGTCGGTGTCGAGGTAGGTGTTCATCTCGCTGACGCGCTCGCGCACTTCCGGGTGCAGCGTGTCGAGCCCGAGGTGATCGGCGCACAGCCGGTGCAGCGCGCGGGTCTGGGCCTGCTCGGACAGGTCGTGAAACCAGTAGCGATGGGTGAAGCGCAGGAAGGTCTCGAAATTGCCGCGCACCGCCCGCTTGAAGCGCTTGACCGAGCTGGCGTCATGGATCTGCAGCGCATCGAGCGCCACCACCAGCCGGTCGGAGAACATCAGCAGCGCCGCCTTCTGGAAGTGCGCGATCAGGAACATCAGGAAATGCTGGTGGCGGAACTGCGCCAGCACGCCGCGCTCACGGTCGACGAAGAAGCGCGAGCCCGCGCGCCCGACCACCACCAGCGCGTGGCCGCAGCACAGGTAGCGGGTGAAGGGCGCCGCGCCGCCGGGACGCCAGAAGCGGTCGTAGCAGTGGCGGGCCTCGAAGTCGGCGACATGGCGCTCGGCGAAGGGCAGCTCGGCCTCGCCGTCGCTGCCCTGCCCGGCCACCAGCCCGAGGCGGATGAAGTCGGCGCGGCCCAGCGCGGCCGGATCGTCCAGCGCCAGCCAGGCCATCACCGGCATGCGGTGGTACTCGATCTGGCGCACCCGCAGCAGCGGGCCTGCGCCGTCGTCGGGCTCCTCGTCCTGCTCCGGGCGCAGCGGCTGCAGCAGCCAGCGCCAGTGCGCCGCCAGCCGCGGCGCGCGGTGCAGGCCGACGAAGTCCAGGAAGGCCTGGCGGTCGGATGCGTCCGACGCGCACAGCGTC
>RRZU012526005.1_pt1 | contig 14550 bp, 13 predicted proteins | sample 2165561 | NCBI WGS metagenome assembly RRZU01 (sample SAMN10456909, study PRJNA506462) | wastewater metagenome | isolation source: wastewater sludge | place: USA: Moscow, Idaho
GGCTACTGCGGAGACGGCACCGTCAGCATCGGAGACCAGACCCACTCTTTCGGGGCGTGCGCCGATGCCGCCAAGGCGTCCAACGATGCCGATGGTGGGAGCGCTGCCGCCTTTGTGACGTCCCTCTGAGCCGTAGAACCACACTTTGACGAAGTCGGTGCTGCCGCCTTTGGGGCCTGTGACTGTTTTGACGGAGATGTTTTCTTCTTTAACGCCGCCGGCGATCAGAGCTTCTTTGACGCTTTCGCCGGATACATAGGCAGAATCCAAGAGATCGAGTGCTTTCATTGTGTGCAGTAATGACATGGTAATTCCTCCATTTTGTTTGGTTTTTGTTTTTCGTAAGTTTGTTTACCGCTAGAGGTGCGGGTGTTTCAGCCCAAAGTATTGGAGAATCGGGCGGCGGACAATTTCCTCCACCGGTTTGAGCAGTTCGGCACAGTACATGCCGGCGCCAAGCGGCAGGTTTTCCGCAGGAATAGAGACGACTATCAGCCGCTCTCCTTTGGTTATTTCCGCTGTAGTGACAGGCAGGGCGCTGCGGGCGTCGATGGTCATTATCAGGTCGGGGAAAGTTCCCAACCTGCGGCCGCCGCAGTCTAGAGTCATAAATTCGTTCCAGAAGGTCATTTCCGCACCGCCTGCGGTGATGGTGCCGTGGTCAAAGCCGCCTTCGGTGATGAGTTCGATGTCGGTCACTTCCCCTTCGGTGATGACGCTGCCTCCGAGGCGTGATACTGTGGCTTCGGCTACAGCGGCAGCTCCGCGCATGGCGGCCTCTTTCATCAGCGAACCAACTTCAATGGCTAGAGCCACGCCTCCGGGGGCGCAGTATTTTTTAGCGTAGGAGGCGGTGACAGGGTTGCGGGCGACGGAGACCAGTCCGCCCGCACGCACGGCGCTTTGGCGCACCAGTGCCGCAGTGGCGTCAAGAGAGCCGATGAATACCGATTCCAAATAAGTGCCTTTGTCGGGGTTGCCGCCAGCCGCCGCCTGGTATGAGCGGTAAGCGGGATCACGGTGCAGCGCCATTGAGCCCATTACTCCTGTGGGGTGCGCCCTGCCGTTGCAGGGAAGGTCTATCAGAGGCAGTCCGCTCAGTGCCGCGGGAAGCCAGCCGTTGAAGGTAGAGCCGCCGCCGTTTTCGTTGGTGATCAGCCCACCCGGCTTGCCTGCACCGATACATTCTAAAAGTTCGACAACACGGGTGGTGGTAGCGGGCAGAGCCAAGGCCTCTTTCGCCGCCGGCGCACCTACTGCGGAGCAGGTAAGCAGTATCGCGTCGTCGGCGATTTCGTCCGCTGATATGAGTGACAACGGCCCGGCAGCAAGAGCTTTTTCCGCCAGCACTCTGCCTTTAGCCATTGCGCCTCCGCCGCCTCCGCCCAGAAAGCAGCCTCCGAGGAGCGCGGCTTCAATGTGATCTTTTGTGATGAGCAGTTTTGTCATTTAAAGGCCCCCCTTTTAGTTGTTTGTTTTTTCGCCGGCGCAGAGCACCGACCAAATTACACCCATTGCGCACCGGAGCGGATCAAAGATTGTCAGTCCCAGTCTCTCTTGGAGTTTTGGCGCGATGCCGATGGTGGAGAGTCCGGTGCAGGCGAGCATTATGCCTTTTGCTCCCAGCTCTTTGAGAGCCAGCCCTGCGGATACCAGCTCATCTTCTGCTTCCGGGCGGAAGAGGTCGAGCGTGGTGTGAATTTTTTCCGGTCTGACGGTTTTCAGCAGTAAGTCTCCCAAGATGGCGGGGGTGACTCCGGGAGCATCATCGGTGATGCTGAGCGCGCCCACAGGCATCTGGCAGGCACTGATAACATGCCCCGTGGCTCTGCCGGCACCGATTACCGGAATGGAGAGTTCTTTTTGGAGGAGAGCCACGCCGGGATCGCCGACACAGCTGACATAGACGGCGTCAAAGCCCTCTTGGGCAAATTGGCGGCCGAGAGACGCAACTTTGGGAATAGCCAAAGCTTCGCTCTCATCGTCATGGACTCCGTCAAACTGATCGGGAATGCAGCGTGATTCGATGGTTATCTGCGGAAATGCCTTTTTGATGATTCTTTCGTGTGACTGAAGCAGGTCGAGGTTGTCAGTGGTAAGGACTCTGATTAGTCCCAGACGGGGATTATGCAAATCTGTCAGCTCTCCTTTATGTAAAGAGCGAAAGCCCGCCGCTTGGACGAAGTTTCGCTCTTTTGAATTTTATGACCGAGAAAAAGTTGTTTCTACCACATACCGAAGCTGCGTCCGATGGCGAAGATGAAGCCGTAGATACCGTCTCCGGCTACAAAACCCGCTCCGTAAAGCTCCATGGCGTCTTTGTGCGTCTTGTAGTAAATCTGGCGGATTATCAAAGCGATGACCAAGCCTACGCCATAGATGGGGTTTTTAATCAGCAGTCCTGTGGCGCAGAGAATACCCAGTGCCTTTTTGGAGCCGCCGATTATCTGCAAGATGGCTCCGGGAATTGCCCACATTGCCATTTCACGGAGAATTTCCGGATGCGAACCGGCGGTGATGGTGGCGGCGAAAACACGGCTGACAGGGGGGATAAGATCCTGTTTGAAGTGCATGTTCATCAAAGCGGCAACCACGCCCATAGCCAGCAGTCCGCCGACGAGTTCGAGATATATCTGCTGTTTTCTGCCGTCCAGTTCATAGGCTAGGTCTTCGCCTTTGCCGCGGATGATCCAGCCTGTTTTGAGGTCAAAGCCCATGTCAGCGAAGCATGGTCCTGTACTGGCGATAAAGCCTGTCATAATCGCCAATGCGGGCGCCGGGAAGCCCATGAAGAGTCCAAGGCTGAGGAAGATTACCGTGATCGCAAATCCAGGGAACCAGCCGGAGTACATGGCGCAAAGTCCGACAAGCACCGGTGCGATAACGGAAGAGAGCGTGCACCAGAGCACCCAAAGAGCCAGTTTGGAAACGGGCATACTGATCCAGAGACCTGAGATGACAGCGATAGCGGCGGCGGCGAGAGCGAATAGCACTGTGTGCACCACAATCGCTTTGCGCATGGCCTCGTTGCTGACAGAGGGAATGTATTCATCAGCGGATTTTGCCGCGCTTTTTTCCGGGGATTTCTTTTTAAAGATGGTGACCAGTGCCTGCACCAGGGAGACAAAGCCCGCACCGATCATAAATCCGTGGGGAATGTAGGTCTTACCGAGGTCGAGAGGCAGGGAGGAAAAGCCCATGTCCACAAGGGCGGGGGCGATTGCGGGATAGTAGCCGCGGATAAGCAGACCAACAGCCAAAGCTCCCATAGCGAAGGGGTTGGCGATAAAGGCAATACCGATACCTGCCATGGGGATACCGCCTGCCAGAACAGGTTTAATTTTGCAGGCCGCACCGGCGATACCGATGAGGATACCGCCAAGCAGGGTTTTTCCCTTAGCGCCGCCCTCGTCTCCGGCAATCAGAGCCTGAGCTGTCGCCACACCGGGAGCCCAAGCGGCGTCGGCGGGGAAGAGTTCTGAGTCAAAGATGCGGTAAACAAAGTGCATTCCCAGCAATGTCGCAACTGCCGAGCCGATGAGCATCGGGTATATCAGCGACATGTCCCCGAAGGCAAAGATGACGCCGACTGCTAGAAGTCCGCAGTTCGCAGCAGCGAAGCCTGCGCCTGAATTCATGGTCTGCACCAAGTTCTGACGGTCAAGGCTGCGGAATTTCGCCATTGATTTGAGCGGAATTCTTGCGATTGCCATAGCCATCAGCGCCCCGATAACGGAAGTGTTGGGAGTTGTGCCGATTCTGGCGATTATCTGCATACAGATAATTGCTGATAAGATAGAAATAATAACGCTTACTACAAATGTTTCAGGTTCAAAAGCTCTGACGTTTTCAGGCTTTTTCTCTGCCATTTCGCTTCCCCCTCTTGGAATATAGTTATAGGGGCATTACCCTATATATAAGAGATGTTAGGCGATGGCGGCAAAGCTTACAATGTATCAGTGAACAGTGTAATAGTTAGTAGTTGTGCATGATGCACAATAGAGCATCAGTGCCGTGCGCAAAATGAAGAGGTTGTCTTCCGCGAGAGAGGTTAGCTCGCCAATTTTGTTAAGGCGGTAGCGGAGGGTGTTTCGGTGAATGTAAAGTTCATCTGCAGCAGCACTCACCGAGCGTCCGCAGGCAAGCCAAACGGACAGTGTCCGCAGCAGCTCCATGTGGCCGCAAGCGTCCTCGTCAAGCAGAGGCTGCAGTACTTTTTGTGCACAGGTGAGGATCGTCTTTTTGTCGGCAAAGCGATAAATCAGCGTCAGAAGCTCCAGCTGGCAGTAGGTGAAAAAGCCCTGACCATGCCCCAAAGCGGCAGCCACACTCTGAACTTCTGTCGTTTTTTTGAATGCTATCGGCAGCTTTTCAACAGTCGTGGGCCCGTAGAGGGAGACTATCGTGCCGTCAAAGAGTCCGCCGCTTTCCGCCCGCAGTATTTCTAGAAACTGATGCGGCGTCTCTCCGTTTACCGCATGAGTCAGCACCCTGGTCTTTTCTTTGAAGTTGAGAATATATTCGCGTGAGTTTAGTGCGGGAATGTTAACAAAGGCGTTGCTGAATTGCAAAGCCCAAACTTTGCACTCCCGTCCCCATCCCTGTTTATCCAGAATTTTCGTAATTCCGTCAGGGTCTCTGTCGATGAGAAAAAGCTCCTCGTTTATGTCGCTGCCTCTGAATGGGTCTTCCTGTTCGCAGCGGAAAATTTCTCGCATCACAGTTTTGGCGATGACCGCATAGGGAAGCGATTCCGGCAAAGAGATCAGCGGAAAGTCAGCAGCGTTCGCCATTACATATATTTCCTGAGGCAGGGCGTCAATGAAGCGTCCCAGTTTTATGCCAAATCCGGAGACGTTGCCGCCGATATAAGCACGGATAAGCTCCGTCAACATGCCCGGAGTCTCCCTAAAAGCGTAGCCGGTGGTGAACTTGAAGGTATCTTTGGCAAGCCAGCGATAGGCGTCAGGAACTTCGATAAAGTCGATAAACTTCACCTTTCTGCTCAGCCCGTTCTCTCCCGCCAAAACCTCCGCACCGTCAAATATCGACAGTTTCAGCATCTCTTCAACCGTGAACATTGCACTGCCTCCCGTCATTTGCCTGCCGCCCCCTATTGTAACCCGACATGGGCGCTTTGACATTGATTTTGCGCTCATCGCCGCCGATTTTGCCCCGCTGCGTGAAAAAAGCGCACCATTAGTAATAAACGTGACAGGCTTATTCACGTTTTTCCCAATTGTACTTGAATGACCTTGTGGGGTTAAATGTGACTAAAGTAACAAAGATTTGCGCGAAACGCCTAATGGCTTTTACCGTACAAACATTATCAAAATATATATTTGAAGGAGGAGAAATAATGAGACTTGAAATCGGCAGCTTCAAAGTAAAAGACATCGTCTTCGGAGATAAGACCGCCTATTGCGGCGGCATCTTGACGGTGGACAAAGAAGAAGCCCTTCGCGTTGTACGTGAAGACAGTCACATTACGGAAGCGGAGCTTCTTATCGTCCGCCCCGGAGATATGGTCAGACTCTGCCCCGTTAAGGAATCAGTGGAGTTCAGATGTAAGGTAAGCGGCGGCACGGGAGCCTATCCCGGAGCCACCAGCCCACTCGCTCAGGCGGGAATGGGCAGAACACATGTACTGAGCGGCGTCACACTGCTTTCTGTCGGCAAACACTGGGGCGGATTCCAGGACGGACTCATCGACATGGGCGGCCCCTACCAGCATCACACCATTTGGGGAGATATGGTAAACCTCGTCCTCGTAGCCGACACCGATGAACTTTTTGAGCAAAGAGAGCAGCAGAAGAAGAACCACGCCATCAGATGGGCCTCGATGCGCCTTGCGGAGCATATCGCTCAATGTGTGCGCAGCATGGAGCCGGAAGTGCTTGATGTTTATGACCTTCCCGCAGTTTCCGAGCGCGATGAGCATACAAAATCTCTCCCCGGCGTAGTCTATGTGCTCCAGCCCCAGACACAGATGGAAGCTTTGGGCTATAACACGCTTATCTACGGCTGGGACGGCAACAGAATGCTCCCCACCTTTATGCACCCCAACGAACTGCTGGACGGCTGCCTTGTTTCGGGAAGCTTTATGCCCAGCTCTTCAAAGATGTCCACCTACGAATTCTCCACCAACCCGATGGTCAAACGCCTCTATGCCGAGCACGGCAAGACAATAAACTTCCTCGGCGTCATCATGTCCACACTCAACCCGAAGATGGATGAAAAGACCCGCTGCGTGCAGATGGCGGGACAGATAGCCGTCAGCCTCGGAGCCAAAGCCGCGGTAGTAGCGGAAGAGGGCTATGGCAACCCCGACGTTGACTACACAGCCATGTTGGTAGAACTTGAAAGACTCGGCATTAAGACCGTAGGCATCTCAGACGAAGCCACGGGCAGAGACGGCGCGTCACAGCCTCTGGTCTCCATGAATCCTGCCACAGACGCGCTGGTCTCCACCGGCAACGTCTCTCAGTTCTACAATATGCCGGCAATGGAAGTCATCGGCGAGTTGGAAGCTCTGGCACGCGACGGCAACTCCGGCGGCTGGGAAGGATGCATCAATCCCGATGGCTCCTGCGTCATGGAAAACAACGGCATGTTCTGCGCCAACCACATCAGCGGCTACTCAAAGAGAACCTGCGCTGATTTCTAAATTTTAGGAGGTGAAGTTGATGAAAGCTGTTCACTATATAAATCAGTTCTTCGGACAGGTCGGCGGAGAAGACGCCGCTGACAGCAAGCCAATTTTTCACGAAGGTATTATCGGCTGCTCCAACATGCTCAATGAGATGATGCCCAATATCGAAGTTACCAATACCTTTGTCTGCGGCGACAACTACATTACCAACCACACAGAAGAGGCTCTTGAAGAAATTTTCGCTTGGCTCGACAAGAAGGAATTCGACATTTTCTTCGCCGGTCCGGCATTTATGGCAGGACGCTACGGCGTCGGCTGCGGACTGCTCTGCAAAGCTGTAGCTGACCGCTACAATGTTCCCGTCATCACTTCGATGAACGAGGAAAACCCCGGAGTGGAAGAGTACAAAGCCTGCTGCTATATTTTCAAAGGCGGCAGAAAGGCTACCTTTATGAAGGAAGACCTCACTCTGATGGCTGCTTTCGCGGAAAAAATCGCCGCCAAAGCAGAGCTGCTTCCCGCAGCTGATGAGGGATATTTCCCCCGCGGCGTGCGCTACGAAATTCCCGAACCAAACGGTATCATGGCAGCAGACCGCGTTATCGATATGCTGCTGAAGAAGCTCGCCGGTGAGCCATTCCAGACAGAGCTGGTTATCCCCAAGATGGACAGAATTCCCCCGGCAGAGGCGGTTAAAGACCTCAGCAAATGCACCATCGCCCTAGTAACATCAAGCGGCGTTGTTCCTTTCAACAACCCCGACAGAATTCAAAGCGCTTCCGCTCAGAAGTGGGGCAAGTATGACATCACCGGCAAAGACAACCTCCCCGAAGGCGAATACAAGACCATCCACGCCGGTTTTGACCCCGAAGCGATGTGCAAAGTCCCCGACAGAGGCGTTCCTGTAGACGCAATGCGCGCCTATGAAAAAGAGGGCAAATTCGCCAAGCTGCACAACTTCTTCTACACCACCGTCGGCACAGGCACCACGCAGAACTACGCCGCCAAATTCGGCCGCGAGATCGCAGCGGAGCTGAAAGAAGCTCATGTTGACGCCGTGGTCCTCACCGCCACCTGAGGAACTTGCACACGTTGCGGTGCAACGATGGCAAAAGAAATCGAACGCGCGGGAATCCCTGTAGTCGTAATGTGCAACCTTATCGACGTCGCCAAAACAGTCGGCTCAAACAGAATGGTGCAGACCGTTTCTGTTCCCTATCCCCTGGGCGACCCGCAGATGTCGCCGGAAGCGGAATGGAACCTCCGCTACCACAGAGTGGGAGTGGCTCTTGATTCTCTGGCAGCAGAGATCAGCGAACCCAAGATTTTCCCGACAAAGTACTAGTTATAAAAAACTGAGGGGGGCAGGTTCGGAAGCATCGTCTTCCGTCTTACCCTCCTTATTTGAATGGCAGCGACAGCCTTTTGCTTTCACAAGTTACCATTTTGTATCATCGTTTTTAAACAACATACCAGCGCTACTTCATTTTGAAAGGAGCAGTTTGCATGACTAACGGCAGCAGTGCCGGAAGCAAGTACAATCCGGTATACATCATCTCTATCGCCATCACCTTCGCCCTCGTCTTTTGGGGGCTGATCTCTCCCGACTCCTTCGGCAGTTTTGCTAAGATGCTCAACGGCGGACTGACAAAATACTTCGGCTGGGGCTACATGCTCACCATGAATATCTTTGTCATCTTCTGTCTTTTTGCCGCTTTTAGCCGCTTTGGCTCCGTGCGCTTGGGACCCTCTGATTCACGCCCCGAATACAGCAATATGTCCTGGTTCGCCATGCTATTTTCCGCCGGCATGGGAGTGGGACTGGTCTTTTACGGTGCGGCAGAACCCCTCTTCCACTTCGGCTCCGTACCCTTCGGCGCTCCCGCCGGTTCCGTACAGGCAGCTCGCGACGCCATGCAGATATCCTTCTTCCACTGGGGACTCCATCCTTGGGCGGGATATGCCGTTATCGCCATGCCCCTTGCATATTACCAGTTCCGCCACAACACCCCCGGACTTATAAGCTCTGTCTTCATTCCGCTGGTCGGTGAAGAAAAAGTGCGCGGCACTTTTGGCAAAACAGTAGATATCCTGGCCATCTTCGCCACTTTGGCAGGCATCACCACCTCGCTTGGACTGGGAACATTGCAGCTCAACAGCGGTCTTAACGCCATCTTCGGCATTCCCAAAACAACCTTTGTACAGATAGCCATCATCGGCGTGCTCGCCCTGCTCTACACGGGCTCTGCCATTCTCGGCATAGAAAAAGGCATAAAGAAAGTGGCGGACTTCAACCTCTGGATATGTCTCGGACTGATGCTTGCCCTCTTCCTTGTCGGCCCCACTCTGCCCATCGTCAACTCACTGATGACCGGTATCGGTGACTACACCAGCGGACTTATCAAAGAAAGCTTCTCGCTTGCCCCTTACGGCGGCGAATATGAATCATTCCTCAACGGCTGGACGCTCTACTACTGGGCGTGGTGGATCTCATGGGCACCCTTTGTCGGCTCTTTCGTGGCGCGCATCTCCCGCGGACGCACAGTCCGTGAGTTTGTCAGCGGCGTTCTTGTTGTCCCCGCTCTCGGCAGCTTCACTTGGTTCGCTATTTTCGGCACCTCAGCTCTGCACCTCGAACTGGTACGCGGCATCAACGTCTCCGCCGAAGTCCTCAAAGACGTCTCTGTGGGAATCTTTGAGATGTACAAGTACTACACCTTCGGCACTATCATGTCTGCGGTAATGATAATTCTTATAGTCACCTTCTTTGTCACCTCGGCAAACTCCGGCACCTTTGTACTCTCCATGCTCTCCACACACGGCGACCTCAACCCGCCGAAGGGCAAAATGGGTATCTGGGGCGTTTTGATGGCGGCTCTCGCAGTTGTCCTGCTCATCTCCGGAGGACTGCAAAATTTACAAACGGTCTCCCTCGCCGCTGCCGCACCATTCTCCCTCATCATGGTCTGCGCCTGCCTATCCTTCTGGCGCGCTCTGACCGCCGATGAACGCGACGGCAAACTCTAAAGATAATGACGACACGCTCCATTTTGCTCTTTGAGCCGGACTTCCCCTGCTGGGACGAAGAAACCTTCGCCCTCGCGGGGGAAGACCCCGCTTCTCTCGCGCAAATGCTGAAAGAGGGCTGTCTCATACAAGCCGCCGGCGGCTATGTTCTAACGGAAAAAGGCGAAAACGAACGCCGCCGAGAAGCAGAGGCCAACTGGCTCTCATACGCCCCCACACCGTCATTTGACGCAGAGCGCGCACTGTGGAACAACCGCCTCTACCTGCTCATGGAACGCGCCTTTCTCGGACGATTCGGCATCAAAGAATACTCGCTTGACGAAGCTCTTCCCGTCATCCCCGCTCTGCCGGACGAACAAATGATGCAAATCTCCGAAGGAAAAATGCGCTACATCTGGGGCGAACAGCCCATTATCCAAAACTTCTTAGCGGAATTTCCCCACCGCGGCGTCGGCAGCAGAGGGCTTACCCCGCCCGGAGAAGAAGCTTTCGCCAAGTGGGCTGCCAAAAACGGCGCGGCACAAACCACACTGTGCCCAAACCTCATTCTCAGAAGCAGATATGACTTTGACCTCTACAGAAAAGCGGCTCCCTATCCATCGGACAAATACAAAATGAAAGACGCCGACAGACTCTTCTTCTTCCGTGTCAAAAGCGGCGGCACAACAGATTTTCTCCGCGCCCTCGGTGACTTACAGCTCTTTTTACTGGCGCAAAAACACATCTACATTCCCGGCTACGGCGACATCGACAGCCAAGACCAGGAAAACTGGACAATGGCAGTCATAGTCTGCGAAAACGAAGCCGAGCTGGAAAAAAGCGCGGCGCAAATCGCCGCCTACGGCAAAGCCCTTATCGACCCAATGCCGCCGCTATTTCTCATCGGCACCAGCATTGAAAGGCTAAGGGCACAAAAACAACCTGAAGATACTGTATATGACTGGTTTTGCGACCAAACGATACACATCGCCAGACCGGACATATAAAGAACACTCCCAACAATAGCAGCGCAGCAAAGCGCACCCTTCTTCTATCGCCGCAGGCGGTGTTTTGTCCCAAACGAAACACCGCCTGCGGTGCATATACACCCATTACCGCGAAAAGTTCCGCCGGTAAAAAATTAAAACAACCTTTACCAAAAGCTGCCGTAAAGGGCAAAATAAAGACGCCTGCAAGATAATTAAAAATAAAACGTTTGTTTATTTAAAATAAAATCAATTTTGCTCACAAAAGAGCAAAGTATAATTAAAACAATATTAAGCATTGTCAACAGATAACTAATGCTATACAATAAAAAATAATCTACTTGCATCATTATTATCTAATATAATTTTAAAACAGATCTATCCAAATCAGAAAAAAGATATCGTGCAATTTACCGTCAAAAGCATGATCACGGACAGAAAAAACGACAAACAATAGCTCTGAGGTGATACCATGAAAAAAACCACCCAAAAACGCGGCGTCACTCTCGTGGAAATTCTCATCGCCGTCATCATCATTGTCGTACTCTCGGGTATTATGCTCATCGGCACGGACAGCGCCGACGAAAAAGCAAAAAAAACAGCCTGCGCTGCCAACAAAAGGGCGATAACCGCCGCATACTCGGTCCGCCGCAGCGTCATTTCCATGGATCTTCAGGGATTCATCAACAGCGAATACTACAACACCGTCGACAACTCCCAAAAAACCTGTCCCTCGTACGGGCTCTACCTAGCCTCCGGCGACAACATCATCTGCTCCTTCCACGACAAAAGCAAGCGTTGAGAAAAGCCCTAAAAACGGCAAAATACGGACTTCTCTCTTGCAAAGCAAGGCTGGTAAGGAGAAAATAGAGAGTGAGCAAATCAAAAGGAAACGGAAGAGATATCATGGCACTTTTTTCCCACAAATTCTTTTTTGAAAGATCATTCAACCCCATCGCCATCTACAAAATCGACTGCGACATCAAAGAACTGACAAAAAACAACCTCATATTCATAGACATCAACCCCGCATACGAAAGAGTCAACAAAGTTAAGCGCGAAGAAGTTATCGGGCGCAGCTTTCAAGCCGTGTGGCCAACCGTTGAACCCTGCTGGGGCGATATCCTCATACAGTGCCTAAAAACAAAAAAATCCGTACACTGCGAAAACGAAAGCGCCTACACCGGCAAATACTTGGAAGTCATCGCCTTCCCCATCGCAACTGACATGGCGGCCACAATCTTCCTCGACCGCACCGAATGGAAAAAATCCGACGAAAAACTCAAAGAAAACCAAAAACAACTCTTGGAATACCGCGCCAGGCTGCGGGAGCTAGCAACACAGCTCACCCTCAGCGAAGAAAACACCAGAAGAGAAATAGCCACCGACCTTCATGACAGCATCGGACACTCACTGCTGACATTGCTCCTTGACCTGCGCAAACTGCGTGAAGAACACGACCTCTCTGCGGGAGCCACAGGCGCCCTAGACAACTCCATCAAAGTGGCAGAACAAATGATCGCCGAAAGCCGTCAGCTAATATTTGAACTAAGCCCGCCTATCTTACTCGAAGTCGGCATCACCCCCGCTGTCGAAGCATTAGCCGACCACCTGCTCTCCCCGCGCGGCATCGGCTGGACGGTCACCGAACGGGGCAGGCTCGAAGACTTCTCCGCCGACGACGCCGTCTGCGTTATTCTCTACCGCATGTCACGCGAACTCTTGGTCAACGTCATCAAACACTCAAGCGCCTCAAAAGTCTCCATCAGCGTCAACAGAGGCCCCAAAAAAATCCAAATCGTCGTCGAAGACAACGGCTGCGGCTTCTCCGTCAAAAAAAGAGTCACCAAAACCGCAGGCTGCGGACTGGGACTATTCAGCATCAGAGAACGTCTCATACACATAGGCGGCGACATGCAGATAATCTCTAACAGCGCCGGCACCACCATCTCCCTCTTGGCGCCGCTGCACCTCAACAACACCGAACAGGAGGGACATAATGATTAAAATACTCATCGCCGATGACCACGTGCTCTTCCGAGAAGGAATGGAAAGCCTCCTCAAAAACCACGCCGACTTTGAAATCGCCGGATCAGCCTCCGATGGACGCGAGGCGGTGGCAATGGCACGCAGCCTGCAGCCCGACCTTGTGCTCATGGACGTCACCATGCCCAACCTCAACGGCATCTTGGCCACCGCGCAAATCACCGCCGAACAGCCGCAAATCGCCGTCATCGTCCTCTCCATGCACAGCGACCGCCGCTTCATCGCCGAAACCCTCAAAGCGGGAGCCAGAGGCTACCTTCTCAAAGAAAGCTCCAGTCAAACTGTCATCGAGGCAATCCACTCCGTCATGGGCGGCGAAATCTACCTCTCTGACAAAGCCTGCACAGTACTGGTGGAAGACTACCTGAGGCTGCTAGGCAGCGAAAGCGCCGACAAAACCAACCCCCTATCAGAGCGGGAAATGGAAGTACTGCTGCTATTAGTCAAAGGCCGCAACAGCAAACAAATAGCCGACACCCTCTCCATCAGCAAAAACACCGTCGACACCCATCGCCGCCGCATCCTCGACAAACTAGGCTGCGCCAGCATGGCAGAACTAACCAAATACGCCATCAGAGAGGGCTTCTTGACACTGGAGTAGGGAGGAGCGGAAGGTCTTTTCGATTATTGGATTGTTTGAAGGAAGCAGCATCCAAGGTCTATTCCGGCGCTAACTTTCGGCTTGCAAAAAGCCTCACGGCAAATAAATATCATCCGCGAATTGATTTTTTAGGTAATGCACTTTGGCAGGCTTCGAACCCTGTGAAACAGGCTAACAGTAAGACAATATCAATTTCTTGACCTCACGAAATTGATCGCGAGCGCAAAATGCGGGGGGCACTTGCTGCAAACTATCGGCTCTCATGTCGCGGCTGTTATTTGATTGTGTCAAATGCGTTATTTGAAAAAACAATCGCTTCTGCACCAAGTTATTTCGCCCGGCAAGCTCTAGCCGCGCCATACTCATGCAAAAAAGGCAGCCCTTTTAAACGGATTTTTCCGTATTAAAAGGGCTGTATTTCTATCTGCGGTAAACCGGCAGACCTGCTAACTTAGCCGCACTTTTCCATCTCAGCGGCTTTGGCTCCGGTCTGCACCCAGTCGAGGACCAGGGAGGAAACCGTCACTGTGACCAAGGAGTAGGCGATGCGGCTTAAGGGAATGTAGGAGAGCGAGAGCAGCAGTACGGTGATATCGGTAATTAAGTAGGATTGCGAAATCCGCCATTTTGTCAGTTTGCTGATGGTAAGAGCGAGAGCGTCGTCGCCGCCGCTTGAGCCGCCTTGGCGAACCACCAGCCCCACGCCGATACCGATAAAGAGCCCGCCCAAAACTGCCGCCGCCAGCGGATAGGCGCTAAGGTCGGGTATAAAGGGTGGAAACTGCTCCCAAAGTTTGAAAAAGGACGCCAAACAGAGAGTTGAGAGTGCCGACCATTTAATAAAGTTTTTGCCTAGGTACTTATACGCCATCAGATAACAGGCGACATCAAGCATCGGCGTCACAACGGAGGGCGAGAGCCCCAGCCAGTGATGCAGCAGCAAGATACTTCCCAGCACGCCGCCTTCGGTGATATTGGTCTGTTGATGAATATTGTAGATACCGAAAGAGGCGATGGCTGTGCCGGCGATGATGACGGCTATTTTTTGCATCAGTTGTTTATTCCTTGTTTTACACATTTATCTCACCTGCTTTATACGGTAGGATAAACCTTGGTATTATACCAAGGTCAAGGACAAATGTTTATCCGTAAGGGGTGGCGTTTTGAAGAATTATTATAAAATCAGTGAAATTTCCAAACTCTACGGCATCGGCACAGATACGGTGCGTTATTACGAAAAGGTGGGCATTCTCAAGCCC
>RRZU012020983.1_pt1 | contig 14549 bp, 9 predicted proteins | sample 2165561 | NCBI WGS metagenome assembly RRZU01 (sample SAMN10456909, study PRJNA506462) | wastewater metagenome | isolation source: wastewater sludge | place: USA: Moscow, Idaho
AGAAACGCGACTGCGATGCCGAGAAACGCGGTGGCGATGCCGATCCACTGCCGACCCGAAAGCCGTTCCTCGGGAATCTTGAGGTGCAGCCCGACCGCCGCCCAGATCGGCGCGGTGTAGAGAAATACCGACATGTGCGAGGCCGTCGTGCGGTTGAGGCCCTCGGCCACGAACCAGAACTCTGCGGCAAACAAGACGCCGACAAGGGTTCCGGCAGGCAGCAGGGCCCGGTGCTGCCAGCGCTCCTTGAACACGAGCTTTGCAACCAGCCACACCAACACCGCCGCGACACCAGAACGGATCGACACCTGCAAGACTGACGACACATCGGGCAGCGTCACCTTGATGGCTACCTGCTGCGCGCCCCACACTAGGCAGAGCACAAGCATGATGCTCGCGGCTTGGGTGTTCACGGCCGAGCGCACTGACGGCTCCTTCGATCAAATATGTGTAAGCGTGGTCATTTTGGCAGTCGCACGGTCGCGGTCACGCCGTTCTTGCCGTCTGAGTCGAGCCAGACGCTGCCGCCCATGCGTTCCATCAGTTCGCTCACCATGGGCAGCCCGAGCCCGGTCCCCTCCTTGTAGTCGCTGCCGGTGCCGACCACGCGGTAGAAGCGTCCGAACACTTTACCAATCTCTCCGGGATCGATGCCCGGTCCCGTATCGACGATCTCGATGATCGCCTCACTGTCACTCTCAGAAACGCTCACCGTGACAGAATCCCCGGGCCGCGAAAACTTCACGGAGTTCGAGATGAGGTTCGAGATCGCTCGGTGCAGCCAGAGCGGCTCGGCCGGAACCACGAGGGGCTCGCACGCGATGGCGCTCAGCGTGACGTCCTTCTCTGTCGCGACCCGCGAAAGGTCAGACACCGCCTGCTGCACCGTCTGCGTCACGTCGACGTCGACGGGCACATACGGCGCCGCCTCGCTCGTTATCGAGAGCGTCAGCAGATCGTCGATGAGCTCTGCGAGGCGGCGAGCGTTGCGGGTGACCACCTCAAGCAGCTCCTGATCCTCTTCGCTGAGGTCTGACAACTCGAGCTCTTCGGCATACCCCAGAATGCTCGTGACCGGGGTGCGCAGTTCGTGGCTCACCGACGCGATGAACTCGTCCTTCTGCAGGTTGAGCTTGCGCATCCCCCGCGTGAGCTCGCGTTCGTGAGCGAGCGCCTGCGCCATTGCCTCTTCGGTTCGCCGCTCCTCGGTGACATCGACGGTTTGAATGAGCAGTGCGCTGCGATCGTCACCGACCGGGGCCACGCGCATCATGAGTTGTCGATCATTCCAGAGCAGGCCACCCTGCCACTCCTTCTCGCTGGCATGCGCCACGCCGGGCAGCGCGGCGATTTCGGGCGCGATTGAGCGGCTCCCGTCCTGGTGCACCTGCAGCGTCCAGTCGGGCATCAATCGCTCGAACGCAGGGTTCTCTTCGACCATCGTGAAGCGCCCGCCATCCTCGCGTTCGAGCAGCAGAAACCCGCCGTTCGTCGAAATGAGCGACCCCTGCAGAAGCTTCTCGCGCGCGCGAAGGTGGTGCAGCATCGAGTTGTGATCGTCTTGCAGGGTCGCGAGCAGCAGCATCGACACGCTGAGCGAGAGTGTGAAGAGCTGGTTCAGGCCCATGAACAGCACTGGCGCGCCGGCAGCTGCGTGCGCGAAAGAACCGCCCCCGAAGGCCCCGAGCACCACGGAAGCGATGCTGACGCACGTCACCTCGATGAGCACGACGGCGACGCCGAATCTCAGGGCGGCCCAGGCCAGCACCGGGAAAAGCAGGAACGCGAAGGGCTGATCTTGGCCCGGATAAAAGGCGGCCAACAGTGTCAACGCGAGCACTGCCAGCTGCACCAAGAGCTCGCCAACCCACCGAACCCGGAACGTGTTGAACGGCACGATCCCGAAACCGCCGATCAGAATGATGGCGCTTATGTGCGAGGCAGAGACCGAAAGAAAGTGCGGCAAGAACGCCATGTGCTCAAGCGCGAGTGCCCCCGCTTTGACCGCGCCGCCGATCATGCCGCCAAGCACCGCGGCGCTCACAAATCGCACCACCCAGCCGGACCGCGAGCTCCACTCGACGCTGTGATGCCCGCGCATGATTGCCAACACCACGAGTGTCTCGGCTGCGCCCGCCAGCCCGAAGCATAGCGAGACCCACCACTCGGTGCCCGTGATCATGTACGCGGCCGCGGTCAGAATCATGACCCACAGCAACACGAGCCAGTGCTTTCTGCGCGCGCTGAGTGCCGCGAGCCCCGACAAACCGCTCGTGGGCTACCAGGGTGCCGTCGGTGATCCCGGAAACCGCAGCGAGCTCATGATGATGCTGAGCAGAAACGAAAGCGCAAGCAGCAGCACGATAAAGAGCAGCCGGCGCCCGTCTGCTGAGTTTCGGAAGATCACAGTCAGGCTCTCGCGGCGCACGTGTACCTCCAATATGCTGTGATGAGGGAGACTCTATCGGGTGTGAGTATGAGTGGGGAATACTTTGACGAGGATCGCAGTAATCGAAGACGATGCAGATCTGAATCGTCTGCTGTGTCGACGGCTGAGCCGCGCAGACTACGAGGTGCATTCTGCCGCTGACGGCGTTGCCGGCCTTGCTCTCATGAAGGAGTTCCCGCCCGCGATCGCGGTGATCGACTGGATGATGCCGAAGATGAGCGGCATCGAGCTGATCCAGCGGGTGCGTCAAGATCCGGAGCTCAGCGGGATCAAGATTCTGATGCTGACCGCGCGCTCGCAAGAGGGTGACCGCATTCGCGCGCGCAACTCGGGGGCAGATGACTACCTGGTGAAACCGTTCGCGGCGACCAACCTGCTCGCGAGCCTTCAAGCGCTGGAGCAACAGATATAGCCGTCATGCTCACCTTGAGGTTGAGCGAGTTCGTGCTCGTGACGGTGCTCGTGTGCGCGGGCCTGTTCGTGCTTGCCCTGCTGCTGTTGCTTGTAGCCGTCGCGTATTCGCGCGCGAAGGCCAGGCGGGCGAGCGCGAATCGCGAAAAGTATCTCGATATGTTGATCCTGGCATCGGCGGGGGCGGGGGATCCCGCACCCGCCCGGCGGGCCGCCCGGCGTGAGGTAGCCGACCTCGCGGTGCACCTGCTCTCGAACCTGATCGGGCAGGAGTATCGGCAACTCGCCGATTGGCTGCTGCGGTGGGGCTTCGAGGGCGATGCGCAGGAGTGGCTGGGCAGTCGTTCGGCCGCCCAGCGGCTGCGCGGGGCCGTGCTGCTGTTGCTCATGAAGGGTGAGGCCGCGATGCCCGCCACGCTACCGCTGCTCGCGGATCCGCACCTAAGAGTTCGGTCGGGTGTGGCTCGTGTGCTTGGCTATGCGGGCACGGAGGCGGCCGTGTCGCCCGTGCTGCGTGCGATCGAACTAGACCTGCTTGCTCCGAGTATCGGCATGATGTCGATCCTGCGAATCTATCCCCGCGACGGGGCACCGCTTGCGGGCGGGATGCGCTCGGATTCCGCACCCCTGAGGCGCGTCGCCGCAGCGAGTGTGGGGATCCTCGAAATGCACAGCCTTCGCGAGCCGGTCGAAACGTTGCTTGATGATCCCGACGAAAGCGTTCGGCTGGCCGCGATCGAAACGCTGGATCGGCTCGCTGCCCCAGGCTCGATGGCGCTGCTGCGGGCGGCACTGCAGTCGGCAGATACGGCCGAACGGGGCGCGCACGAACTCGCGCTGATCGAACAGGCGCTCATGAGCTGCGGGACGGTGCCGAGCGAGCAGATGCTTGACTTTGACGAGGAGGGTGATGCGCTGTGACTGAGTTCATGTTCACCCTGACGATCATCACGCTGGTGCTGGCCGTGTACTACTTGATCTATCACGTCGGCACTGTCTGGATCGTCATGATCGCTGCGGTGCAGATCGCGCGTGAAACGCGTTGGCCGCACAAGTTCGAAGAGATCGAGACGTTCTCGAACCCCCTCGCGCCGCTGGTGTCGGTCATCGTGCCGGCGCACAACGAAGAAGCGGGCATCGCTGCTGCGGTCGACTCGCTGCGGCACCTGCGCTACCCAGCGCTCGAGATTCTCGTCGTAGACGATGGCTCGACCGATCGCACCTTCGATGTGCTTGCGAACCGCTACGGGCTGCGCCAGCGCAGGCCCTCGCACCCAGACGAGCGTGTGCCGCAGCTGGGTGAGTCGCTGAGCGAGTTCGAGACCGCGGATGGCACGCTGCGGGTGATTCAGAAGCGCAGCATTGGCCGTCGCGCCGACGCGGTCAATACCGCGCTGCGGGTCGCCAATGGCGAGCTCGTCTGCATGATCGATGCCGACTCGATGCTTGCGCCGGACTCGCTGTTGCGGCTCGTCGTGCCCTTCATGGATGACCCCTCGATCGTCGCCTCTGGCGGCACGGTGTTGCCGGCGAACGGCATCAGCTTTCACGGCGGCAACCCCACAATGAGCAGGCTGCCGAAGGGGTGGCTCGAGCGTTTTCAGCTTGTCGAATACCTGCGGGCATTCGTGCTCGGGCGTACGGGCTGGGCGAGGCGCAACGGGCTGACGATCATCTCGGGGGCATTCGGCCTGTACCGTCGCGAATCGGTGCTGCGCGTCGGTGGCCTGACCGGGGCCTCGCTGGCCGAGGACGCAGACCTGCTGCTCGCAGTGCACTCCGACTGTGTCGAGCGCGGGGTCGACTACCGCGTGGTTTTTGACGCGCGTGCGATCTGCTGGACAGAGGTGCCCTCTGAGCTGGGCCAGCTGCGCACACAGCGCATTCGCTGGGCGCAGGGGCTCGACGAGATTCTCTCGAAGTATCGGCGCATGATGTACAACCCTCGCTACCGGGTGCTCGGCATGCTGGCGATGCCGTGGCTGCTCGCCTATGAGTACATCGCCCCGTTTCTCGCGGTATTCGGTTTTCTCATCTCGGTCACCGGTCTCGTGACGGGCTGGGTGTCGCCGGGCGCGGTGCTGCTGCTGGCGATCACCGGCGTGGGGCTCGCGACGATCGTGGGCATCTTCGCAATCATCGTGCAGATGCTGTGGATGCGGCTCTATGTGTCGCGGCGCGAGGTGCTGATGCTGTTGCTGACGAGCCTCTTGGAGCCGCTCTTCTATCGGCCGTTCACCTTCATCTGGCAGATCAGGGGCATCTGGCGCGGCCGTCGCGGGGCCGAGAGCGAGTGGGGCGTGATGACGCGCAAGGGGGCGCTGTTAGACGAAGTGGGGTGAGGCGGGGCTTGCTCGGCTTTGCGCATCCTCGCGCGGCTTTTCTCAGCCTTCCGCAGCCGAATCAAAACGAAACAAAATTTTGATGAAATTTTGTTTCGTTTGGTTTAACGTGGAAGCGTGCCCCTCAGAAACCGCGCACCAGATTTTGCCGCGCTTCAACAACGCCTTTTGGAGCGTGATCCGCAGCGTGTCATTGAGTTGATGTCGTCCGCAAGTGTCGACGACTCCCGATACATGCACTGGGACCAACTCTCACGTCGCAAGCCCCCGGCCAATTGGTCGGCTGACGAGTGGTGGTTCGCGATCAAGATGCAACGCAACACCCAGAGGCGCACCCTACCTCTTCTTGATAAAGCCGGAGCGCCGTTTGGGGTGACCTTGAATGACGAAGTGTTGCGGCTCTCGGAAGAAATCGCTCGTCGTGCCGGGGGCATGATCGGTGGTGGGAAGAACGAGCTCAATGCGGCTTCGGCGGATCTCTATTTGGTCCGTTCATTGGTAGAGGAGTCAATCCGCTCGAGCCAGCTTGAGGGGGCCTCGACCACGCGTCGCGTAGCTGCAGAGATGATCGACAGCGGCCGCAAGCCAAAGGATCACTCCGAGATGATGATTCTGGGTAACTACCTTGCGATGGGTCGAGCGAAGCAGGCCGCTTCAAGAGATCTCACTCCCGAGTTCGTGCTTGAACTGCATCGGACCCTCACGGAAGGCACCCTCGAAGATCCCACGCAGGAGGGCAGGCTGCAGGGCCCCGAAGATGCGCGGGTCGTTGTGATGGCGGGTGACATGTGCGTGCACGTACCTCCCGCTGCAGAGGAGTTGCCGGGCCGACTCGAAGTGCTTTGCCGGTTCGCCAATGGCACTGTGGCTGACGCTCCGTACCTACCTCCTGTGGTGCGGGCGATCATCACTCACTTCATGTTCGGCTACGACCACTATTTTGCAGACGGAACTGGGCGAACCGCCCGAGCGGCGTTCTATTGGTCGGTGCTGCACAACGGTTACTGGCTTGCCGAGTTTGCGGCGATTTCCGCGATTCTCAGAAAGGCCCCGGGCCAGTATGGTGACGCGTATGAATACTCGGAAGATGATGAGGGCGATCTGACCTACTTCGTGCTGCACCAGCTGCGAGTGTTTGAGCGTGCGCTCGATGAGCTCGATGCCTTCATCGAGCGACAGCGCGCCGAGAACCTGCGGGTGCGAGAAGCGCTCAGAGGCGCATCTGACGTTCTGAACTTCCGACAAGCCAGAGTGCTCGAGTCACTTTCGCAGGGTGAGACGGGGAGCATCGCGGCGCGAGCTCTCGCGCGCGACTATCGAGTGACAGAACAGACGGCGCGCAACGATCTCAAGCAACTCGAGCAGCTGGGATTGCTCGCGAGGCTGCCGAGAACGAGGCCTGCAATCTGGGTGCCAGTCGCCGACTTCGGGGTGCAGCTTGCGAAGCTCGGTTTTGAGGCAGACGGTCGCAATGAAACAAAATGAAACAAAAAATCTGCTAAATTTTGTTTCAGTTTGACTGATGGTTGAGGTTGTGACTGCGACCGCGCTCCCCGCATTCGCGGCATAGGCGACGATCAATCGCGGCCCGGCAGCGGCTCCGTGATGGCGAACAGCAGCTCGGCGAGCTGATTGCCGAGCCCGTCGAAGCTGCCGATCGAAGTTGACCCCGAGAGGGCGGCCGTGCGCAGCTCGCGTTCGTAGATGCTGCTGAGCAGTGGGATCGCACGCTCGGCGGGCAGGGTGAAACGCCTGCCTGCAACGCCGATCACGTGCGCAACCGCCTCGGCAATATCGGCGTAGAAGCGCACCATGAAGTCGCGGTAGTCGCGCGCGATCGAGGGGTCGCGCATGGCGAGCAGCAGAAATTCGGTCTCGAGCACGAACCAGGTGGTCGCGTCGGTTTCTGGCATGAAGAAGTCGACGATGTAGGCGGCCACCTGACCGGGTTCGAGTGCGGGCCCGCACTCGCGCAGCTCGGGCTCGAGCGCGGTCGCCTGGGTCTTCAGGTGCGCAGTGCGGCGGGCGAACTCTCGCTCGAGCAGGGCGAGAAAGAGCTGCTCCTTGCTCTCGAAGTTCGAATAGAACGCGCCCCGGGTGAAGCCGGCCCGGGTGCAGATCGCCTCGACCGATGCGCCCTGCAGCCCCTCTTCTCTGAATGCCTCGGCGGCGGCCTCGAGCAGGCGAGCGCGGGTGGCCTGGCGCCTGGCGCTCGTGGCGAGCGGCTGCGCGCCAGCGTCGCCGACGTTCAGTCGTTCATCAGCCACGGACATGCTCGATACATTACTGTATTGAGTTGGATACGCAAATGTATCGAAGTCGAAAGGCCCCGCATGTCGTCAATGCTCTACGCTCTTGGGCTCCGAGCGACCCGCGCCAAAGTGCTCGTGCTTGTCGTCTGGCTGGCGATCCTCGCACTGCTTGGAGCCGGTGCCATCTTTCTGTCGAAGGGTGCCAACGCGCCCATCACGATTCCCGGCACCGAATCGCAGGCCGCAATCGACACGCTTGGCCGCACGTTTCCCGAGGTCAGTGGCACAAGCGGGCGCATCATCGTGGTCGCGCCAGAGGGCTCGCGCGTCGACAGCGATCCGTTCAAAACCGAGATCGAAGATGCGGCCGTCGACCTCGAGAAGCTTGACTCCGTCACCGGCGTCTCGACTCCGTTCTCGGAGGTGGCCGCGAGCGAGATCAGCGACGACAAACGGGCTGCGCTGCTGACGATACAGATGCAGGTGTCAACCGGTGACGTGCCGGCGGCGACCACCGCGGGTGTACAAGAAGCGGTAACTCAGCTGCAAGACGTTCTGCCCGAGGGCACCCAGGTGTCGTACGGCGGCGATGCGTTCTCGACCGCTATCCCGGGGTTCTCGGCTGCCGAGTCGGTGGGCGTGATTATTGCCTTCTTCGTGCTGCTATTCACCCTCGGCTCGCTCGTCGCGGCCGGAATGCCGCTGCTCATCGCGATGCTCGGCGTCGGAGTTTCGGTTGCGGGCATCTACTTCACCACCGCGTTCATCGACATGACATCGACAACGCCCATGCTTGCCCTCATGCTCGGCCTCGCTGTAGGCATCGACTACACGCTCTTCATCGTGAGCCGGCACCAAGAGCAACTACGGGCCGGTGTCGAGATGCGTGAGAGCATCGCCCGCGCCACAGCCACAAGCGGTTCGGCGGTCGTTTTCGCTGGCCTCACCGTGATCATCGCGCTTGTCGGGCTCTCGGTCGCGGGCATTCCATTCCTCACCTCGCTCGGCGTCGCGGCTGCGGCGGGCGTCGCAATCGCCGTGCTCATCGCAGTGACGCTCACCCCCGCCGTGCTCGCGATGGCGGGAATGAAGATTCTGTCTCGCAAGCAGCGTCGGGCGCTTCAGCAGGGTGACGTTCAGGCCGGTGGTCAGGTCGACGCACAAGGTACCGCGGCAGGCGAGACGCCCGCCGTGAAACCGGCCGTGAAGCCGTCGAAGGCTGATCGCTTCTACGGCGGCTGGGTGAAGGCCGTCACCGCGAAGCCGCTCATCACCGTGGTGACCGTGCTCGTGGCGCTCGGCATTGCTGCGATTCCGGCATTCGACCTGCGGCTTGCGCTGCCCGGCGCTGAGACGCTCGAGGCAGACAACCCGGCTCGCGTGACCTACGAGCTCACTGGCGAGCACTTCGGCGAGGGCGCGAACGGTCCGCTGCTGCTCACCGGTTCGATCATCTCGAGCACCGACCCGCTTGGCCTCATGGACGACCTCGCCGATGAGATCCGTCAGCTTCCGGGAGTTGCCGACGTGCCGCTCGCGACCCCGAATCAGGGGGCCGACACCGGCATCATTCAGGTTGTGCCAGAAGAGGGCCCGCAGTCGGAGAGCACCGCCGCGCTGGTGAACGAGCTGCGCGCGCATCACGACGAATGGCTCGAGAAGTACGGCGTCAGTCTCGCCGTCACCGGATTCACCGCGGTCGGCATTGACGTGTCACGGCTGCTGCTCGAAGCGCTTGTGCCTTTCGGCGTGCTCGTGGTTGGTCTTTCGCTGATCCTGCTCGCCATGGTGTTCCGTTCAGTGTGGGTGCCGATCAAGGCGACGCTCGGCTACGTGCTTTCGGTCGGTGCCGCGTTTGGCGCGGTCGTCGCGGTATTTCAGTGGGGGTGGCTCGCAAGCGCGTTCAACGTGCATCACGCAGGCCCCGTGTTGAGCTTCATGCCGATCCTTTTGATGGGCGTGCTCTTTGGCCTTGCGATGGACTACGAAGTCTTTCTCGTTTCGCGCATTCGCGAAGAAGTCGTGCACGGTTCAGATAGCAGCTCGGCGATCAAACGAGGCTTCGTTGGATCGGGCCGCGTGGTCACCGCCGCGGCGATCATCATGTTTGCGGTGTTCGCGGCCTTTGTGCCCGAAGGCGACCCGTCGATCAAGGTGATTGCGCTCGGGCTTGCGGTCGGCGTCTTCGTTGACGCGTTTATCGTGCGCATGACGCTCGTGCCCGCGGTGCTGCAACTGCTCGGTGACCGCGCGTGGCGCATGCCGCGCTGGCTCGATAAGTTGCTGCCGGCATTCGACGTTGAGGGCGAAGGCCTGGCACGCGAACTCGCGCACGCCTCGTGGCCAGCCGACAACCCAAATGCGAGGATCGCCAGCGCCGACCTCACCCTGCCGCAGGTGGGCAGGGTGCCCGAGCTGCGGGTGAGCGCCGGCGAGGTGCTCGTGCTCGACCCGGCCGACGCCCGGTCGGCGGCGCTCGCGGCGGTGCTTTCGGGTCGCGGCGTGATGAAGACCGGCACGCTGAAGGTGGCAGACTTGCTGCTACCCGAGCGCGCGTCGTCTCTGCGCACCCGCTCGGCTTGGGCAACGCTCGACACACTCGGTGAGGCGATCGCCGACGCACCAGAGCTGCTCGTGCTCGACCTGCGGGGCGCTGCTGCACAGCCCGTTCGACCTGCCGCGCTCGAGGCGTTCGTTGTCTCGAATCAAGCTGCGACGCTCGTGGTGCTCGGCTCACGTCAGCAGGCCGAGGCTGTCGCGCCGCGAGGGGCGGTGCTCCTGGAGCCACTGGCGCGGTCTGCGGCGGCGACCGACTCGGGTGCGGCGGAGCCCGCTCTTGCCGGCGCCGCCCCCGCATCCCTAGCTACCTCAGAGGAGGGCGCACGATGAGCGCGCAAATGAACCGACTGCGGGGCGGTCGCGCCGTGAACTGGCGCACGATTATCGGGCTGCTGCTCGTGCCGCTCACCGCGGCGGGAGTGCTGCTGTGGGGGCTCTGGAACCCGACCGAGCGCCTCGACACAGTGACCGCCGCGGTCGTGAATCTCGACGAGCCCGTGAAGGTCGACGGCCAGCTCGTGCCGCTCGGGCGGGTGCTCGCCGCAGAGCTGATCGACGGCGATGCCGAGACGAACTTCACCTGGCAGCTCACAGATGAGGATGACGCGGCTGCCGGCCTTCGTGACGGGCGCTATTCGACCGTCGTGACCATCCCCAAGAACTTCTCGGCGGCGGCGACCTCTTCATCTGAGGCGGCATCGGGCGATGTGTCGAAGGCAAAGACCGCGACGATCGACATTGAGACGAGCGAGCGTGGCAGGCTGCTTGATGCAGCGCTCTCGGGCATTGTGACGACGACCGCGACCAGCGTGCTGAACGAGCAGCTCGGCTCACAGTTTGTCGGCGGTATCTTCGTCGGCATGACCGAAATCGGCAAGGGTGTTGGCCAGGCTGCCGACGGTGCCACCCAGCTCGCAAATGGCGGGCAGGCGCTCGCAAGCGGCGCCGATCAGCTCGCGAGCGGTGCGAGCGAACTCGCGAACGGCACGCAGCAGCTCGCCGAGGGCACCTCGGCGTTGTCGAGCGGTGCGGCTGGACTGGCTGGCGGTGTTTCCGACCTCGCCGCTGGCACCAAGATGGCGGCCGAAGGGGAAGCGCAGCTGGCCGGACTCGCAGACATCTATGTGGGAGGTGCCAACGGCGTGCTCGGCGGCCTGCAATCAACTGCGCCCCAGTTGGTCACCCAGCTGCAGACACTGTACGACCTATTCAACAACGATGTCATTCCGCCACCGAGCGGAGCCGCAAAACAAGATGTGCTTGATCAGCTGCAGCTGGCAATTGATGAGCTAACGGTGATGCAAGGCCAGTTGGGGCAGCTGATCGGGGCAGGTGAAGCGCTTCGCGGGGGCGTGCGGGCTTCGGCAGATGGCCAGGCAAAGCTCGCAGGCGGTGCGGAGCAGTTGGCTGCCGGAGCGACACAGTTTGCCAGCGGAGCCGCCGAGCTTGCGGCCGGCACGCCGACCCTCGCGGCCGGCACCTCTCAGCTCGCAGCAGGAGTGGGAGAACTCGCAACGGGTGCGCACCAGGCGGCAGATGGCACCACCTCGCTCGCCGAGGGTTTGCACGAGGCCGCAAACGGTATTCCGAACTACACGAAGAGCGAGCGGGATCGCCTCGGCGAAATCGCAACCCGACCCGTTGAGGCGAAGGGCGCCAGCGACGAGCTGTTCAATGCCTCGGGCGTGCCGCTCTTCGCGGGCATCGCCCTCTGGGCGGGTGCGTTCGCGTCGTTCCTCGTGCTCGCCCCGCTCTGGCGTCGCACTCGCGAGGCCGCGCGCGGCGTCGGCTACGTCACGCTGCGCAGCGCGCTGCCAGCGGCCGGGCTCGGCGCGCTGCAGGGCGCGGTGGTCGGAGCGATCCTGCCCGTACTACTTGGCTACAACTTCTCGCAAGGGCTCGGCTTCTTCGGGCTCGCGCTACTTGCAGGCGTTGCCTTCTCGCTCGTGAACCAGGGGCTTTCGGCGCTCTTCGGGGGATTCGGCAGGTTCGTCTCGTTCGCGCTGCTCGTCGTGGCATTTGCGATCGGGGTTATCTCGACCGCACCGCCGCTCTTGCAGGCGATCGGCGACGGCAGCCCGATCGGGGCGCTCTTCGAGGGCTTCCAGGCCGTCGCGATGGGCGCGAGCGGGGTAGGTGGCGCCGCCTTCGCGCTCGCGGTCTGGGGCCTCGCTGGCCTCGCCCTCACCGCGTTCGCGGTGGCCCGTAGCCGCAAGCGATCGCTCGCGTAGGCATGGTCAGGGTGGCTTGCTGGATCAGCGGGCCACCCGACCGCACCGCGACCACTCGCCGAGCGTCACAGTGGTGTAACGAGCCCGGGACAAACCGGCCCGCTGAAAGACCAGCGTGGCCACCGGGGACACCTTCGAGGAAACCTTCACATCCCACTCGAAAGGCATCACACCGATGACCACTCCCTCTATTGTCGACCCTGCCACCGTCCTCACCCAAGCCCTCGGCGACGCCTCGCCAGATCTCATGCGTACCCTGCTGCAATCCATGATCAACACGCTCCTCTCAGCCGAAGCAGACCAGGTCTGCGGCGCCGAATACGGCAAGCCCTCTGCTGACCGAGTGAATTCCCGCAACGGTTACCGCACCCGTGAACTCGACACGCGTGTGGGAACCATAGACGTCGCGATCCCGAGGCTGAGGCAGGGCACGTATTTCCCCGAGTGGCTCCTCGAACGCCGCAAACGCTCCGAAGCCGCGATGATCACCGTCGTCGCTGACGCCTACCTCGCCGGCGTCTCGACAAGGCGGATGGACAAGCTCGTGAAGACCCTCGACATCCATTCCCTGTCGAAGTCGCAAGTCTCCCGAATGGCCGCCGATATGGCCGAGCACGTGCGCGAGTTCCGCACGAGGCCCCTGGGCGACTCAGGGCCCTTCACCTTCGTCGCGTGTGACGCGCTCACGATGAAAGTTCTTGAGGGCGGGCGCGTAATCAACACTGTCTTGCTCGTCGCGACCGGGGTGAACGCTGACGGGTATCGGGAAGTCCTGGGGATGCAAGTCGCGACCGCGGAGACCACGATGGCATGGAACACGTTTTTCGCAGACCTCGTCGCTCGCGGCCTCACCGGGGTGAAGCTCATCACGTCTGACGCGCACGCTGGCCTCGTGGAAGCGATGCGGGCAAACTTCCCCGGGACGTCGTGGCAGCGCTGCCGCACCCATTACGCGGCGAACCTGATGACGGTGTGCCCGAAGTCGATGTGGCCGGCAGTGAAAGCGATGCTGCATTCTGTCTACGACCAACCCGACACAGCAAGTGTCGGAGCCCAGTTCGACCGGCTCCTGGACTACGTGGCCGAGAAGCTCCCCAATGTGCACGAACACCTCGACGAAGCTCGAGCGGACATTCTCGCGTTCGCTGAGTATCCGAAAGATGTGTGGCAGCAGATCTGGTCGAACAACCCGAACGAACGATTGAATCGTGAGATCCGGCGGCGCACTGACGTGGTGGGGATCTTCCCGAACCGGGACGCGATCACCCGACTGGTCGGGGCAGTGCTTGCAGAGCAGTCTGATGAGTGGGCTGAGGGGCGACGCTATCTCGGTCTCGAGGTCCTTGCACGCTGCCGGCTCTCCCTGGTGCCAGAGATCTCCGAGGAGGAGGTGGTCACTGGGCTCCCACTGGCGTTAAGCGCATAACTTGACCAGTTTCTTGAAGATCATTCGTTACACCACTCCACGGGACTTGACCCCGGAGTGGCTGCGCGAGCGCCATGATGTGACGAAGCGAGGGGTTGGCGGGCGTGCCCGGCATTGATTCGCACTGCTCAAACTTCTGGTAGGTGTAGCGGCTCAACCCCGCTTCATATGCGAGCTGTTCTTGGCTGAGTTAGTGAGCGTTCCTGGGCCGTTTGAGCGAGTGGCCTAGCTCGACTGCATAGCGATCCCAGTTTGTGGAATGATGAGAATCGGGCCTCAATCCAGCATCTGACTAATACCTATTGCAAGTTGGCCCCCTGCATGTGGCAGTATGCTCCCTACCTGCGCCTATTGGTGCCTACATAGCAAGGATTAGTGCCGATTCGATGTCGACTACCTGGAAACCTGATCCCGAAGACCCGGCATTTGAACTTGGCTGGGAAGGTGCTACGCGCACGGGTGAACGGCGACGAGTATCTGGTCCTGTCACCGGTATCGAACCGACCTTACCCGCCGCACCAGTATCAACCGCAAAGATAACCCTGCCACGGTGGGCGATTGCAGCGATGTCTTTTGGTGCCGTGCTTATTCTCGGCGGAACAGTTGGAGGGGTGATATTACTTACTCAATCTCTTACCCAGCCTCGTGACGCTGCGCTCGCACAGGATGAGTGCGTTCAGACGGCACAAGAACAGTTAAAGTCCCCTTCGACTGCCTCTCTAGTAGATGCCCGTACCTTTGGCCCTCTTACAGAGGAATACGACATGGAGGAATTAACTGACTACTTCACTCCGTTCATGGTGCAATCACAAAGTGACAGCGTGCTTGATACTCTGTCGAACTATTTCGAAGTTCTTGCAGAGGCCGGAAATGGTGAGA
>RRZU012196397.1_pt1 | contig 14549 bp, 9 predicted proteins | sample 2165561 | NCBI WGS metagenome assembly RRZU01 (sample SAMN10456909, study PRJNA506462) | wastewater metagenome | isolation source: wastewater sludge | place: USA: Moscow, Idaho
GATGAAACCTTTAATAAGTGTTATTTTGCCAATATATAATGTTGCACAATTTTTGCCAAGATGTATAGAGTCTGTTTGTAGTCAGACTTATGACAATTTGGAGATAATTCTTGTAGATGATGGTTCTCCTGATGACTGTGGCGACATCTGTGATAAATATGCAGAAAAAGATAATCGAATTGTAGTAGTTCATAAACAAAATGGCGGCTTGTCTGATGCCAGAAATAAGGGGGCAGAGATAGCAAATGGTGAATATATTACATTTATCGATTCAGATGATTATGTTACAGATACATATGTAGAGTATCTGTATTCATTGATTGAGAAATACCATACTCGCATGTCACTATGTACACATACAGTAGTATTTGAAAATGGCAAAAATATCGTATATGGAAATGGTGGAGATGAAGAACTTTCGACAGAGCGATGCCTAGAGAGGATGCTGTATGATGATGTTATCAATACATCAGCTTGGGCTAAATTATATGAGACTGAGATGGTCAGAAAATTTCCTTATCCAGTAGGAAAATTGTTCGAGGATATAGCTACAACATATAAGTTTTTTATGGAGTGTGATAGAATTGCATGTGGATATAAAAGTCAGTATTTTTATATGCTAAGAAGCTCGTCAATTGTTTATCAAGAATTTAATATGAAAAAGTTAGAGCTTCTTGAAATGACGGATATCATGGCAAAGGATGTATTAAAGGAATATCCTCAGCTTAAGATTGCGGTGCAAAGACGACAACTTTATGCCAGGTTTAGTACGCTTAATCAATTCCAAAATGTAAAAGGGCATAAGAATGAAAAAAAAGAACTGATATCATATATTAGGATGAATAAAGGTTGTGTATTAGGAAATCCAAATGCACCTAAGAGAGACAAATTTGCAGTTATGGCTCTTGGTATGGGGTATCCAGTGTATAGGTTATGTTGGAAGTTAGCAGGAAAATAGATAGCAGGAAATAAATATGAAAAAAATATTAATTGGATATCTTATAGATGGGAAGAATAGTGGGATAGATAATTATATCCTCAATATTATTGATCAGATTAAAAATGATAATGTTAAAATAGATTGTTTAACTAATCATATAGATAATGAATTGAAAAGCAGATTAGATAAATTAGGCGTTGGACTTTTGGAAATACCAACTTTGAAGCACCCTTATAGCCATTATTGTGCCATGAAAGCCATTATTCGAAAAGGAAAGTATGATATTGCATATTTCAATATATCAGAGGCCTTTAATAGTCTTGGTTTGCTGGCTGCACATAGATGTGATGTTAAGAAAATTGTTGTACACAGTCATAGCTCAGGGGTGAATTCACATTCAAAGACGGTAAGATATATTAAAACATTTTGTCACACAATAATGAAGCATTTGATAGTGGGAAGATGTGCAACCGACTTCTATACATGTTCATATGTTGCAGGAGAATGGATGTTTCCCAAGAATGTACTTTCTAGTCAGAAGTTCCATATTATGAATAATGCGGTTAAGGTTGAACGATTTAAATTCAGCGAAGAAATTAGACAAAAAAAACGTGTTGAGTTAGATCTTGAAAATCGTATTATAATTGGACAGGTTGGAGCATTTTCCTATCAGAAAAATTCAGAATTCGTAGTTGATATAGCAGAGGCATTGCATAGGAAGAATCCCAAAACTATGGTACTGATGATAGGTACAGGTAGTGATTTTGATGAAATAAATAAAAGGGTTAAAGAAAGAAAGCTAGAGAATGCTGTACGATTGATGGGATCAAGAAAAGATGTAAATGAATTAATGCAGGCTATGGATATTTTTATTCTGCCTTCTAGGTTCGAGGGACTTCCTATTGTAGCAATTGAAGCACAGGTATCCGGACTAAAGGTTATAATTAGTGATAGGATTTCTAAAGAAACTGCATTGAGTGAAAGGTGCAAGTTTTTATCAATATCTGAATCGGCTGATAAGTGGGCAGAGGCAATATTGAGTAATATTTATTATGACAGAGATTCGCTTAATTTGTCAGAATGTAAATATTGTTTTGATGTTGTTCAACAAAACAATGCAATAAAAGAAATTTTTAATTTTTAAAATGTATTTATGCATAAAGATGCGAAGGAGAAATTGATTAATGAAGAGATGTGATACTGTAATGGAAAATATAATAACGTGGTTTAAATACTTATATATTTTTCATATAATTTGTGCAGGAAATAGTTTATTATTTGATACACCTTTATTAAAAGTCACTTCAGTATTAGTTTTGATTTTGGGAGTTGTAGCGGTTTTTTGGAGAATTTTACAAATAAAAAGATATATACAATATCCATTTATAAAAATGTATATAATTTTTTTGGCACTGTTTATAATTACGTGTATTATTAATTTCAAATATGGTGTGACAAACAATATGAAAATAATAATATGGATGACATTTCAATTTGTGCTATTGTATTTATTTGATTTGAAAAGAGATAAAAAATTTGTAACAAAAGAATTTAGGTTTGTTATATTGGAAATCCTGATTATAACATCTATTATGAATATAATAGGTATAGGAATGCTTTTTGCAAACTATGGCTTTAATCGCATTATAAGTGAATCAAAAACATTTATTGTTGGTGTAGCTTATTGGGGAAGGTTGTATGGGATTCATACCGATCCTAATTATGGAGCCATATTAACGACAATAGCATTGATTATAAGCTTGTATTTTTTCTTTAGTAGTCAAAAAAAGTGTATAAAAGTTAGTATGGTTATCTCAATGCTTATTCAGTTAATGAGTATTAGCTTTTCTGCTTCAAGAACTGGAATGATTTGTGTTATTATAAGTATGCTTGTGTTCTTCTTCCTGTATACTTTTAATAAAAGAAAAAAAATTACGACAGCTATTGTAGTTGCCATTATTGCTGTTGCTGTTGCAATGGGGGCACAACAGGGGATTAAGGTTGGATATAATGGTTATGTGGCAGCTGTGGAGAGCTGGAATCATGCACATGGGTCTGATAACGACAAGGAAGATAATAAAAATAAAATAGAAATTGGAAGACAAGAGGAATTGGAGGGAGATGTAAGCAACAGAAGATTTGATCTTTGGAATAATGCATTTGAACTTTTTAAAACAAGTCCAATCTTTGGAATAAGTTTTGGAAATAATGTTACGTATGCAGGAGAAAAACTTCCAAATTGCTACATGTTAACCAATGGATTTGCCGTTTTTGACGCGTTTCATAATATGTTTATGGACCTGTTATCTTCTCAGGGAATTGTAGGAACAATAATGTTTTTACTTATTATGATATCATCATTGATTTATATTCTAAAAAATTATAAGTTTATTAAAGATGAAGATATCCTGAAGTGCATTGCACTGTTTAGTGGATGTATTACAATTGTTGCATCAAGTATGTTTGTGTCGGAAATATTATATGTTAATAATGAAACTACGGTTGTATTTTGGACGTTATGGGGATTTTTAATATATTTTATTTATAAAAATAAAGAATCAGGTGAAGTAAATGGGATTAGTGAAGAGAATTAAATATACTATTTCAGCAATTAAGTTGATTCCGTATAAAATCCTGTATGGAAATAGATTGAACACTGGAAAACAAATTAATCTTGGTTCTAAAACAAAAATTGTCGTGACTAAATGTGGAAAAATTGAGATAGCAAATGATTTTGAAAGCAAAAGATTTTGTTATCTAAGTGTACAAAGCGGTTGCATGATAATAGGACAGCATTGTTTTATGAATCAGAATGTAAGTGTGACGTGCTTGAAACAAATTGAGATTGGAGTAAATTGTATTATTGCGAACAATGTAGTAATGGTTGATCATGATCATGATACTGTCAATGGTGGATTTGTTTCTGCACCAATCAAGATAGGTGATAATGTGTGGATTGGTGCAAATTCTGTAATATTAAAAGGTGTAACTATCGGTAATAATGCGATTATTGCTGCTGGCAGTATAGTAACTAAGGATGTTCCTGCTAATGCAATTGTTGGAGGTTGTCCTGCAAAAGTAATCAGATATAAAGAGGGATGAATATAATGAAATTGTCCATAATTGTACCTGTGTATAACAGAGAGAATTATATAGAATCATGTTTAAAAACTTTACTTCAGATTCAGAGTGATGAAATTGAAATTATAATTGTTGACGATGGATCCATAGATAATAGTCTGGATTTGTGTCGTGGCTATGAAAAAATAGACAAAAGGATAAATGTATACCATAAGGAAAATGGTGGAGTGAGTTCGGCACGTAATTATGGAATTAATCATGCATCAGGCGAATATTTGATGTTTGTAGATAGTGATGATATGATATGCGTAGAGACTATTTCAGATTTTATGAAAAAGAAATGGGATAAAGATATATATTTATTTGATTATTATACGGATAATGGTGAGTTAAGTTATTGTAAACGTGATTTACCGAAGGAGCAGGAAAATGAAAATTTCCTGCTCCATGCATTTTTAATGTTGAAAAACAATATGATTTGGAATAATATTTATAAAACATCTGTAGTGAAAACAAATAATATTTTATATAAAGAAAGTATAAAAATGGGTGAGGATTTGTTATTTAATCTTGAATATGCCAATTATGCAAGTAATTACGAGTATATAACGCAACCATTGTACAAGTATAATGTTGAAACAGTTGGTAGTGCTTTAAAATTGACAAGATTGTCATATATTCATGATTATACACAGATTTATGATTATTTGTTAACGTATTATTCGGAAAAGAAATTCGAAAAGTATAAAGATGTTGTGTACTTTATGAATGGCATATTTATGAATCTTGCAGGAGCTGATTATGATTTAAAACATCCGTTTATAGAGGAATTTGAGAAAAGTCAATTATATACAGATATTTCAAAAGAATCTTTGACAAGTAAAAAGCTTAAGCTTAAACAATGGTTTATAGTAAGACATATATATCGAAATAGGCTTATGAAAGAATTTGTAAAAAAATTATTTATTTAAAATCAGAAGGGCGGCCGGTATGAATGCAAAAAAAGGAATTTATAATATAGTATTTGGTATTTTAGGACAAGCTTTAACTGTTGTATTTGCAATTATTGTTCCTAAGGTTATTATTGAATATTATGGTTCAGAGGTGAATGGACTTTTATCTTCAATTTCTCAGATATTGGTATATCTTGGATTATTCGAAGCCGGAGTAGGTACCGCATCGTTACAGGCATTATATCAACCGATAGCTGAAGGTGGGAAAAAAGATATAAATTCTATTTTATCAGCAACTAATAAATATTATAAAAGAACTAGTAAGCTTTATTTTGCAGCGTTGGTTGTTTTTTCTGTAATATATCCATTTGTAGTAAAAAATAGTCTTAATACGTTTTTGGTTATGGCATTAATTTTCTTTGGAGGATTAGGAAATGTTGTCAACTTTATGTATCAGGGAAAATATAAAATATTACTTCAGGCTGAAGGGAAATCCTACATTGTTACTAATATTACAACAATTGTTAATGTGTTGATAAATGTTGGAAAAATAATACTTATTATTGCCGGATTTCAGGTCCTTGCAGTTCAGGTTGTATTTTTTGCATTTAATGTATTGCAAATGGCTTTGTTCGAAATATATATTCATAAAAATTATGGCTGGATAGATCTTAGTGTTGAACCGAATGAAGCGGCAATTTCACAAAAAAATTCTGTATTAATTCATCAAATTTCAACTTTGGTTTTTTCAAACACAGATGTATTGGTATTATCTGTTTTTTCAGGATTAAAGGTTGTAAGTGTATATACCGTCTATAATTATATATATTCTACAGTACTTAATTTGTTTAATACAGTAAACAATGGTCTGGTTTTTTATTTGGGACAGAATTATCATAAGGGAAAGGAACATTTTATTCACATATATAGAGTGTTTGAACTGGATATTACGGTCTTTGGGTATTATGTATTTACAGTGATTGGAGTATTAACACTTCCATTCATGAATCTGTACACTAAGAATATGACAGATTATAATTATATAGATAAGCTTTTGCCTGTTTTATTTTTGACTATCCAGTTACTTAGCATTGCTCGTTTTGCATCTAATAATTTGATTAATATAGCTGGACATTTTAAAAAGACACAGTCACGTTCAATTGCAGAATCAGCAATAAATCTTATAGTATCATTTTTAGCAGTATATAAATTTGGAATTTATGGTGTTTTGATAGGAACTATTGTTGCTATGGTTTATCGTACTAATGATATGATTATATATGCAAATCATAGAATATTACAAACTTCGGTGATTTCCAGTTATAGGATAATGATAGTTAACATATTAACAGCTGTTTTGTGCATGATTTTATTTTATGATAAAATTCATTGGGCTGGAAGCTATATGCTATTAATAGGTGCTGGAATTGTCTATGGAATAATTATTTTAGGAATTTTTTTAGCGGTAAATTTGATTTGCAATTGGAATCTTATGAAAACCAATTTTAGTATGGTTAAGCAGCTGATAAAGAGAAAAATTGCTTGCTGATTCATTGTAGGTTATAAAAGAGAGAGGACAAAAATATAATGTCAAAAAAAAGAGTTGGTTATTTTGATGCATTAAATGTAGTGTCATGCATTGCTGTTGTTACAATGCATGTGAATGGTACTTCATTATATACATTTCATCATAGCGTTAGCTGGTTGAGTAGTCTGTTTATAGACTGTTTATGTTATTTTGCGGTTCCTGTGTTTTTTATGTTAACAGGGGCAACACTTATGGATTATCGTAAAAGATATAATACATATGAATTTATAAAAAAACGTTTCAGTAGGACTATGATTCCGTTTCTATTTTGGAGTGTGGTTGCTATTGTATGGTGTGTTCTGGCATTAAAATGTTTGAAATGGTCTGGTGTATCAAGTCCAATTAAACTTATAAATGTTATATTTAATGTTAGAGCGTTTAATATATATTACTTTTTTATAGATTTATTTGCAGTATATTTGTGTATCCCAGTTTTGGGAATAATTCCATCACAAAAAAGAATTGGTAAAAAAGGAGTTTTTACATATTTGATTCTTTATACGTTCTTGAGCAGATCTTTATTACCAGTGCTGTTTTCGATAATTGGAATTGATTGGAATCAAAGTTTAAATAATCCATTGGGTGGGGGATATATTATTTTCGTATTGCTGGGATATTATCTTGCAAACACACAGATGGAATTAAAAGTGCGGAGAGTAATATATTTATTTGGTGTTATAGCGTTGTTTTTTCAATTTGGAATTACGGCATATTTGTCGTTTAGAGATAATTCAATTAATGCAACGTATAGAGGGTATACTAATTTTCCCACAGTGATATATGCGGTGGCTATTTTTACGGCATTCAAATATTTTAAATGGGAGAATTATGAAAAATTTAATTCTACAATTATGCAATTATCGGGGGCGAGTTTTGGAGTATATTTGATACATAAATACCCTATATATGTGCTATGCTATATTTTTAGTATTAATGAGTTTTCTACTGCTTGGAGAATAGGTGGTATATTTTTGACATACGGATTATCTGTAATTATAGTTAAATTATTACAAAAGATACCATATGTGAACAAACTTATACCATAGTGAAATGTTAAGAAAATATTAAGAAAATAATTTACATTTTATATAAAATCAAGTATAATTATAGAGCATTTTGTGGGCAGAATGCTCTTTTTAGTGTACAAAATTATGGGAAGAATGAGAGGTATATATATAATGGATATAACAAGAGAGAAAACTATGAGGATAGTAAATTATATATTTGCTGTATTAATAATATTGTGTATAGCTGTAATGTTGCTACCAGCAAATTATTCGGTAGAATATAGCTTGTATGGCAAAGATATGGATAAGCATACTCTGACAGAAGTGGAGTATTCATCAGATTCGGATTTAGAAAGACATAAGGCAGATAAGAATAATACGACTGTAAAGGTTCCATACGTTGCTGGCGAAACTTTTGATGAGATGAATATATATACAGACACTAAAAATATTAAAATGGCTATTAAATGGAATGGGATAACTGTAAAGAAATTTTCAAATGATATTATTTTGAATAATTGTACAGTGAAATATGATTTGATTGATGATGAACTTCCTGACTATTCCATTGAAGAATTACTTGAAAAATATTGTGATAAACAGTATTTGATATTGATGGCAGTATGCACAGATTATTCTTTAGGAATTACAGATTCAATTCAGCAGTGCTTAAATGATATTGGAATAGATAGTACTCCTAGAGATACAGGAATTGCATCAAGCTTCTATGCTGTTATCAGTGATGGAAAGCTTGTTAAAACGGAATCAAGCAATGAAGCAGCACTTTATTTTAAGAAAAAAATTCATGGTCACAATATAAATTTATGTAGTGGAGGGCAATATCTTGGAAATTGGGCAGATATTAAAATTGATGGTGAGAGTTATTGTACACACAGACAGGGGTTGAATATAGTTGTGTATGATTTGGAAAAGGATTGTTTGGTTGATAGTATAGGGTATCAGAATTATCAAGAGGCATCAGTTTTTAGGAATACGGAATATTTACAAAAGCCGATTGAACTTATAGCAGGAAAATCAGCATTTGATACAATAAATGCAAATATAAATATCATAAATTTCCTGCAATTGGTTATCCCATGTTTTATAGCTCTTATTCTTACTTTTATATGGAATATGATAAGAATAGTGGAAAAGTCAAAGAGAACCAATCAAACGATAAATATAGTATGGTTTGTAATACATCAGATAGTAATGGCGATTCTGCTCATGCTGGCGAGTGGTTTAGTATGGGGATATAAATATCTTTCAAATCAATTTGAAGATGTATCAATATCGCAACTGCTGTTTCATATGACTACGGATTTAGGGGGAACTAATTGGTCAGATTTTAGAAACTTATTTATTGAGATTGGTAGTTCAATAATTTTTGCTATAGTATTTGTTGTACTATTGTCGATATTTATCAGGAAGCAAAAATGGGGCTATAGGTTTTTGGCGAGCAGTTTGATAATAGTTATAATAAGTTTTGGTACAATAGGTAATGTATTTGCTAAATTTAATAAAAATTATGGATTATATAATTATGCAGTTGCTTCACAGACAAAGACAAATCTTTATGATGTTTATTATGTGGACCCTTCAAAGACTAAAATAACATTTCCTGAACATAAAAAGAATCTTATTTATATCTTTTTGGAATCTATGGAAATATCTGATTCAGATACAGAAAATGGTGGTGGAAAAGATACTGACTATATTTCTGAACTTACAGATTTGGCTTTAAACAATGAATGCTTTAATGGAACAGATACACATTTGAATGGAGCGTATCCGCTTGGAAATACCACGTGGACTGCTGCAGGACTTGTAGCTCAGACTTCCGGGGTACCACTCAACGCAGATGTAAACGCATATGGTTCGGATGATGAAGAATTTCTTCCGGGAGTTTTTTCAACAGGACAGATCCTTGAACAGAATGGGTACAATAATTGCTTACTGATTGGCTCAGACAAGTCATTTGCAAATCGTGGAAAGTACTTTGAAGAGCACGGTGATTTTAAAGTGTATGATTACAATTGGGCAATAAAGACTCATAAGATACCATCGGATTATTTTGAATGGTGGGGGTATGAGGACGAGAAACTATTTGATTTTGCTAAGGACACACTCACGGAACTAGCTTCAAAAGGTGAGCCGTTTAATTTGACTATGTTAACAACAGATACTCATTTTACGGACGGCTATGTATGTGATTTATGTGAGAATCAGTATGGTCAGCAATATTCAAATGTGCTGGCGTGCAATAGTCGTCAGGTTGCTTCTTTTGTAGAATGGATACAGCAGCAGGATTTTTATGAGGATACAGTAATTATACTATCAGGAGATCATTTATGTATGGATAGCAGTTATTTTAAGGATATGCCTGATGGATACGATAGGCGTACATATGTAAATGTTATAAATTCAGATAAGAAATACACTGGAGATGCAAGAACGTATACAACTATGGATATGTTTCCAACTACATTATCTGCGTTGGGATGCGGTATTGAAGGGGATAGATTAGGTTTAGGAACAGATTTGTTTTCAAATACTAAAACATTAGCAGAAGAATTTGGGTGTTCTGCACTTGATTATCAATTGAAATTAAACTCTAAATTCTATAATAAAAATATTTTGAATTAGGCAATTGCGTTAAATGGTAAATATAGCACTTGAAAAGTATATATAATAGTAATAAAATAAATCTATAGTACTAAGGAAGGTGGCTTAATAAATGTTAAAAAAGGCATGTAAAAAAATATTTGCCGCAATATTAATAATGGCAATGATTTGCGGTATTTTCCCTAATTTGGGAGATTCGCAGGAACAGGTGAAGGCATCATCAATTCCAAAATATGTTGTGGTATTGGATGCTGGTCACGATGCTTCTCACGCAGGAGCTCAAAACAGAAGTAATGGATACAGAGAGGAAGTCCTTACATATAAGATTGCCTCATATTGCAAGCAGGAATTAGAGAAGCATGATGGTGTAAAGGTATATATGGTAAGAAATTCCTACTCGTGTCCCTTTGGAGGCGGCTCAGTAAAGAGCACAGAATGTAATTCTAAGCGAGTAGAGTTTTCGAAAAATGTTAAGGCTGATTTGTATATTAGTTTCCATTTGAATTCTTCAGGACCATCGGCAAGAGGCGTGTCAGTATACTACCCAAATATGAATTATAAAAGTGAAATAGGAAGAAATGGAGAAGTTCTTGCCAAAGATATTATAAAAAGATTAAAGGCCTTGGGTATTCCTCAGCAAGGAAGAGGAACACTTATAAGAAATTCGGAAAATAATACAAGATATCCGGATGGATCATTAGCTGATTATTTGGCTGTAATAAAAGGAAATAAATATAACAATATTCCGGCAGTACTGATTGAACATTGCTTTATAAGTAATGCAAGTGATTGTGAGCAATTTTTGTCATCGGAAGAAAAACTGAGGACACTTGGGGTAGCAGATGCAAACGGCATAATGGACTATTTAGGTCTTAATAATTTGAAACAGGCATCTGATGGCAATTGGTATTTTTATAAAAATGGATCTGTTGATTATAGCTATACCGGTTTGGCATTATATTCAGGAAATTGGTGGTATGTAAAAAACGGTAAAATTGACTTTAATGCAAATACATTAGCTTATTTTAAAGGAAATTGGTGGTATGTAAGAAATGGACGTGCGGATTTTAATGCCACTACACTAGCATATTACAATAAAATTTGGTGGTATGTAAAAGATGGACAGGTAGATTTTAATGCAAACACGTTAGCATATTATAATAATAACTGGTGGTATGTGAGAAATGGACAGGTAGACTTTAATGCAAACACGTTAGCATATTATAATAATAAGTGGTGGTATGTGAGAAATGGACAGGTGGACTTTAATGCAAATACATTAGGATATTATAATAATAAGTGGTGGTATGTGAGAAATGGAGCTGTTGATTTTTCGTTCGATGGAATTGCCAGATATGGTTCCGGTGATTGGTATGTACATAATGGAGTAGTAGATTTTAATTATAATGGACTATATAGGGTTAGTAATTTAACACAGAGCATGTCAGATGGTCAGACAGTGACATTTGATGGTTGGTATTCATTTGTTAATGGTAAAGTAGATAAACATTATTCAGATTTTATTTATGATGGAAAAGAGTGGAAACCGGTAACGAATGAAAATGTAAGCAGTACATATAATGGTTTTGCCGAGAATGGGGAAAATAATTGGTTTGTAATTAATGGAAATGTAAAATTTGATTTTACGGGTCTGGTTACGGACAAAGATAATATTACAAGATATGTTGAAAACGGAAAAGCTTCAAATATTACAGGAGTTAAGGAACTTTCATGCCAGGAATATAATCTTACAACAGGTAATACTCAGGAAGTTAATGGAACATATCACTTTACTAATGGCTGTCTGGATAGAACATATACCGGCATAGTTGAAGAAAAAAACATATTAACCTACTGGGAAAATGGTCAGTTAAATAAAGATATTAATAAATTAGTAAAATATAAAAATGAATTGTATTATTTTGAAAATGGAAAATGCGACAAGACGTTCAAAGGAGTAGTGCAAGACGATACAGGCAGTTGGTATATAAATAATGGAAAAGTTGATTATAGTTTTTCAGGAATGGCGTTGTGTAATAAGAACAAATGGTGGTATTGCATTAAGAATGGTAAATTGGATTCAAGCGTAAATAGACTTGAATACATGTATGGAAGATGGTGGTATGTACATAATGGAGTGATTGATTTCCAAGAGAATACACTTGTACAAAACAATAAGGGCTGGTGGTATGTAAATAATGGAATGGTAGATTTTTCATTTAATGGAATTTCAAAAACTGATCATGGAGAATGGTATATAAAGAATGGAAATGTAGATTTTAATTATTCCGGAATGGCATTATGTACTAGTGATCAAAATTATAATGGTAAGACATATTTTCACAAAGACTGGTGGTATTGTATTAAAAATGGCAGCTTTGATGCACGTGCAGATAGACTTGAATACCTATATGGAAGATGGTGGTACGTACATAATGGAGTAATTGATTTCCAGGAGAATACATTAGTGCAGAATAACATGGGCTGGTGGTATGTAAATAATGGAATGGTAGATTTTAATTATAATGGAAATTTTAAATACAAAAATTGGACATATGCTATAAAAAATGGACATGTTGAGTTTTAATATTTAAGCGTTGTTTATGGAGGATGTTTTTATGGTTAAAAAGATAAATGCATTTAATATTCAAAAAGTATTTGTTGCATTTGCGTTGATAGCATTTACATTATTTTTCGTTGGGAGAAATGATGTATCTGCATCGACAACATCAAATTACTACGTAAGTGACCCGAACTCTGCTATGTATGGAAAAGTTCTGAAACTATACTATGATAATCAGGGGAATATAATAGAGGATACGCTAGGAATAGCAGGTGATTTCTCTGAATATGAAATATATGTAAATAAGAGTAAAGACCTTATTACTGTATATGGTAGGGATAACAATGTATATGTTCCTGTAAAGAGATTTATCTGCTCAGATGGTGGGAATAATACACCTGAAGGCATATTTTATACACCTGCAAAATATAGATGGCAGACTTTAATGGGACCATCATATGGCCAATGGTGTACAAGAATACATGGTGGTGTATTATTTCATTCAGTATTTTATAATTCAAAAAATAACCCACAGACATTAAGTGTGAGTGCATACAATAAATTGGGTACAACCTGTTCACATGGATGTATTCGTCTTACAGCAGGGGATGCAAAATGGATATATGATAATTGTAAGATAGGAACTAAGGTAGTTATATACTCAAAGGGCGGATACGAGCCGTTTTCGAAGCCTTCCTCATATAAATTACCATTATGGCATACATGGGATCCTACAGATCCGACATCGTATTATTTATGTCAACAGCGTGGTTGTCACTCGATCATTGCAGATGGTTTGGCATATGATGCAACAGATAACCAGTGGAGATATTATCAGAGTGGAGTTTTTGCGGACTGGTTTACTTCATTGGCACAGTATAATGGTCAATGGTGGTATGTGAAAAATGGTGTGATTGATTTTAATGCCAATACATTAGCATATTATAACAATAATTGGTGGTATGTGAGAAATGGCCGAGTGGACTTTAATGCGAATACATTAGGTTATTATAATAATAACTGGTGGTACGTAAGAAATGGTCGAGTAGATTTTAGTGCCAATACATTAGGCTATTATAATAACAACTGGTGGTATGTGAAAAATGGTTGTGTAGATTTTAATGTCAATACATTAGCATATTATAATAATAATTGGTGGTATGTAATAAATGGTTATGTAGACTTTACAGCTAATACAATTGCGAAAAATGAAAAAGGATTATGGTATGTAAATAATGGTGTTGTTGACTTTGGATATAATGGAACTTTTGATGGATTAGACGGAAAAATATATTATATAAAAAATGGTTTAGTTTACCAAATAGATGAGGTAGAATAAAGTCATAATGATTTTATGGTAAAGGTTTCCACATGGAAAGACATGTGGAAATTTTTACTATAGCAGTTTGAAAATTATAAGTTGTTAATGAAAAATGGTAATAACTTTATATATTTTTATTAAATGAGAAAACATGAGCAGAGTTAGAAAGATGCATATGTATACACACCAGATTATTTCGAAAAATATTTTGTGAATAAATTTGAATTTTAGAATAAGATAACTATAAAATTATGAAAATTACCACAGAGGACACAACATGCAAACCAACACCACCACACGAGATAAAACAATTGATTTCATAAAGGGCATCCTTATTTTATTTGTGATTTTAGGTCACACTACATTGGGCTTGACAGACATGTATTCATTTGATGATACAATGAATGGTATTGCAAATGTAATATACAGCTTTCACATGCCTTGCTTTATCGCAGTTTCAGGCTTCTTATA
>RRZU010314651.1_pt1 | contig 14548 bp, 9 predicted proteins | sample 2165561 | NCBI WGS metagenome assembly RRZU01 (sample SAMN10456909, study PRJNA506462) | wastewater metagenome | isolation source: wastewater sludge | place: USA: Moscow, Idaho
GCCAGACCATCCAGATCCCGGTGAAGAGCGACACCCTGCACGAGGGGGATGAGACCTTCACCCTGGAGCTGTTTGACCCGAGCGGCGCGGCGCTGGGGGAGCAGCACCAGACCCTGGTGACCATCAAGGACAAGCTGGCACAGTCCACCATCTCCCTGGCCCAGACCAGCCTGACGGTGAACGAGGGGCAGTGGTTTGCCGAGATCCCTGTGGTACGCAGCGGCGATCTCAGCAAGCCGGCCCGCGCCCGGCTGGGCCTTGAGGGGATCACGGCGCGTTGGGGGCTGGATTTCCTGCCCTGGTTCGGCCAGTCGGTGAGCTGGGCCGCCGGTGAAGGTGGCAGCAAGTCGGTCAAGGTGCTGATCCTGGATGACTGGTTCGTGGAGTCCACCGAGCAGTTCAGCGTCAACCTCGAGAAGCTGAAAGGGGCCCAGCCGGGCACAGTTCAGCAGACCCGGGTCGACATTCAGGACAACGACAAGCCCTGGTGGCCCTTCGGGCGCCACTGATCCGGAGGAGAGCAAAAAAATGGGAGCCATCATGGCTCCCATTTTTTATTGAAGGGTAGTGAAGCGATCCGCCGTCCTCTGCATCTTGCGCAAGGCCAGCCTCAGTCCGGACGATGGCTGCCGGCGAGCTGCCCCATTGTGATGGCGATTACAGCACCCATGACAGACTCAGGGTGCCGAAGTTGGTCTGCTCTCGCTGGGTGTCGAAGGTCTCGCTGAAAAAGGTGCGGGCGAACCCCAGGGTCAACTTGCCCCGCCGCAAACAGAACCCGAAGGAGCCCATGCCGATGAGGGGCTCGGAATCGACGGAGTGACTGCTGCGAAACAGGGGGCCATCGAGGGGCAGGTAGTGAACGACCCCGTAGGCGCCGCCGCCGCCAAAGAACGAGAGGGACCAGACATCCCGCGGTGCTATCCCGACCGTGGAGGCGGCATTGAGCCCGGAGCGCAAGGCGGTGACCCCCAGGGCATCCACCAGATCCCAGCCTATTTCGCCATAGAGACCAACCCCGGCTCCGGTGAAATAGTTGCCGACCCCGGCGGTGGCCAGGGGCACCAGGCGCCACTCCAGCTCGGCGGCGGTGTGTCCGGCGGCCGCGAGGTGGGCCACCGTGTAGTTGAGGTTGGCGATGGGCTCGTTCGGCAGCTGGGTATCCCAGCCTTGCGGCTTGTCGGCCCCGATCAGCCGATGAAACTCCCGCTGGGTGTCGTCGGCCTGGGAGGCGGGGCCCACCACCCCCAGTTTGAGCTGCCAGGCGTGGCTCCAGTCCCACCTGCGGGCATAGAGGGTGCTGTCGACCACCAGCACCCCTGAGTAGGGTTGATCATCGGCATCGGGATGGGGCTCTGCGATGTCGTCCGGGGTGTTGATCTCCTGGGCCAGGGCCCAGGAGGCATAAGTGGTGTATCCCTCATCGGCCACGAACGGCAGGAACGACCAGAGTCGGGTCCATTGGCCGAGTGCGCCTTGGTCATCGGGGTCTATGTCCCCCGATACCCAGGCGATCCCCACGCCATTGGTGTAGTTGTTGTCAGAGCCGGTAAAGACGTCGTTCTCCACCGTGATGGTCAGGGTGCCATCCGCAGCCTGGCTGGCGCCGCTCAGCAGCAGCCCAGCCAACATCAGTGCAGTGCGTCGCTTGTTCACTATGCTCGCTCCTCTGCGTCAGCGGCCTGCGCCAGGGGGCGCCCGGTCTCCTTGAGCGGGGCGATCCTGAACCAGGCCGCATAGAGGGAGGGCACGAAGAAGATGGTCAGCAGGGTGGCGATGGTCAGCCCCCCCATGATGGCGATGGCCATGGGGCCCCAGAAGACGCTGCGGGTCAGGGGGATCATGGCCAGCACGGTGGCCGCCGCCGTCAGCATCACCGGACGGGCCCGCATCACGGCCGCCTCGACCACGGCGCTCCAGGGATCCCGGCCACTGGCGGTCTCTATCTGGATCTGGTCGATCAGGATCACCGAGTTGCGCATGATCATGCCGCACAGGGCGATGATGCCGAGGATGGCGACGAAGCCCAGGGGCGCCTGGAACAGCAGCAGGGCGGCCACGACCCCGATCATCCCAAGGGGCGCGGTCAGCAGCACCATGGCCATCAGGGAGAAGCTCTGCAGTTGCAGCATCAGGATCAGCAAGATGGTGATCAGCATCACGGGGGCCACGGCGATCAGCGCCTCGTTGGCCTTGTTGCTCTCCTCGACCGCGCCGCCGACGTCGATCCGGTAACCGGAGGGCAGAGTCGCCTCTATCTCCTTGAGCAGGGGGGTGATGGCCTGGGTCACGGAGACCGCCTGGGCACCGTCCACCACGTCGGCCCGCACCGTGATCGCCATGTCGCGATTGCGCCGCCACAGCACAGGCTCTTCCAGCTCATGGCGCACGGTCGCAATCTGCGACAGGGGCACCACAGTGCCCTGGCTCGTGTAGAGGTTGACGTCCTTCAGGGTCTCCACATCCAGTCGCTCCGAAGGAATGGCGCGGGCGACCACGTCGATCAGCTCCTCACCGTCACGCAGCTGGGTCAGGGTCGCCCCCTGCATCAGGGACTGGGTCGCCATCGCCACTTCGGCGGGGGAGAGCCCCAGGGCGCGCACCTTCTCCTGATCGAGTTCGACCCCGAGGGCGCGCACCGGATCGTTCCAGTCGAGCTGGACATCGCGCACCTGGGGATTGCTCGCCACCAGGTGTTCGACCTTGCGGGCGATGGCGCGCACCACCTGAGTGTCGGCGCCGACGATACGGTACTGGATCGGGAAGCCCACCGGCGGGCCGAGTTCGAGGCGGGTGACGCGCACCCAGGCCTGGGGGAACTGCTCGCCCGCCATGGCCATCAGGCGCGAACGCACGCGCTCGCGGGCCTCCAGGTCCCGGGTCATCACCACGAGCTGGGCATAGCCAGGATTGGGCATCTCGGGATCCAGGGAGAGGTAGAAGCGCGGCGCGCCGGCGCCCGTGTAGGCGGTGTAGAAACGCACGTCTTCATCCTTGGCCAGCAGTTGCTCCATCCGCTTTACCTGCTCTGTGGTCGCGGCGAACGAGGCTCCCTCCTTGACACGCAGCTCGACGATGAGTTCGGGCCGCGTGCTGTTGGGGAAGAACTGCTGCGGCACCAGCTTGACCGCCAGCACGGCCAGCACCAGGGCCCCGAAGGTGACGCCGATGACCAGCCAGCGGCGCGCGATGGCCTGCTGGATCCAGCCACGCAACTTGCGGTAGCCCTTGCTGTCATAAGGGCCCGTATCCCCATGGTGATGGCCGAGTTGGTCGGGCAGCATCTTGACGGCGAGGTAGGGGGTGAAGAGGCCCGAGCAGAGCCATGAGAAGATCACCGCCACGCCAACGATCCAGAAGATGCCGCCGGCGTACTCGCCGGTGGTGGACTGGGAGAAGCCCACCGGCATGAAGGCGGCGGCGGTGATCAGGGCGCCGGACAGACGGGGCATGGTGGTCGCCTGATAGGAGTAGGAGGCGGCCTTGACCTTGTCCCAGCCCGCTTCCATCTTCACCACCATCATCTCGAGGGCGATGATGGCGTCGTCCACCAGCAGGCCCAGGGCGATGATGAGCGACCCCAGAGAGATCCGCTCCAGATTCCAGCCGGTCCCCAGCATGAAGATGGCGACCATGCACAGCACCAGGGGCACCGTCAGGGCGACCACGATACCGGTGCGCCAGCCCAGGCTCAGCAGGCTGACGATGACGACGATCACCAGGGCCTCCACCAGGGAGCGCTCGAAGTCCCAGACCGCCTCCTTGACCGTGGTGGGTTGGTCGGCGACCTGCTCGAGCTCGACGCCGTAGGGCAGCTCGTTCTGGATCTGTGCGATGACGGTCTCAAGCGCCTCGCCCAGCTGGACTATGTTACCGTCATTGGTCATGGAGAGACCCAGCATCAGCACCTGCTGGCCGTTGTGGCGGATGGTGTAGGTCTGGGGATCTTCATAGCCCCGGCGCACCGTGGTGAAGTCGCCGAGCTTGATCAGGCGCCCCCCTGCGGTAATGGGCAGGTTGCGAATATTGTCGAGATTGCGGAACTGGCCGCTGACCCGCACATAGATACGGTCGGAGGCGGTATCGAGGGAGCCCGCCGGCAGGATGGCGTTCTGGCTCTTGAGGGCCGCCATGATCTGCACCGGCTGGATGCCCAGCGCCGCCAGGCGTTCGTGGGAGAACTCGATGAAGACTTTTTCCGCCTGCTTGCCGAGCAGATCCACCTTCTTGACCATGGGCACCTTGAGCAGGCGGCGCTTGATGATCTCCGACTGATCGGCGAGATCGGCGAGGCTGACCCCATCCCCCTTGATGGCGTACATCAGGCCGTAGACGTCACCAAATTCGTCGTTGAAGAGGGGACCCACGACCCCCTCTGGCAGCTCGAGCTCGAGATCGCTGAACTTCTTGCGCGCCTGGTACCAGGCCTCCTGCTGATCCGCCTTGGAGGTGCCCCCCTTGACGGTGATCAGCATGCCGCCGAAGCCCTGGCGGGCGAAGGTCTTGACCTTCTCGAAGTGATCGAGCTGCTCGAACTTCTTCTCCATGCGGTTGAGCACTTCATCCTGGAGCTGCTGCGCCGTGGCGCCGGGCCAGACCACCATGGCGGTCATGGAGGGTACCGAGAAGTTGGGATCCTCCAGCTGGCCCAGCTTGCCAAAGCCCAGGGTGCCCGCCACCGTGATGAGCAGGATCAGAAACAGCACCACGGCGCGGTGGCTCAGCGCCCACTGGGTGAGGTTGAAGCCGTTCATCGGGTCACTTCCTCACTGGCAGAGGCGGCGGGCAGGGCGACCTTTAGCCCCGGCGCCATCTTCTGCACCCCGGCGGTGACGACGAGGGCCCCCTCGGCGGGACCGGAGACGAGCACCTCGTCGCTGCGATAACCCTGGATGGTCACCTTGACCAGCTTGACGGTGCCTGTATTGCCCTTGCCGTCCTGTTGCACCGTCCACACCGCCGGGGCGCCCTGCTCCTGGGTGAGGGCAGTGGCAGGGAGGGTCGCGACCCGGGTGCCGCCATCGGTGTGCTCGGCGATCAGGGTGGCGGTCGCCCCCAGTGGCAACTGCCGCGGCTCGACCGGCTTGAGACGGGCGCGGTAGGTGCGGGTCTGCGCCGAGGCCTGGGCCGACAGCTCGCGCAGCTCGACCGCAAAATAGCGCTCCGGTTCGGTGGCGAGCGACGCCTTGTAGCGCGCCGCCTTGAATTCGGCCAGCCGGTTCTCGGGAATATCGGCCACGACCTCCGGCTTGCCCTCGTTGGCCAGGGTGACGACGGGTTGACCCGCCGCCACCACCTGGCCTTTCTCCATGTGCAGCGCCGTCACCACGCCGCTGATGGGGGCCCGCAGCAGGGTGTAGTTGACCTGGTTGCGGGCCAGCTCGAACTGGCGAGCCTCGGCCTGCGCCGCCGCCCTGGCGGTGCGCAGGGTGCTGTGGGCCTGCTCCTCGTGGGAGGCGCTGACGGAGCCGTTCTTCTTGAGTGCCTTGAGGCGCAGCCAGTCGGATTCGGCCTGCCAGGCGGCGGCCTTGGCCGCATCCAGGCGCTGGCGGGCGGCCTCCTCGGCGAGCAGATAATCCGCATCATCGAGCACGGCGAGCACATCCCCCTCATTCACTACCTGACCGACATCGACCTTGCGATCCAGCACCTTGCCGCCGATGCGAAAGGCCTGCTCGACCTCATAGCGGGAGGCGACCGAGGCAAAATAGCGCTGGCTGTTGCGCAGGCTGTCGTAGTGCAGTGCGAGGGTGTTCACCGGCCTCAGGGCACTTGTGGAGGGGGCGGGCTCGGAGCATGCGCAGAGCAGTGCTGTGAGCGTGGCGGCGCTGGCCGCGGTGACGAAGCGTTTCACGACAATTCCTCGTTGGTTGGCAGAGATGGGGTCATTTCGCCGGGAGGCGAGTGGACGCTGGCTCGCACGCCGCCAGGCCGGAGCAAGGGTGCGGCGCACCGCCATCCTCGTCGGACACAGTGCCGGCAGTGAAGGGGGCTGGAGACAGGGTCACGCTCGCGTCATCCATGGTGCGAAACAGGATGGTCAGCGTAGCAAGGCGCGCCCCGTCAGGGGTCAGGAAGCGGTCAGGCTTTGGTCGGAAATGGGTCAGGCCCCTTTTCGCCGGCCGCGGGAGTCAGCGTCGGCCCATGACGCGGGGTGGCCGCCGGGGGACGCGGGTCGCCCCCCGGCAGTAAGGTTATGGCCATGGCGGGCTCTGGGGGGAAGAGTAGAGGTTGGGTGAGGCCGCGTGACGGCCGGCACCCGGGGATCATCTGGCGGTTGGCCCGCAGGCGAGAAGGCGGCTTGCCTGGGCGAGGAGGGGGGTATCCCCCGCCTCGGCGAGCTGGGCCGTCAGGGCGGCGAGGGTGTCCCACTCGGCCCGGGTCGGGGTCTGGTATGTGCACAGGGTGACCAGCGCCAGCAAGGCCAGCCAGGGGGTGCCCTGGGCCTGGGCTTCCTCGAACGCCTGACGGGCCGAGGTGGCGGCGCCCAGGGTATCGCCGGCGGCCTGTGCGATCGACCCCTGGATCAGCAGCAGTTGTGGCAGGGCAATGCGTTCACCGTGGCGCCGCACCAGGGCGAACGCCTGATCCAGCTGTTCCCGCGCCTGGCGCCACTCTCGTTGCAGCACCAGGGCCTCGGCGAGGTAGCCCAGGGTCTCGCTGCCCCCAGACAGCATCCCCAGTGCCCGGTTATCCAGGTAGGCTTGGCGGATCTGGTGCGCCCCCTCCCGGGGTCGGCCCCACTGAGTGTCAGCCCAGCCCTGGAACCAGCGGCAGGGCGCCTGGCCCTGGGCGAGGGCAAACTCATCGACCAGGGTGCGCATCTCGCCGGCCAGGGCTGCCACCCTTGCCACATCGCCGCGCCGGATCCCGCACAGGGCATCGCACCAGAGGGTGATCATCAGTGCCATCGGCTGGGCCAGCCGGTGGGCGCGGGCATAGGCCTGTGCCAGGCGCTCCCGGGCCTGGGCAAACAGGCCGAGCTGGGCGAGGGAGAGGCTCAGCAGGGCCAGTACCGTCGCCTGCGGATCGGCGATAAAGCCTATGAGGCCGTGCTCGGCCCCGGCCTGAGCCTGCTCGAGCAGCGGCAGGGCCCGCTCCAGGGTCTCTCTGGCCGCGCCATGGTGGCCCTGCATCATGAGCGCCTGGCCCTGCACGGTGCAGGCGGCCAGGATCAGCAGGGGATCCGCCTGGGCGGCGGCGAGGGCGCGCGCGCGGGCGGCGACGGCCAGTGCCTCGGGGTATTCGGCGCGCAGCGCATGGAGGAAACCCAGACCATGGAGCGCCAGGCCGGCCATGGGGTGAGCCGGCACCTCGGCCAGCCGGTCGGCGGCCCGCTGGTAGGCAAGGAGGGCTTCCTCCCCGGCCCCCAGGGTATGGAAGGCGGCCGCGCCGCGCAGGGTGGCGAGGGTGATCTCCAGGGCGTGGCGTGACGCGCTCTCGGGGAGCTGCTCGATGAGGGTCAACCCCCGGGCGGTCAGGCTCATGCACTCGGCGGGGCAGAGATGAAGCAGGGCAGCCTCGGCGGCCTCGGCATAGTACCCAAGGGCGGTGATGGGGGCATGGCCAAGGTCGAAATGCATGGCCAGCTCGGCGGCGGTCACCTCCTGGCCACCGGCGCGCAGCGCCTCCAGGGTGCTCCCTATCTTGCCGTGCAGCGCCCCGCGCAGGGGGGCTGAGAGGCCATCATAGAGGCGCTGGCGAAACAGTTGATGGCGAAACAGGACGCAGCGGCTGGCCCCTTCGGCTGGCTCGCTCGGGGCGGACGCCATCAACCAGAGTCGCTCCCGGATCAGCGCCTCGCACCGCTGCGCCATCTCCATCAGGCCGCAATCGAGCACCAACGCCAGGGCGTCGACCTGGACCCGAGTACCCAGCACGGCGGCAGCGGCGAGCAACTGGCGCCGCGGCTCGGGGAGTCTGGCCACATGGTGATCGATCAGGGCGCCCAGGCTCTCGGGCAGCACCCGGCGAACCAGGCTGGCGGGCTCGGTGTCGTCCCCATGAGTCGTCCGGCTCATCACCTCGGTGGCGAGGGCGGCGACGAACAGCGGGACGCCGCCGGTGCGTTCATGGAGGGCGAGGGCAAGCCCGGGGGCGGCCATCATGGCCGGCATCCGTTCGCTCACATAGGTCGCCACCTCCTGCGGGCTGAAGGGGAGCAGCCCTATCTCCTCACTCAGCCCCTGCCCGAGCAGCGCCTGCCTGAGGGCGTGGAGCGGATGATCGGTGGCGAGGGGCTCGTCCGGTCTGACGCTGCCCAGCCACATCAGGCGGCTGTGACCGGGTCGGCGGGCGAGGTAGTCGATGAGCTGGAGGGTCGAGGGATCGCCCCAGTGCAGATCTTCGGTGATCAGCAGCAGCGGCCGCCGTTCGGTGTAGCGATCCAGAAACTCGCTCATCTCCCGCAGCATGCGCTGGGGATGGGCGCCGACCAGTTCATGCAGCAAGGTCTCGCGCTGCGTCGGGGCGCAGAGCCAGGGCAGTTGCAGCAGCCAGGTCGGGGCCACGCTGCGCAGCAGCGAGACCGCCTCCTCATCGCGGCGGCAGAGTTCGGCGATGGCTTCCAGCACTGGCAGATAGGGCTCACCCGCCCCGTGCAACTGCACGCATTGCCCCCGTACCCAGAGGGCATGGGGGATCCCGGCGCAAAAGTGGGCGATCAGGGTCGACTTGCCGATCCCCGGTTCTCCCGCGACCCAGACGATGGCACGCAGACCCTGAGCGGCCCGCTGCCAGGCCTCTTGCAAGCGTGCCAGCGCCTCCCCTCGGCCGACAAACATCCCCAAAGGGACCCCTTGTTGCCGGATTGGAAGCGCCCTGATGGCGGGGGGGCAATCGCTCTGCTGGGACTGCAGCGGGCAGATGAAGCGGTAGCCGCGGCGCGGGAGGGTCTCAATGAAGCTGGGCTGACGGGGATCGTCCCCCAGCAGGGTCCTAAGATCGCTGATGGCCCCCTTGAGGACGGAGGCGCTCACGAAACGGTGGCCCCATACCCTGTCGAGCAACTCATCCTTGGTCAGCAGTTGGCCATGCTCGCGGACCAGGGTGCAGAGCAGGTTGAACGGGATGGGGGAGAGAGGAACCGCGTGGCCATGGCGCAGCAGCCGCGCATTTCGCTCATCTAGTTCGAAGTCGCCAAAGCGGACATGCAATAGGGGCGATGTACTTGATATCTTTGACATATTCAAACCGTTATACCGCAGGCTGGCAATCGGAAACATCTTAGTCAGCCGGTTGTCGTGGTCAAGATAAAACGCAAACAGGGTGAGTATAGGAGGAATGGGGCGGGTCAAGCGCGAGAAAGGGGATCTTATGAAACCTATTTCGTTGAATTATCAGGGTTTTCCACATGACTCTTCACATGGATGGCCGCCGGGATCCCGCCACCATGAAAAAAGCCCACCTCGTCGGGTGGGCCTTCTCCATGGCAGGGCGCTCCTAACGGAGTATCAACCCTGCACGTTGCTCAGTACCAGCTTGCCATCCTTGACCGGGATGGTGGGGCCGGGTTGTTTCTCCATGCGGATCACCCCTTCCTGACCGGCGAGGCGGTAGGTGACATCATAGCCCAGGGTGCGGGTGCTGCTATCCTGTACCGTCTTGCAGCGCTGTTCCGTGGTGGTGTAGGTGTCCCCGGCCTGCATGTTGCCCTGCACCTGGTTGCCCGCATAGCCGCCGGCGACGGCACCCGCGGCGGTGGCGACCTTCTTGCCGCTGCCGCCACCAAACTGGTGGCCCACCACGCCCCCGAGGGCCGCGCCGACCACTGTGCCCAGGATCTTGTGTTCATCCTGCACCGGCTTGCGGTGGGTGACGGTGACGTTGCGACACTCCTGGCGCGGCGTTTTGATAGTTTCGGTCACCGGTTTGCTGGCCAGCACCTCGGCAAACTGGGGCTCTGATGAAAACAGGGATCCGCTGGCTGCCGCCGACAATGCCAGCGCAGAGGCAATACCGATCCCGACACCTGCCAACATGGATTTGTTCATCTCTTTAACTCCTGTCTACTGTGATTGCCCGCTCTCGGGGCCTGTGAACATTCTTGTCATTTTGCTGCCCCCACTCAAGCAAAGGGGCCCCGGTCTGCGACAAGGCCTGACTGCGCAAAAAATGACCGCGGAAAAAAGGCGTCTGTGTTTGGCGACAAAAGAGAGGGCGGTCTGAGGGCGCAGACCAGCAGCCGTGGGGCCGGGCCTGCCTAAGACGTTTTGCTAATACCTGCCCCCAGAGCCTCTTGATACCCTTGCATTTCGTACCAGAAAGCCGCCGCCGGCACGATGCCAGGGCGCGTTCACGGCTGCACCGCCGCTTTGCACCCCGATGAGGAAGGAACCCGATGACAAGCCAGAACATCTACGAGACAGGTCTTGAGAAAACCGCTGCCAATTTCGAGGCACTGACCCCCTTGAGCTTTCTGGCCCGGGCGGCTCGGGTCTACCCCGACTACCCGGCGCTGATCCACGGTCCCTTGCGCCAGAGCTGGGCTCAGACCGAGGTGCGATGCCGCCGTCTCGCCTCGGCCCTGCGCCGCCGCGGCATCGGTGAGGGGGACACCGTCTCCATCGTCGCGCCCAATGTGCCGGCCATGTTCGAGGCTCACTTCGGCGTGCCCATGAGCGGCGCCGTGCTCAACACCATCAATACTCGGCTCGATGCACAGTCCATGGCCTTCATCTTTCAACACGCCCAGAGCAGGGTGGTGCTGGTGGACAGGGAGTTTGGCGCCGTGGTGCGCAAGGCGCTCTCTCTCATCGACAGCCAGCCTCTGGTGATCGCCATCGACGATCCAACCTATCTGGAGGGGGAACTGGTCGGCGAGCTGACCTACGAGGCTTTCGTCGCCACAGGGGATGAGCAGGAGCCAGGCTGGCTGCCGGCGGACGAGTGGCAGGCGATTTCGCTCAACTACACCTCGGGTACCACGGGCAACCCCAAGGGGGTGGTCTATCACCATCGCGGCGCTCACCTCAATGCCATCAACAACGTGCTCTCCTGGGAGCTGCCCAAGCACCCCGTCTATCTGTGGACCCTGCCGATGTTCCACTGCAACGGATGGTGTTTCCCCTGGACTCTGGCGGCGACCGCCGGGGTGAGCGTCTGCCTGCGCCACGTGCAAGCGGGCGCCATCTATGAGGCGCTGCACGAACACAGGGTGAGCCACTTTTGCGCCGCCCCCATCGTCCTCAACATGCTCAACAATGCCGATCCTGCGCTAAAACTGGGGCTCAGTCATCCCATCAAGGCGATGACGGCGGGGGCGGCGCCGCCCGCCACCGTGATCGCCGGCATGGAGGCCATGGGGATCGCCGTGACCCACGTCTATGGCCTCACCGAAACCTATGGCCCCTGCGTGGTGTGCGAGCCCCAGCGAAACTGGCAGGGACAGGATGCCACGGCGCTCTCCCGGCTCAAGGCGCGTCAGGGGGTGGCCTCGCCGCTGCAGGGGGAGATGCGGGTGGCCAACCCCGTCAGCGGCGAGCCGGTACCCCGGGATGGCAAGACCCTGGGGGAGATATTTCTGCGCGGCAACATCGTCATGAAGGGCTATCTCAAGAACCCGGCGGCGAGTGACGAGGCGATGGCGGACGGCTGGTTTCGAAGCGGGGATCTGGCGGTCTGGCACCCGGACGGCTATGTGGAGATCAAGGACAGATCCAAGGACATCATCATCTCCGGCGGGGAGAACATCTCCAGCCTGGAGGTGGAGGACGTGCTCTATCGCCACCCGGACGTGGACGAGGCCGCGGTGATCGCCATGCCGGACGAGAAGTGGGGGGAGGTGCCCTGCGCCTTTGTGAAGCTGAAGGAGGGGCGGGTGCTCAGCCAGGCGGAGCTGATCGCGTTCTGCCGCGAGCAGATGGCCCACTTCAAGGCCCCCAAGCGCATCATCTTCACCCCCTTGCCCAAGACCTCCACCGGCAAGGTGCAAAAATTTATGCTGCGCCAGCAGCTGGAGTGACCCAGGTGTAGTCGTCATCCAATCAACGGGCCCAAGGGCCCGTTCTGCTTTTCATGGCCTTTGGGGACGAGGCTCAGCCGGAAGCGGCCGGAGCAGGTAAAGGCTGCTGGCCAACAAAGCGTGCCTTTCGAGCCCATCCCGGCTTACCATGCCCTCCACGTCCCGCTGGCCTGAGGATGCCCGTGAGAAAATCGGATCGACTGTTCCAATTGACCAACCTGTTGCGGGCTCACCAACCCCTGACCGCCCGCGAGCTGGCGACGCGTCTGTGTGTCTCTGAGCGCACGATCTACCGCTATATGGACGATCTCTCCCTGGCGGGTATCCCGGTTTACGGTGAAGCCGGGCTGGGTTATCGGCTGAGTGAAGGTTTCGAGATGGCGCCCTTGCAGTTGAGTGCAGCCGAACTGGAAGCCCTCATCACCGGGGTGAATCTGGTGGCAGTGTTGACCGGCAAGGGGATGGCCGATCCGGCGCGATCCCTGCTCGCCAAGATAGAGGCTGCCCTGCCAGCAAAGGACGTCCAGGCGACTCGCGCCCCCGTGGTGCGGGTGCCGGACTATCGTACGGCGCATCCGGTATACGCTCGCTGGGACAGGTTGCACGACGCCATCACGGCCGGGCACTGGCTGGAAATAGGCTACCAGGATGCCAGGGCCAGCAGGACAGGGCGCCATCTCTATCCTCTGGGGCTCTTTTACTGGGGCGGATGCTGGACACTCGGCGCCTGGTGCGCGCTGCGTCGAGCCTACCGGGATTTCAGGGTGGATCGCATCGATACCCTGGCGTTGTGCCGCCAGGGGGAAAGCGCTCCCCCCGGTGTGACCCTGGCCGATTACCTTGCCCTGCGACAGTCGGATGCATTCGCTGCTGAGGATGTTGACGGCAAGAAAGCCATTGGGGACTGACACAAGGCTGTCAGTAGCCCTTCGTTATGCTGGTTTCTCCAGACCATCCACAACGGAGAGAACTAGATGATCATCAATGGCGACATGCAGGGGACAGGGGGTGTCGAGTTTGCCACCTTCAGGCTCAGGAAAGGGGTGACGGAGGCAGATCTGCTCGCTCTGTCACGACGGGTCGAGTCCGAGTTTCTTGTCCAGCAATCCGAGCTCATCGTGCACTGCCTGCTGCGCGGCGCCGACGGCCTCTATGCCGACCTGGTGATGGCGCCCAGCCAGTCACTGGTCGAAGCCTATTGCCAGCAGTGGTTGCACAATGAGGTGGCAGGGGAGTATCTGACTCTGCTTGACCGCAACTCGGTGAACATGAGCTTCTGGACCCGCATCGGCTGAAAGAAACGCTGAGCCTGCCATCACCTGGCAGGGTGGCGACCATGAAATGAAACGGGCCCCTGAGGGCCCGTTTTGTCGAGATGAGTTCAACGATTACTTGGTGTGGCGCTCATAAAGGCGCTGGACCACATCTTTCAAACCCAGCCCTTCGTTTTGCAGCAGCACTGTGAGGTGGTAGAGCAGGTCTGCGGATTCGTTGATGAGCTCTTCCCTGTCTTTCGCCATGGCGGCCAGGGCCACTTCGACCCCCTCTTCCCCCACCTTCTGGGCGATGCGCTTGGTGCCTTTGCCGTAGAGGCTAGCGGTGTAGCTGGTGGCCGGGTCGGCCCCCTTGCGTGATGCCAGGATCTGCTCGAGCTCGGCGAGGAAACCGAGCGGCGGCAGCGGGTGACCGTCGAAGCAGGAGGGATTGCCCAGATGGCAGGTGGGGCCGACCGGGTCGGCCGCGATCAGCAGGGAGTCCTGATCGCAGTCGGTGGTGATGGCGACCAGTTTCAGCACATGGCCCGAGCTCTCGCCCTTGGTCCACAGGCGCTGCTTGCTGCGGCTGAAGAAGGTGACCTGGCCGGTGGTTTGGGTCTTTTCCAGGGCCTCGCGGGTCATGAAGCCCTGCATCAGCACTTCGCCGCTCGCGGCATGCTGGACGATGGCGGGGATCATGCCGTCACACTTGTCCCAGTCCAGGCGCTCGGCCAGGGGCAATGCATTGTCTACTGCTTGATTATTCACGGATGGCGACTCCTTCGTTTTTCAGCCAGCGTTTCAATTCGGGAATGGGGATGAGGCCCTTGTGGAACACGGACGCCGCCAGGGCACCGTCCACGTCGGCCAGGGTGAAGGCATCGCGAAAATGTTCCATGGCACCAGCGCCGCCGGAGGCAATCAGCGGCACCTTGCACGCGGCCCGCACCAGTGTGAGCTGCTCAAGATCATAGCCCTGACGCCTGCCATCCTGGTTCATCACGTTCAGCACGATTTCGCCGGCGCCGCGTTGTTGCACCTCCTTGACCCACTCCAGGGTGGTCCAGCTGGTGGTGCGGGTGCGGCTCTCGTCGCCGGTAAACTGCTTGACCTGATACTGGCCGCTTGGGGTATCGAAGTAGGAGTCGATGCCGACCACCACGCACTGCACGCCGAAGCGCTCAGCCAGCCGGGTGATCAGGGTGGGATCGGCCAGGGCCGGGGAGTTGATGGAGACCTTGTCGGCGCCAAACTCCAGGATCTGGCGGGCATCCTCCACGCTCTTGATGCCGCCGGCGACGCAGAAGGGGATGTCGATGACCTCGGCCAC
>RRZU012924115.1_pt1 | contig 14542 bp, 22 predicted proteins | sample 2165561 | NCBI WGS metagenome assembly RRZU01 (sample SAMN10456909, study PRJNA506462) | wastewater metagenome | isolation source: wastewater sludge | place: USA: Moscow, Idaho
ATTTATTGAAAAGATATTGAATAGTAGGATTTTTCTTAATCCTGTTAAACAATTTGTTTATAATAATTAATTAAATTTTTAAATTAATTTTTAAATTTTAGTTTTTATTGTTTGCTCATTTTTAACACATTCCTCTTCCTTTAGGGAGAGGTTATTGAAAATGTAATTTTAAATCATAAAAATTATTTTCAATTTTTTTTAAACTTAAAAATTCCACGTTAAACCTTTTTAATTAATAAATATTTTATATATTATTATATACATAAAATACTTAATTTATATTTAAAAAGTTAATTATTAAATCTTTTTTTTAATAAATTTTTAATTTTTTAAGATTAATTTTATCTCATTATTTATTTTATTTTTTTCTTTTTCAGTTTCAATTTTAAGAATTTTATCTTCATCTTCATTAATAACTTTTATTAAAGATATTATTTCTTCATAAGTTCTAATACTTATATCATTATTTTCCATATAATTTTTATTTATTATATCTATAATATTTGTTAATAATAAAGAAATTTTATTTTTTGAAATCTCTTCACTATTATGATTTTTTATTTTTTTGATTGTATTTATTAAATATTCAACATTGTTGGAACCATTATTATCTGAAGATTTAATAATGTTTTCTAATTTTTCTATTTCATCAATTTTGATTTTATTATTTAAATAATTAATATAATTTTTTGAATATTTTAAAATATTTAAAACTTCTTTATTTTCATTTAATGATACATTACCTTTTGAATAAGCTAACATACAAAAAGATATTAAAATAAGACAAAAAAATGCTAACATTGAGTTTATAGCGTTAGCGCTATTTTTGTTTTTTTCTTCCATTTTTTTAAATTTTTCTTTTAAAGTAATATTTGTCTTATTCATTATAACCTCGTTTTAAAAATATTGTACTATTATACTTGTTATTGGAAAGTTTTTATTATTGTTTTCATAAACTTCTTTTATAAATTTATCATATAAATTTTGATATTCCTGAATCTCTTGAGCATCATAATAATCTAATATTTGTTTTCCATCACAATACTTAAAACTATTTTGATATTCATTTAATAATTTATTAAATTTATTTGAAGCTTCTATATATTCTTTTTTATGCCAACTTAAATCAGTTTGTTCTTTAAAAATAACATAAATTTTACTATCTAAACAAATTTTATACTTATCATTTTTTGATTTTATATAATTTGTCATTTCTATCAAATTAATTGTATCTCTTTCATAATTTTTAATCATTTTTTCGTCATAACCAAACAACTCAATTAAAACTAAATTTAATACAATGTAAGGTACTATAATAACAGAACTTAATATTATTTTAATATATTTATTTATCTTAATAACAAAAATAGGTGTTAAAATTATCAGTAATATCAATAAAGATAATAAATAATATAAAACACTTTCTTTTTGATAAATATTTAATAAATACTCAAAAATCACTAACAAAATACTCATTTTAAAATCCTTTTTTAATTTTATTTTTTTTATCAAATAATAATATAATATTTAACCTTAAAACAATATTAAATAAATTTTAACATTATTTTTTTAATTTGGAAAGTTTATTAAATAACCAAAATTTGTTATAATACTATTGCTAGAAATTTAAATTTTGAAAGGATTTACAATGACTGGATTATGGAAAACAAAAATTGGTGGATACATCAAAGATAACAGATTTAAAAAAACTAAATTTAAATATATTTTAAAAGAAAAAGGTAGAGTTTTAAGAAAATTAAATAGAAAAGATATAATAGATAAAAATGTATATTATGAGGATAGATTTGAAGCTATTTATAAAGATAATAATAAAATTAGTTATAAATATAAAGAAGCTAAATATGGAAAATGTTCTGTTTATTTTTATATCTTTGACGGATATAAAGTAATTGAAAAACACACATACATAAAAGGTTATTTTGATAAAAATTTACAAAAATGGTTTGTATATAATGAAAAAGATATAACTTTTAAAAAATATTTACAATTAAAATATAATAATGATGATATTAGAATATCTAATGTTAATATGGTTTCTGTTAAAGGTATAGTAGAATTAGAATATGAAAAATATAGAAAAATTAATGAAGAAAATAAAGGTGTAATTAAAAAAATACTTCTTAATAACTTTAATAGTAAAGAATTTTTTTACAAAAAACCTGTTGAACATTTTGATTTAATGAAATTGTATAGAAAAAATAGAAGTTGGGTTCAGAAAAACTCAAAAGAATTTAGAAAAATAACAAAAAGTCAAATTAATAATTTAGTTTGGACACATAATTTATATACAAATTTAGATGACTGTCGTTACTACACTTTTGAAGAATTAAACCCTAAATTTGAAAGTAGAATTAATATGTAAATATTTTTTTATCAAATAAATAAATTTTTCGATATTATGTATCACTTGCACAAAATGAAAACTTTGTTTGAAATTTCTTTGAAAAACAATTTTGAGTCAAAATTAAAAGTTTTAAATTTTTAATTTTAACTCGTCAAAAATAATTTCCTATAATTCTAATATAAAAATTCAGAAAAAGGAGTTAGAAATGACACCTACACAAATAAACAAATTATTAGGAGTAGAAGCAAAAACTCTTAATAATTGGAAAAATGGTACTAAAACTAAGTTATATAATTTATTATCATCTTTAGACTATGAGAGTGCTAAAAAGCTTTTAAAATCAAATGATAAAGAAACTTATGTAAGGGTTTTAGAAAATGAAAAATATTTCGATTCACAACTTGATTTTGAAAAAGAATTATATCCTTTGTTAGTAAATAGAGATGCAACTGTATGGAAAAAATTAGCAAAAGATACAAGTTTATCAAAACAAGCAAGACTTAGAAGTGCATATTTATACACTTATTTGTCAAAAATACCATTAAAATTGACTTTTAGTTTAGAAAAACATAAAGGTAAATATTCTTTTTTTTATAAAACAAAAAGTGAAGATGGAGATGGTTACGCAAGACTATTTGGTTTAAAAAATGGATTAGATAATATAAGATTTAATCAATATAAAAATACGGGATTCTTTTAATGGCAAAGTTTAATGATGCTGTAAATGAAATATTAGAAATAATTGCTTCTTAGAACAGTAATTAGTTAAATAATTTACAATTCTTTTAATAATATTAATTTAAAAGATTTATATTTAAAAATATATCAATTTGATTTAATCACAGATACTCCTTATTTTTATAATAAATATTATTATGAAAAACATTGTGAAGAAATTAATATTACACCTGAACTTAATGATTTAATTTTTAATGAAATTAATGAAAATTTAAAAGAAGAATGGGAAGAATTTTATAATAAAAATATTTAATTTTAAATTAAGTATTTTATAATAATTTTTTAAGTACAATAACAAAAATTAAAAACAGGATTAAAATGATTAAAGTTTATAATGATATTATTAATAAAAAGATTTTATTTGACGATAAAGAAAAATATGAAAATAAAGAAAATATAATATTGTTAGGAACTTTTTCTAATTTAAAATATTTTTTTAAATAAAAATGAATTTTGTACTAAATCTTTATATCAAGATAACATTTCTTGTGATGAAGATAAAGGACTTTTTTTTCTTCTTAGAGATAGAGATTCTTTTGAAATTTACATAAGTGAGTTTAAAAAAGAAAAATTATCTTTAGATAATTTAGGATTTAATAAAACATTTATTGATGTTGTTGGTAAAATTTATTAAATATAAAAGAAAAATTTTATATTTTAATTTGTTTCCACTTTAAAGTAATCTGTTGTTATAACTTCATCTTTTAATTTTAATGATATTTTAATTTCGTTAGAAATAACACCAAACATATTATTTTCTTGTGTAACATTTAATTTTAAATTATTTTTTATATATTCGTGGATTAATTTATCTAATTCTTCTTTATTCATTTTAGTTCCTTTTTTAGTAAAAACATTTAATACCATATTCTTCTTTTTTAAACTTATCTTTTAAATTAAATTTTTGGATATTTTTAAAATATAAAGATAAATCATTTAATATTTTTTTTTGATTTTTTTCAAATTCTAAATATAAATCATAATTTAATTCTTTAAATTCTATTGAATACAATTCTTTATTTAATTTTTCTTCAATAACAAAGTTAATACCATAGGTATCTATTAAATAAATACCTATGTCTTTTTTTGGATTTTTTTGTGAAAACATATTTTCTAAATATTCTTTTTCTAAAAAAATATTTGTTTCTTCTCTAAACTCTCTAACAGCACATTCTTTTAATGTTTCACCATTTTCTATTTTACCTTTTACAAATCCATATAAAGAGTCTTTTGATGATTGTGATACTAATATATACACAATGTCATCATAAATTACATAAGGACATACTCCATAAGAATATTCTTTCATTTTTATTTTCCTTAAGCAAAAATCATTTCAACATTTTCTTCAGAGTAGAATAATTTATCTGTACATCTTTTAAATCTTGTTCTGAAAGAACCTGTCGTTTTTTCATAAACTTCTTTTTTAATATAAGTTCCATATTTTACACTACCATCTTCTTTATCCCAGACTACTCCAATAGACATTAACATTTCTCTTTTATCTCCAGAGTTCTTTTTATGTAGTTCTTTTGTAGAATAATATTTTGATGCTAACATAGTAATACTATTTCTTTCAGCATCTCTCATTCTCCAAAGAATAGTGTTGAAAACTTCTGTTTCATCTTTAAATCCAAAAGCTCTACTATCAAACTTAGCTTTACCAATCTTTTTTTTGATTAATGATTTAAGATGACTTATTTTTTCTTTATCTGTTTTAGGTGTTTTTTTTATTTCTTTTAATATTTCTTCTTTTAATATTGTATTAAATAAAACACTTGCTGAACTTGATGTTAAACTTACTATTTTATCTGTTTTACCTTTAAAAATATGCTCTTTATTTTCTTTTGCTGGTAATATTAAAGTTATTTCATCTGATTGTGTATATACAAAACAAGCCTTATATTCTTTACTAAGTTCTTCAGATACTTTTACCATAGTTTCAACTATAAGAGTATCAAAAGGTTTTGTAAAATCTTTTGTATATTTAGAAAAACCGTGTCCATCAAGTCTTATAACAATATGTTCATCTTTTGGGATTGTTATTTGATATTTTTTTTCTGTTTTTTTTATTCTATCTCCGAGAGAGATTTTTTCTTCTGTCATTTCCATTTTTAAATCCTTTAATTTTTTTAAAGAATTTTAATTTTCATTATTTTAGGCGCCTTTTAGATTAAAATCTTACTTGTATTATAATTATTTTATAAAAAAAATACAAGTTTTATTTTATATATTTTATTATTTTAAGATGATTTTGTTTAGATTCGTAAAAATAAGAATTTATTTTTCCAAATATTTTTAAATATCCATTATTAGTTTTTAAATGTTCTTCCATTAATGAAATTATATAATCATATTCTTCTTCTAAGGTTTTACCATATATATCTGAAGGGTTTATTTTTATTTTTCTTATATGTGAAATTGCAGCCAAAACCATTATAGGTTCTGTTGTTCTTTTAAATTTGGTTGATATTATTATATTTGTATTTTCTAATTTTTTTATTTTTCTTGTTTCTTTTAATAAATCAAGTAAAACACTTTCAGGAATATCACATTCTTTAAACACTAATCTTAAAAAATCTTCATTAGAATATTTAAAATCATAATTTGATTTATTTAACCAAGAAATTACATCTTCTTGTTCAATCAAATCATTTAGTCTTTTTAATGCTAATTTAATATTAACACTATTGTAATTTATTGATTTTAAAAAACTTTCTTTATCTTTTATTTTTTCTTTGATAATTTTAAAAATTTCCATACATACCTTTCATTTTTATTTAATTTTTAGAAATTATTAAATTTTCTAAATTTTCAAACAAACTACCTTTTCTTGTTATATGTTGTTTTGTTATTAAATGTAATTCTATTATAGAATCTTCAGAATCTTCATCTTCATCAATTATATCATCTATTAAAAATAAAAAATAACCTTCTTTTATTTTTTTTATATAAAAATCTTTTTTGTAATTTTTTATTGAAACTATATCATATTCATATAAATCATTATTATATTTATCAGACATTTCAGTATAAAATATTGGAATAAAATTTTCGTAATTATTTAATACTTGATATAATAAACTTAATTTACTATTATCATTAAATGCTGTTTGCATTATTAAAAAATCATCTAATATAGCATTATCTTTTTTACTATAAGCTTTTAATTTAAAATCTCTTTTTGTATAAAATTTATCTATTATTTTTTGATAATTATCCATTTAATTTCCTAGTATTTTTAATACTCAATTATATTAGAATTAACTCATATTTTAAAAACTTTTGATTTTAAGAAAAACAAATTATTAATATATGGTTATTAATTTAACTTATGTATTAATGGTGTTTCTAATTTCTTAAATTTGCCTGGATTTGTTCTACCATCATATTCACTATCAACAACAATAGCTCCACAAACATTACACCATCTAACAACTTCACTTTCGTCATAACCTAAATTATTTTTTGTAATTACAATTAAATTATGTTTGCCTTTTTTACAATTTTCTAATTTTTCTTTAATTTCTAAAATTTTAAATTCAGTCATCATTTTACTTTTTTTAAGCTTGGTAAAATAATATAAACAACTTTTTGTTTTTTTAACAAATCAGATAATTCAAAATCAGGGTAATTATTATTAAAAATTTTATCAAAATTATTATTTTTAAAATTATCAAATTCTTCTTTCTTTACAATATTTTTTTTCATTATTAAATCCTTTTAAACTTATTTATAGTCGTAAATACATTATAAAAGAAATACTATTTACGACTATAAATAATTAAAAAATTTTATTATTTTAATTTTAACTTTTAATTAATTGTTATTTTATATTAACAAATTTTTTCTAATTTTTTTATACAAAAACTATGTTGAAATTTTGAGTTTGTTTTATATAATTCTGCAACTTTTTTAGTTGCTAAACTATATTTATCACAATATCCCATATTATGTTCTAAAGAACCAACACCATTAACAATTAAAAAAACAGAAGAACCATCTTCTAATGATTTTTCATATGATTCAGCTTCTTCTTTTGTGTCAAAAATTTTTCCGTCTATTGTTTTATAACTTAATACTTCTGGCATATTTAATTTACCTTTTTTAATTTTAATCTTTTAAAATTTCCCAATCTTCAGATAACATATCTGATTGAGAACAAGTCCAACCTGGTTGTAAAGTTCCTTGAACTGTAAACATACAAACACAAGATTCTACTTTTACAGTTTTATCACCAATATTTTGAGTTTCTTCACCTTTTAGAACTAAATACATATTTTTACCATTCCAACCACTTCTAGCTACTCTTTTTCCTTCTTTTAATGCTTCTAAAGCAAGTCCAAAATTCATTTAATATCCTTTTTTTTATTTTTGAGAAAGAAGACCAAAAAAAAACTTAGTCTTTAAATTAAATGAGACAATACTCTTTTAATTGTACCTACATTATAACAAAATAATTTTAAATAAACAATACAATTAATTTAAAAAAATTGTATTTTCATCACATTGATTTTCACTTTTTATAACTATAGTATCATTGTCGCCAACAATTAAATCATATTCTATTTTTTGATTACTTACTTTAACATCATTTAAAAAAATTAAATTAGAAGGATAATTTAATATTCTTAAAATATTATCACCTTTATAAACAGCGTCAAAATTTTGATAATTAAAAACAACATCTTTTTTTATTGTTTTAATTAAAGCAACTCTACCAATATTAGTAGTTACAAATTTAGTGAAAATAGGGTATTTATCTAAAAGTTCACAATATAAATCATTAAATTCTTCTTTTAAATGTAATAAAATCATAGGAGCTACTTTTTTATTATATTCTGTTATATTTCCACCCATAAGTGATTTAGGATAACTCTCTAAAATTTCTTTTATAAAATCTACTGTAAAATCTTCTTTTTCAATAAAAACTTTAGAATCATTAAAAATACCTTTCGAGTATTTGTATAATACTGAGTCTTTATCTACATTAAAATTCCAGAAAGAATAATCAAAATAAATATAATCACCAATTCTTATCATTTTTTTTGGTTCAGATTTTTGTTTAACATCTTTAAACATTTCTTTATATTTAGAAATCCATTTTCTATTTGATAATGATTTAGCTGTAAATCCTGCTTCTTTTATTGTTTTTGAATAAGGACAAAAGTTAATACAAAAATCTTTTTTATAAGCATCACAATTTTCTGTATTTTTACAATATACTATAGTAACTTTTGATTTAGCACTAGCTTTTTGTTTAAAAATATGACTAGCTCTATCAGAAACATCAGATAATCTCCAATCTGTTATAATTTCTTTTCCAGTAGTTTCTTTATATTTTGGACATTCTGTAGTCATTTTAAACCTTTTAAATTATATATATAATTATATCCAATATATAATTAAAAAAAGATTAAAATAAAGAAATACCGTAATCTGTTTTTGGGATTAATTTTATTTTTCTTTCGTTATTTTCCATTAATAAAAATAGATGATTATATGACATTATTTTTTCATCTTCATCCTTTTTCATTAATTCTAATATTTCATTATTTTTTAAAGTTTTAAGATAATCTATATTTTTTAATAATAACACTTCTTTTTTAAGAAAATTATTTTTTATTTTTTGTGTTTCAGTTATATTATTATTTACATTTAACAACTCATTTTTATTTGATACTTGACTAGAAATAAACAAATCATACATATTTGTATTTACAATTTCTGTTTTTATAAATTCTTTATCATTTATTATCTTTTTTGGTAATTTTTGATGTCTTATTAATAAATCATAAGAAATTTCTTCTCTTTCATTTATTTTTAAACTATGTATGTATTTTTCCAAGATTTTTTCAGGTAAATTAACATATTTTATTATATGTTTTATCGCTTTTGTTAAATATTCAGTAAGAATACCTTTTTCTATAAAATTTCCACGTTCTTCAAGAAATTCTTCTATATAATTTAAATGTTTTTCACTTGTATTTTCATTAAATAAAAACATTCTTTCACCTAAATCTTTTTCTATATCATATTTTTTAAATATTTTATCATAAAAATTATAATCTAATTTTTTACTATTATTTAAATAATTTAAAGCACTTTTTACAGTTTCTTCTTTATTAGTTTTATTTTTACGAGCTAAATCTATAAAACTTTCATAATCTTTTTCATTATCTATATTTTGAAATAACAAATCATAATTTATTGTATCTATATTATCTTTTAAAAATTTTTTTGATACTTTTTGATTTCTTAATTTGAAAGTATTATTATTTTTAACCACATATTCAGTTAAAATATTTTCACTAAGATTACTATTTAAACGTAAATTATTTATAGTTAAATAAGATTTATATTTTTCTATAATTTCTTTTGTAAATGGTGCATTTGTAGTTAAATTAAAAAGTTGTAATTCATCAAAATCTTTAATATATAAATCTAAAAATTTATCTAAAAATTCAGAACTTACTTTCTTATTTATTATTATTTTATTTATATATTCTTTATTTTCTTTTAATAGTTTTTTTTCTTTCAAAATAAAATCAATATTTTTTTGTACAGAAAATACACTAGAAACATCAAAAAATGAATTAGTATTAGTATTATATTTTTCTTTTGAATATTCTAATATTCTTTTTATATCATTTTCTTCAAGTTGTTCTTGATTATTATTATCATAAAAATGATTATACATACTCATAAAAATATCATTTATATTTATTGAATAATCATCTTTGTTCGATACTTTATCTAATAAAAAATCTGTAATTTCTTTACTATTTAAACTTTTTGTATTGTTTTTAAGTATGATACGTAAATTATCATTAAAATATTTTTCTGATATATAAGGATACATTTTATATAAGATTTCTTTATCAATATATTTTAAATCTAAACATTTGCAAATATTTATTTTATTTTCATAAAGTTTTTCTTTTATATAAGTATCTAATATTTTTTTATTTGATAATAATCTATCAGGAGTTTTTTCTAATAAATTTTTTCTTAATTCTATTATTTTATTTCTTAATAACATTTTTAACCTTTTTAATATATCTTTAAATTATAATAAAAAAATTAATATAAAATCACTTATTATTTGAAAAATCTATTTTAAAGTGTTATAATTTTTAAAATTTTTAATCAAGGATTTACAATGTTTGGATTTATCGCAGGTTATATGTTAGGTTCTTCAGGAAATAAAGATTGTGATTGTAATAATAAAAGTAATGGTTATGGTGGAGAATTAAATAAAATATTTCATAATTAAAATACTAAACCATCAATTTTTTTGTTCATAAAAGATAAAAAACCTTCTACATTAACAGATTTATCTTCATTAAACCATACAGAAATTTCTTCTTGTGTTGCATAACCATCTAAAATATAATTAATTGATAAATTAGAAATTATAACATTTTGTAATTCTGGGTCTAAATTTTTAAAAATTTCAATTCTTTTTTTTGTTTCAGTTAAATCATCAACTTTCCAATTTAATACTTTTTCTTTTGAATTATGATTTCTTATTTCTTCTAACATTTTTAAAACCTTTTTATTTAACTTTTATAATGTTATTTTAACAAATTTTAACTTAAATAAAGATTATATTTTTATATTTTTGATATAATGTTTTAAATATTAAAAAATATTTAAAATATTTAGAAGTTATTTAAATTTTAATTATAAATTTTTTTCTTTTGATTATGTTTTTAACAACATCAAAGATGAAAAAATTAAAAAAGAAATTTTTATTGAATTTGGAAAAATTATTAATTCTATAAATGATAAAAAAAGTATTACTGTTGCTAAACTTATTGAATATAATTTATTTTATTTTTTAACAAAAGATGAAATAAAAGAAGGTTTAAAAAATAATAGTAAAAGTGATAATGTTTATACAATAAATAAATATTTTAATTATAACTACAATAACGATAAAACTCTTTCTTTTAAAGATGTAAAAGAATTCCATCCTATTTTTGAACAAAATAAATTAAAAGAAAGACATATAGATATTTTAAACTATAATGAACTTAAAAGATTTGACAATGATAATATAAATTTATTTTTAAGTGAAGATAATGATAAATATTTTAAAAATGAAAAAAACAAACCTCTTTTAAATTCTTTTTTAAGAAATAATACATTAACAACAGAACAACTTAAAAAAGTATTTTTTAGAGGAAATTATTATTATGTTAGTGATTTAGAAATGTTAAAAGAAATTTTAAAGTTAAATCTAAACACACTTAACAAAATAACATCAATTAATGATGAACTATTAACTTATGAAAATATAAGTAAATTAGATAAAAATGAATTTTTAAATATTATGGAATTTTATGATTTAAAAGAAGAAATTATTAAAAAGTTATTTGAAAGTAATAAAAAAATAGTTTTAAAAAGTTTATATATTTATAAAAATAATTGTTTAGATAATAAAGAAAAAGAGTATATTGAAAATAATAATATCTTAACTCAAAAAGAATTAATTAGTTTTAAGGAACTAAAAATTGATGAAATAGAAACACTTTTACAAACATATATTAATAATTTTTATAATAACGATGAAAAAATTAAGAAAAAAAGTTTAAGTGATATTTCTTTATTAATTAAAAAACAAAAATTATCTGATAAACAAGTTAAAGATGTTATAAATCTAAAAACAACTTTATTAAGCAATATTCTTATAAAAAATCAAGATATAAATGAAGATATAATTAAACAAAATATTAAAACATTGCCAACTTTACCTGTATTAGAATATCAAAATATTAGTAAAGATTTATTAGAATATTTTTTACAAAAAAATGTTTTAACTACTTTTAAACAATTTATACTTATTATGAATAATTCTAAATATAAACAATTAAATAATTTAATTATTAATAAGTTTTATGAATTAAAAAACAAAAAATTAAAAGATGTTACTAAAACAAAAAGATTAGTTGAATTTGATTTTGATTTTTCTATTGATTTTGATTTTTCAAATAAATATGATTCTATTAATAATTATTATGATAATTCTATTCTTGAATATCCTTTTTTAAATTCTGAAATAATTTCTAGTTATATAAATAAAACAAAAGAAGATGGAAAATATCTTGATAATCAAATATTAGATAAAGAAAATATTTCTAATGATGATATGTTAAAATCTTTATCAAGTGAACTTCATATATTAAAAGATATAACAAATAATTTTAATTTCTTCATTAAAAATAAAGATAGAAATATATTAGATAGAATTTATTTAATTATTAAAAATTTAGAAGTTTTTAAGGATACTAACTATAATAAACAAAATGATTTATTTGTTACTATTTTAAATTTATCTATTATAGAGGTTTTTAAAAGAAGAAATTTAGAAATTTCTAAGGAAGTTTTTTATGATTTTAAAACTAAAGAAATGAATTATCATAAATATGATTTTTCACAAGTTAATTTTATTGACCATAAAATTAAAAATCCTTTAAAATTTTTAAAAAGTAATGATATATCTTTAATTTAAGATTTAAATCTTCTAAAAGTTAAAGATATTCTACTTTCTGTTATTTTTGGTTCTTTCATTATAGCGTGTAAGTATTCTTTTTGACAAATTGGATTCATTATAGCTAATGAACCACCATTTAAATCTATTTTTTCAACATCATTTGTTTTTTGATTTTTTACATAAAACTTTCTACTTACTCCTAATGAAATAACAGCAATTATCCCATCTTTTACCATATCTGGCTCTTTATCTGTATGATAAGAAATAGAGTCGTTTCCGTCTCTATAATAGTTTAATAAACAACCATTAAAGTAATCTTTTTCTATATCATAAGATTGACCTCTTAAATAATCTTCTATTAAATTACCTAAATTTTTTATAGTTTCTGTAAATGGTGTAGCTTTTTTTAACTGACCAGAATAATTATAATTTCTATTTCCAAAATAACGTATTAATCTTGGAGATAAAACCTCTTTATCACCAAATTTATATTTATCTTGTTTCCATTCTAAAGTATTTTTAAATTCTTCAAACAGCTCTTGTTCTTTTGATTTATCTAAAAAATTTTCAAACAAAACTAATGGTAATTTTTCATCTTTAATATACATTATTCTCTCTCCAAATTGCTTAAAATAATTTCACTTAATTCATTTACTTCTTCATTTAAAAATATAAAATTTATGTTAAAACTTCTTGAAACTGAAACTATTTTTTCTAAAATTTCAGATTTTTTATTATAATTATTTAAGACAACAGTAATTCTTTTTATATTTTTTGTATCTCTTTTATTACTTTGATTATCTCTAATATATGCTTCTAAATCTCTAAATATATTATTATTTTCATAATTTTCTTTAATATATATAGCTTTTATTTTTGTTTTTAATGTTATATGTTCATAATCTAGTATTAAATGATTTCTTATTGTGTTATCGTTATAATTAACTTTATCATTAATATTATTTTCTACTAAATCTTTAAATTCACCATTAATATTATCTTTTATTAATATTAAATTATTACTATCTGAAAATTCTTTTAATATTTCTTTAAATTTTTCTAATTTTTCTTCTTTATTTAAAACGTATATTCTGTTTTTATTCATATTTTTACCTTTTTATTGTTTATTTTATTTTAAAAAATATCAATATGTTTTCAATCTTTTTTTACTTGACTTTTATTATATTTTTTATTATAATTACAACATATTTTTAGAAGCGGTTTTCATAGTTTCATCATTTAATTAGGCAAAGTAAATACTATGATTAGATATTCTCTAAAAAACTTTCAGAATTAATTAAAAATAATGTTTAAAGCGGTTGTATGGTATACATCAAATAATATACTGAAAATATAATTAAAACAAGCGAACATTTGTTTAGTGCTAGGGATTAAGCTTGGCACAAAAACATAACTTTTTATATATGTGAAAACATATATGATACCTTTTACCTTACAAAATATTCTTAAACATTACTTTTAATTATTCTAATTTCTTAGAATAATTTAATCACCATAAAATCTTTTTTATTTGAACCTTTTAAATCAACGTTAGTTGTTAGAATACATAAATTATTATTTATTATATTATCAACATCACCATTCATAATTTCCCAAATTTCTTTTTTAAACTCTTTTTGCATAGAATTTTTAAATTTCTCAGGAACTTTTTTAGAGAACCATAATATATACTCTGAGTTATTAATTAATTTATTAGACTCTATTATATTATTATTTGTTTTAACTATTATTAACTGAAATTTTTTGAACAAGAAAATTTCTCCAATCCTCTTCCTTCAGGGAGAGGTGATTTTTGAAAAAAATCGAGAAATTTTAACCTAGTAAAATAAAAGTAAAAGAAAAAACTTTTACCTTGTTTTTATTTAAATTATTAGGTATAATTATAATAAATAATTTAAAATAAGACTAATAAGAAAGGA
>RRZU011192807.1_pt1 | contig 14541 bp, 14 predicted proteins | sample 2165561 | NCBI WGS metagenome assembly RRZU01 (sample SAMN10456909, study PRJNA506462) | wastewater metagenome | isolation source: wastewater sludge | place: USA: Moscow, Idaho
AAAATATTCATTTCGTATGACTATCGAAGGATAAGACTTGTCATCCTTCAGCATAACATTGTAACGAGGCTGGAATTCTTTTATCAGATTATTTTCCAGCAGTAGCGTATCTTCTTCTGTGTCGACAATAATATATTTAATGTCGCAGATTTTGCTTACCAGAATTCTTGTCTTTGGACTGTCGTCATGGTTTTTCGTGAAATATGACGAAACTCTTTTTTTTAGGTTTTTAGCTTTCCCTACGTATATAATAACCCCTTTGTTATCAAAATACTGATAACAACCGGGTTTGTTGGGTATATTCTGAATTATATTTTTAAGATATTCTTTCATTAACAGACTTTCTCTTATATAGAGAAGTTGATTAAGGACTTAACCTCTATATCGTCAGGAAACAGGCTTCTTCCATTCAGCTCATCCAGCTCGATGATGAAATTCACGTATATTTTTTTCACACCCATCTTCTTCACCAGTTTATACGCTGCCGCCATTGTTCCTCCTGTGGCGAGTAGGTCGTCGTGAATAAGAACAACGTCTTCCGAAGAAAGTGTGTCTTTGTGTATTTGTATTTTATCTACTCCATACTCCTTTTCGTATTCTTCTTCGTACACTTCTGCCGGAAGTTTACCCGGTTTTCTTATTGGCACGAACCCTGCATCTAATTTCAATGCCATTATCGGGCCCATGATGAATCCGCGCGATTCTATGCCCACTACTTTTGTGATACCTTTGTTTTTGTACTCCTCATAGAGTACTTCTGTTAGCATCGATAATGATTCTTTTGTTTTGAAAAGGGGAGTTACATCTTTGAATTGGATTCCCTTTATTGGGAAATCAGGAATGTTTCTCACTGTTTTTTTTAACGATTCAATCTTTTCTTCTCTCGTTTTGTTGTTCATTTTTGTTTCTTTTCTTTCAATGTTTCACGTGAAACATATGTGTTTTTAGTTTAATTATTTTTTATGTTCCACGTGGAACGGGGTATTTATCGACCCAGCAAAACCAGCAAAATGGAAATGTCATTTGGTGATATTCCGGGGATTCTGCTCGCTTGCGCGATAGTTTCAGGATCTATTTTTGTTAGTTTTTGACGAGCTTCGGTTGATAAAGATAGGATATTTTCATAGTCGAACTTACCTTTTATCTTTATATTTTCCAGCCTTGTTATTTTATCTGCGATCAATTGTTCTCTTTTTATATAACCGTCATACTTGATGATGATTTCCGCCGATTCTATGATTTCCTCTTTTCTGTTCGGAATTTTATTGAGCTCTTCCTTTAGTGCGGGTATATATTCGGCAATGCTGTTTATTGATATTTGCGGACGGCTGATTACATCTTTTAATTTCAGACCTTGTTTTAGAGGGGCTGTTCCTAGCTTTGTCAGACCTTCATTGATGTATTCGGGTTTGAGTGAATAATTTGCGGCGAAAGATATGACTCTCTCCACCTCGCTCCGTTTCTCGTTCAGAAGGTCTATTCTCTCCTGTTTCGCCAGACCCATGTTGTAGCCTTTTTCGGTTAGGCGCACATCGGCATCATCTTGGCGAAGCAAGATACGATATTCTGCTCTCGATGTGAACATGCGGTATGGTTCGTCCACGCCTTTTGTTACAAGGTCGTCTATCAATACTCCTATATATGCTTCATCTCTTTTTAAGACAAATTCGTTTCCACCGTGTGTTTTGATATGCGCATTTATCCCTGCTATCAAGCCTTGGCCTCCCGCTTCTTCATATCCTGTCGTCCCGTTTATTTGTCCTGCAAAATATAAATTGTCGATCAGCTTTGTTTCCAATGTATGCTTCAATTGTGTCGGATCGAAAAAATCGTATTCAATCGCATATCCGGGACGATACAAATGGATGTTGCGAAAAGCCGGAATTTTTTGCAATGCCTCTATTTGTATGTCGAGTGGGAGAGAAGAGGAAAATCCGTTCAAGTAGTATTCCTGTGTGTTTTCACCCTCCGGCTCCAGAAATAGCTGATGAGATGTTTTGTCTGCAAACGTTACAATCTTTGTTTCTATGCTCGGGCAATATCGAGGGCCTATACTTTTTATTTGTCCGTTATACAATGGAGAGTCATCCAATCCATCGCGTAATGTTGTGTGCGTATCTTCATTTGTATAGGTTATCCAGCAGCTTAGTTGTTTTAGTTTGCGCGGTTCAAAATCCAGATATGAAAACTTGTGGAAGTCTTCATCTCCCTTTTGCTCTTCCATCAAACTAAAGTCGACGCTGCGTCCGTCTATTCTGGCAGGAGTTCCTGTCTTCATTCGGTCTGTGGTAAATCCGGCTTCTTTCAGTTGTTCGGTTAACCCGAAAGATGCAGGTTCGGATACACGTCCTCCTCCCATTTGGGTTTTGCCTATATGCATCAATCCGTTGAGAAAAGTACCATTTGTAAGAATAACCGATTTCGCAGAGAATGTAACACCCATTGCTGTCTTCACTCCCTTTACCGTTTTATCCTCGATGACAAGGGACGTTACAGTATCTTGCCAAACAAAGAGATTGTTTGTTCCGTCAATGATCTCTCTCCATTTAAGGATGAATTGTGCGCGGTCGCTTTGTGCTCTCGGGCTCCACATTGCCGGCCCTTTCGATTTGTTCAGCATCCTGAATTGAATAGCCGTCATGTCGGTTACTATCCCCATCTGTCCGCCAAGTGCATCTATCTCGCGCACGATTTGCCCTTTTGCAATTCCTCCTACTGCGGGGTTGCAACTCATCTGGGCTATTTTATTCATGTCCATTGTTATCAGCAGGGTTTTCGAACCCATATTTGCGGCAGCGGCAGCGGCTTCACAGCCGGCATGACCTGCCCCGACAACAATTACGTCATATTTGAAATTCATAACTTATTCTATATAAAAGATAATACCGGAGGCAAAGTTAGTATTTTATGTATGAATAACTTTTACCGTCCGGTTAAAGATTGAAGCATCGGGAAGTGAATTAAATTTTATTGGCATTTTCTATTGCTTTTTTCACCTTCCCGGCATCTGTTTGCAATATGGTGAATTCTTCTTCATCGGTGAAAGAAGCGGAGATGTATTTCATTTCTCCTTTGAGTTTACTCCGGAATGATCCGTGAAATTCTTTTAATCCTGTGGCTTTTACGAGTTCATAAATATTATTTTCGGTGATACCGCCTCCCGGCATAATCGAAATCCGATTTTGAGCCTGTTCTATCAGTTTTCTTATGATGCTGCTCCCTTCCGGCGCACTTGCCATGCCTCCCGATGTAAGGATACGGTCACACCCCAGTTCTATAATATCTTCGAGTGCCTGAAACAAATCATTTGCCCTGTCGAAAGCTCTGTGGAAGGTAATGCTCATTCCATATTGGCGGGCGATCTTCACCAACTCTGAATTTCTCTTTTTATCGATGGAACCGTCAGTATTCAGTATTCCGAATACAACACCGTCACATTTGGCTTTTCCACAATGATGAATGTCTTGTTTCATCGTTTCAAACTCTATATCACTGTAATAAAAGTCGCCTCCGCGAGGTCTTATAATTACATTTAATTGTATATCAATTGATTGTCTGGTTATTTCTATCTGAGACAATGCCGGAGTAGTACCGCCTTCGCCTAAATTGTCGCACAGTTCTACTCTTACGGCACCTCCTTTCTGCGCTTCTATGGCAGATTGAGGTGAATTTGCACAGACTTCAAGTGTTATTTGTTTCATTTATAGTATTTTATCTGTTAAATAATAATCTCTCTCCTTTTATATCGTTCAACACACCGTTATCGAAAGCAATTTTTCCGTTCAGAAAAGTTTTTTCGATGGTGGTCGACAGAGTTTCGCCTTCCAGCGGAGACCATTTGCATTTATACAGGATATTGCTTTGGTCTACCGTATATGGCTTGTTTGGATTCACCAGCACCAAATCAGCGAAGTAATCTTTACGGATATATCCACGGTTATATATTTTGAACATTGTTGCCGGTGCATGGCACATTTTGTTGACCACTTGTTCTTTTGTTATTTTGCCTTTTCGAGCCAGATCCAGCATTATTTGCAATGAATGTTGAACCAACGGGCCTCCCGATGCAGCCTTCAATGCCTCGTCTTGTTTTTCTTCCAACAGGTGCGGGGCATGATCCGTAGCTATTACATCCAATCTGTCTTTGAGCAATCCCTGCATCAGAGCATCTCTGTCTTGTATCGTTTTCACCGAAGGATTCCATTTGATACGGGTTCCGTATTTTGCATAATCCTCGTCCGAAAACCAAAGGTGGTGTACGCAAACTTCGCCCGTAATTTTCTTTTCCGAAAGAGGCTTTATATCGAACAAGCTGATCTCTTTCTCGGTGGAAAGGTGCAAAATATGCAATCTGGTTTGGTATTTATCTGCCAGCTCTACGGCTTCAGCCGAAGACCTGTAACAGGCTTCTGCGCTTCTGATGAGGGGATGATACTGAATAGGCACATCCTCTCCGAATTCGGCCTTGTATTTAGCTATATTTTCGCGGATAATCTCCTCCTTTTCGCAATGGGTTGCGATCAGCATGTCTACTTCGGCAAAAATGGCTTGCAGCACTTTTTTATCGTCCACCAGCATGTTTCCGGTAGATGATCCCATAAATACCTTTACACCGCAGACTTCCTTCGGATTTACCTTCTTCAGTTCGGCGATATTGTCATTCGTTGCCCCCATGTAAAATGAGTAGTTGGCATAAGCCTTTTCTGCTCCCAGCTCGAATTTCTGTTCCAGCAGATCAATGGTTGTTGTCTGAGGCTTCGTATTCGGCATTTCCATAAAAGAGGTCACTCCTCCGGCAATGGCAGCGCGGCTTTCGCTCGAAAGATCCCCTTTGTGGGTAAGTCCCGGCTCACGGAAATGCACCTGATCGTCTATTACTCCCGGCAATAACCATTTGTCTTTTGCATCTATTACGGTTGCCCTGTTCAGAATATCAGATGGAACTTCATCTTTGTATATTTCGGAAATACGGTCATTTTCAATGAGAACCGATCCGGTAAAGGATATTCCTTCGTTGATAATTGTTGCTTTATGGATAAGTATCATAATCAGTTATTTTCTGCAAAGGTAAGAAAAAGAGTTTGTTGTCGTATTAAATATAAATATATGATAATGAACATTTGTATATGATGCAATTTATGCCGACCTTTGCATTTATAAAGAATGATTCTATATAAGAAATATCATTAAAAGATGTCGAATACGAAAAAAGTATTGGCGGTAGCTGAAACATCGTACATCATTCGCAAAGGTCTGGTTTATGTTCTCTCGCAGTTGTCTAGTGTAGGGAAGGTTGTAGAGCTGAAAGAGATGGAAAATATTAGTTATCAGATTGATATACTTCAACCCGATGCAGTGCTTATCAATCCTATGTTGCTGGGGCATACCCGTCAGGATATAAGGCAGCAGCTCAATCTAGGAAAACAAACGGCTATAATTGCTTTGGTCTACAATCTGATCGATGAACAGTTTTACCGTTCATACGATGCTGTTATCAGAATCAATGATTCCGAGTCCAAGATAGAAAGCACGCTGCTTAACTGCCTGAACAAGGATCAGGATTCATCAAGCGATCAGGAGGAACTCAGCGACAGGGAAAAAGAGATTCTCGTTAGTGTTGTCAAAGGGATGAGTAATAAAGAAATTGCGGAATATCACAATATCTCTATCCATACGGCGATAACACACCGCAGAAATATAACGCGGAAACTGAAGGTGCACAGTATATCTGGGCTGACTATATACGCCATTATCAATAAGTTAGTTGATATTTCTGAAATTAAATATCAGGATGAATAAATCTTAACGTTTACTTATCATGTCAAGTGTAACTATTATATATAAGAAATCGATGAAAATGTCGGATTTGATTGATGCCGACTATCGTTTACTTTTACTTCTTAACCGATTGAATATTTCGTTGGGCTTTGGGGAGAAAAGCGTCGATACAGTTTGTAAGGAAAGCGGATTCGATACGGATTGTTTCCTGTTTCTTGCCAATTATCAGTCGAACAAATGTGTTACCAATATCGAAGAGGCTTTTGCTCCATTGCCTTTAGCTCCTTTTTTGCAGTATTTGCGAAGCTCTCATAGCTATTTTCTGGAGAAAAGGCTGCCCAATATCCGGCGCAAGCTGGAAATGGTTTTTGCTACCTCCGAGAAAGGCTTGAAAGATATGGTGCTTAAATTCTTCGATAATTATACACACGAAGTGTCAGACCATATGAAATATGAGGACGAGGTTGTGTTCCCGTACATCTATTCTCTGATGGATGCTGTGGATGATAAAAAATACTCCATCAATATATTCGAAGAAAGACACAACGATATTGAAGGGAAGATGAACGACCTGAAACAGATCTTACTGAAATATGTACCGGGCACAACAGATCAGATGCTGATGGTAAACATCCTGACAGAGTTATATATGTCTGAAGAAGAGATTGAAGCCCATACCTTTATCGAAGACAATCTGGTCATCCCGCGTGTCAGGGAAATGGAGAAAAAGAAAAACGGGATTTGAACTAATCGGGTTTGTAGTATAACTTATACCAATCGATAAAAGAATATATTCCCTCGCTCAGGCTTGTGGATGGCTTATAGTTTACCGCTTTTTCCAGCTTCGTAGTATCGGCGTAGGTAACCTCCACGTCACCCGGCTGCATCGGTAACATTTCCAAGATTGCTTTTTTGCCGATGGCCTCTTCCAGTGTAGTTATAAAATCGATGAGTTTTACCGGTGTCGAATTGCCTATATTGAATATCTTATAGAAAGGCTGTTCCGACCCCCCATCCGGAAGTTTATCGATCAATTTTATTATTCCGGCTGCAATATCGTCTACGTATGTAAAGTCCCGCAGCATGTTTCCGTGATTGAATACCTTTATCGGCTTCTTATCGTAAATGGCTTTGGCAAAAAGCATCGGAGCCATATCGGGACGTCCCCATGGGCCATATACCGTAAACAGACGTACACCTGTTGTCGGCAACTGAAACAGGTGGCTGTAGGTATGCGCCATCAGTTCATTGCTTTTCTTTGTTGCTGCATAAAAACTTACAGGATAAGTGACATTGTCGTCTTCCGAAAAAGGGATGCTGTTGTTCATTCCATAGACAGACGAACTTGACGCATAAATCAGATGCTTCACCTGATTATGACGGCAACATTCAAGAATGTTGGTAAACCCTGTTATATTTGATTGTACATAAGCATGCGGATTCTCTATCGAATAGCGGACTCCTGCCTGTGCAGCCATATTGATAACAACATCGAACTGTTGTTGCCGGAAGAGGTCGCTCAATGCCTGATAATCCGATATGTCTGTTTTGCTGAATTTATAATTCGGATAAATGGAGCTGGTTATGAGTGTATTGTCACCAACGGAATCTTTGTCGATACCGCATTTAGCCAAACGGGCATATTTCAGGCTGACATCATAGTAATCGTTGATATTATCGATTCCTACGATCTCTGTATTTTGGTGTTTCACGAGTTTTTCTACCAGATGAAACCCGATAAAACCGGCCGTTCCTGTTATTAAAATCTTCATACTTGCTCTTTCTTTGCTAGCCATAAATTGCGTGCATAAGTGGCAAATCCCGCGCTTTGTCCTATTATCAGAACCGGATCTTTACGAAAAACACCGTAGCAGATAGTAATCACCGACCCGATAATACTTAATATCCAGAATCCCGAAGGCAATAACGATTCCCCTCTCGACTTCGAATACCACCACTGATATATGAATCTGAACGTAAATATAATCTGCCCTGCCGATCCGAACAAGAGAAGCCCTAGAGGAATATTCCCGAACAGTCTTTCCACGCTGTGGTCACCGTTGTAAAAAACAAATCCCAGAGCTACAATTGGCGTAAAGATGATAGCAGCCCGGACCAATAGATGCATACTCTTCCAATGGTTCTTGTTGTTCAGGTTCCAGATATAAATATAGTAGGAAAATACCTGCCCCAAAATGATGGCGAAGTCGCCACGCAACCACCCGTAGATAGAGAACAGAAATGAGGCGAGCAGGCTGATCTGCCAGTAAATAGTAGGCGATACAACTTTTTTCTCCTTTTCTGACAATACCCATTGAACAAGCATTCTGGCAGAGAATAGCCCCTGAGCCAGAAAACCGAGAACAAAATACCAATTGTTGCTTTCCACGCTTTCTGTTTACGAATTAAGATTATCCGAACCTATGGCGTAATTGATATATCTTTTCTTCATCCATCGGTAAGCGAAGCAATCCATAAAAGGGCTTACCAGCCTGTTCCAAAGATGGAACTTGGATACGCCTGCCGTGCGCTCGAAATGCCTTACAGGTATTTGCTTTACTTTTCCGTGTTGGAGTTGTATCAGCGCAGGCAAGAAGCGGTGCATCCCTGTAAAGAACGGTATTCGTTTGGCATAATCTGTTCTGATAATCTTAAGCGGACAGCCGGTATCTTCCACCCCGTCGTTTGTCATCATTCGGCGGAATCCGTTTGCTATTTTCGAAGAAAGTTTTTTCCCTAATGAGTCTTTTCGTCCTGTGCGGATGCCCATTACCAATTCAAATTCGTTTCGGTGGGGCAGCAGCAGTTCGAAATCTTCCGGCGTTGTTTGCAGGTCGGCATCGATATATCCTACAAAAGGAGATTCCGCAACGTCTATTCCGGCTTTAATAGCAGCACTCAATCCGTTGTTTTTCGTAAAATCGATATAAAAGAACGCTTCGTTCCTGTTGCATACTTCAGTGATCAGATTCATGCTCTTGTCCTTCGATCCATCGTTAACAAACAATATACACGTTTTTACCGATGAGGTCTTCAGGTACGCTCCCAGCTCTTTTTCGAGTCTGTACATATTGTCTTCCTCATTGTATATGGGAACGATTATAGTAAACTCGTACGCTTTCGTTTTATTCATTTTGCTTCTTTGATTATTGCCACTTCTTTTACCAAACTCCAATTGTAACGCTTGTGCCCTGTTTTTCGCCAGTTGTTGTCGAATGTATCGATCGGTTCTATAATAACATTTTTACCCGCAAAAACACTGTCGATCGACAGGCTTGTGACATATACAAACGGAGTATGTTGGTGTATGAAAACCGTATCGGAAGGGTCTATTGGCCTGATGGTTTTATTTGCTTCATATACAAGTTCCATGCGTATCTCTTCATTCTTATCATAATAGAACGGAAGCCCTTCCACTTTCTTATTATCGCGAAGCATTCTTATACTGTGCCTTTCGCCGTTGATAAACATATGTCCCACAGGTATCAGGCAGAGGCTTGTTACCATCATCATGCAAAGGATAATGGCACTGTATACGTTCATCACTCTGATGCCTTGTTTTCCGAAAAGAGAGTAGAATATGAAAGCACTTAGCAGCCAGCTGAATATGGTTGACAAAATCAGTATCAGGGCAGATACTTGTCCTTCTTTGTAGAATACGAGGTATAGGGCAACAGGGATGCCGATTAGTATAACGGCTATAATGATAGCGTTTATCCTGAAAAGAATCTTTTCGCTTTTCGACAGGATGCTCTTTGCACTATGATATATGTAAAACGCGATAACGATAGCCCCCGGAATCAGTATCGGGAGCAAATAGCGGGTTTTCTTTTCGGGAATAACGGACAACAATACCAGCGAAGCTATGAGCCAGATAATAGCGAATTTATATTCTTTTCTGAACTTCTCTTTCTTATAGATGAAGAAGTACACAATGGACGTAACAAAGAATAGTGCCCATATTCCGGCTTCGGCAGGGAACTGCCAGTAATAGTACCACGGACGCACATTATGGTCGATCCACGAAGAAGACTCTTTTTGGGCAACACTCACAGCCATATCCTGATGGAAGATATAGATGAACGCCATCCACCACAAAGAAACAATCAGGCAAATGACTATCATCATTGCCAACGACAGTCCTTTTCCTTTTATTTTGGGGCGATATACAGCAATATAAGCAATAATAAATGGGAGGAACAGGGCATAGAAAGAAACAGGGCCTTTACTCAAGAAAGACAAGCCCATGAACAGTCCTGCGAGAATAAAATTTTTCCATTGAGCGCCTTTCTCTTCAAGCGCGAGTATCAGAAAGTAAATAGCACCCAGCATAAAGCTGTGGCAATAAATATCCCAGGTGGCTGTCCGTGCCATCATAATCACATTGAAGCAGGTTGCACCAACAAGTGAGGCTACAAGTCCTATATCCCTGTTGCGGGTTAAGCGTGATACCAGCAAATACAGGAATACGATCATCAGGGAGGCTACTATTCCGGCAGCACATCTCTGAACAACCAGATTATCCGGGATTATATTTTCTATTCCGGCGGCGATCCATGTAGGTAACGGGGGTTTTTCGAGCCTCAGCTCACCGTTCATGGTAGGGGTCAGGTAATTTCCCTCGCGAACCATTTCTTGGGCTGTGGCAAGGTTTCTCGATTCCATCAGATCTGCGGGGATGACCTGATTGTTTATGAAAAAAGCAAACAGACAAACGATTACGATCAGTACATAATGGATGAGATAGCTATCTTTTTTCAGATTATCCATAGATATAGAGTATTTTAGATGGGCAAAATTAAATCAAAAGATTTAATTCGCATTATTTTTTATCTCTTAATTGATCTTCCAGTCGTATTACCTGATCGCGATACTGAGCCGCTTCCAGAAATTCAAGTTTTTTTGCAGCAGCAGCCATTTGCTTTTTAGCTTTGGCTATTGCTTTTTGCAGATCCTCTTTGCTCATATATTCTATTTCATCTTCCGAAGCTATGGCAAGAGTTGTTTCTTGGGTGTATGTTTTAGTTTGAGCAGGCTCTTCTTTGCGTTGGTTGAATACAGATGTGCGGGCTTTCTGTATTTGTTGTGGCGTTATGCCATGTTTCTCATTATAAGCCATCTGAACTTCCCGACGACGATTTGTCTCGCTTATCGTCTTCTGCATGCTGTCGGTAATTTTGTCGGCATAGAAAATAACCCTTCCGTTTACATTTCGCGCGGCACGTCCGACTGTTTGTGTCAGGGAACGGTGCGATCTTAAGAAACCTTCTTTGTCTGCATCGAGTATCGCCACTAGCGATACTTCGGGCAAGTCGAGCCCCTCACGAAGCAGGTTTACCCCCACTAAAACGTCGAATTCGCCGGTTCGCAGGTCATCCATGATTTGCACACGATCCAGCGTATCCACATCCGAGTGGATGTAGCTGCAACTTATTCCGTTGTTTGAAAGATAAGCCGTCAATTCCTCCGCCATACGTTTGGTAAGGGTAGTTACAAGGGTACGCTCGTTTCTCTCGACACGTACCTGTATTTCTTCCATCAGGTCGTCTATCTGGTTCAGGCTTGGACGCACATCGATAGGAGGATCGAGCAGCCCTGTCGGGCGAATTAATTGCTCCACCACCACACCTTCCGATTTGATAAGCTCATAATCGGCAGGAGTTGCGCTTACATATATCGTTTGAGGAACCAATGACTCGAATTCTTCGAACTTCAACGGGCGGTTGTCTAATGCCGCAGGTAGCCGGAATCCATATTCTACGAGGTTTTCCTTGCGGGAATGGTCTCCGCCATACATCGCGCGTATCTGTGGAATGGTTACATGGCTCTCGTCTATTACCAATAAGAAATCATCGGGAAAAAAGTCGAGCAGGCAGAATGGGCGCGTCCCCGGCTTGCGGTTGTCGAAATAGCGTGAATAGTTTTCTATTCCCGAGCAATGACCTACTTCACGGATCATTTCCAAATCGTAAGTCACACGTTCGTACAGCCTTTTTGCTTCTAATGGCTTGCCTATCGACTGAAAAAAATCGACCTGACGTCCCAGATCTATCTCTATTTCCGCAATGGCTCTGACCATACGTTCTTTGGTGGTAACAAATAAGTTTGCGGGATATATACGGAAATCATCGTATCGATCGATTCTTACACCCGATAGCGGATCGAGGCATTCTATGCTTTCTATTTCATCGCCCCAAAATACAATCCTTACAATGGGATCGCCGTATGCAAGAAATACGTCCACTGTGTCGCCCTTCACTCTGAAATTACCCGCTTTGGGATCAACTTCGTTGCGTGAATACAGGGCACTTACCAAAGAACGGAGAAATACATCGCGAACGATTTTCTGCCCTACATGGATGCTGATCGTGGAACTTTCAAAATCTTCGGGATTTCCCATACCATACAGACATGAAACGGAGCATACGACAATAACATCGCGGCGTCCCGACAAAAGAGAAGTCGTTGTAGCAAGGCGCAATTTCTCTATCTCGTCGTTAATCGATAAGTCTTTTTCTATGTAGGTGTTTGTAGACGGCAGATAAGCCTCAGGCTGATAATAGTCGTAATAAGAAACAAAGTATTCAACGGCATTCTCCGGGAAAAAAGTTTTAAACTCGCTGTATAGCTGTGCTGCCAATGTTTTATTGTGGCTCAGTATCAAAGTCGGCTTTTTTACATTTTGTATAACGTTTGCCACAGTGAACGTTTTACCCGAACCTGTTACCCCCAGCAGTGTCTGAGAGGGTGTTTGCTCTAAGACACCTTCGGAGAGAGCGGCTATCGCGGCAGGCTGATCCCCTGTGGGTTTATAATTTGACGTTAATCTGAAATCCATTGTTTTTTCTTCCTTTCGCGAATAAGGGTATTTTACAACCTCTAAAAATACAAACAGATTATTTTATAAAAAAGCGACGAACATACTTTCTTTTGATTCTCCAAAGAAAGAAATAGATCATTTCTTTAAAAAGCAGGTTTTCAATACAATGCTTGAACCGTCTATCTTGCAGTCCACCTCTGTCGGTTCCTCAGTCAGGCGGATACTTTTTACTTTTGTACCGCGTTTGATAACCATCGATGAACCTTTTACTTTCAGGTCTTTTATTACCGTAACCGAATCTCCGTCAGATAACTCAGCACCGTTGCTGTCTTTGGGCGTAGTGTCTTCTGCATCTGCATTCGTTTCTCCTGTCCATTCATGGAAGCAATCAGGGCATACATAGGCAGCACCATCGAAATAAGTATTTTCCCCACTGCATTGTGGACAATTTGAATAATTCATTTGCGTAAAAAATTAAGCATGAAATGCAAAGGTAACTCAATTAAACGGAGGATGCAAAATAGGCTGATATTATGCTGCTCAAATGAAAGAGGGTGTGTTCAAACTTTTGACACACCCTCTTGTTTTATTCAAAATACATCTTTCTTAATAATGCAGGACTCCAAAAAGGATATTTTTTTAAGATATTCTCATTCGGATAAATATTCCTCTTTTTGATGTATATGTAATCAGCTATTGGCTTATATATAAACAGATAAACTCCTAAAAATAGGACAAAATGCAAACTATTTGGATATATAAAAAGGAAAAGAATAGCCGGAACACAGAATCCTATAATTAACACGGTAAAATACAATAATTTCATTTTAGTCAGATCTATCAATTTTATCAATCGATAAATTTTGAATACTACACTACTCAAAAAGAAAATGGAATAAATAAAGATATGCCAACTTCTCTTATTTTACCGGATTTTATATAATCTGTTTTTATAGCATTCGTTAGCCCATATTTATAGTTCAGTCCGACCTCAAATTTGCCGAAATCGTAAGCCAGTTTAGCCACTAATGGAATATCAAATTTATTTTTACTTTTTTCTCCTTCTTGGTATAGGTAATATAAAGGTTCTATACCAATACCCGCATTCAAGCCCTTATATATTTTATAGTTGAACGTTCCTTCGATAGAAAAAGAGTAATAATTAGAGGAAGCTTCATATATTGGTGGTTCTGATATCGATCTTATATAGCTGGATTTCCACATTTTCATACCCAAATTGGCATCTACATCTATGAAAAAAGGATTTAACTTCGGATTTATGCGAAATTTGTAACCTACAGAAAAACCTGATTTATAGTCAATATTGTTATCTGTTATTTCTGGAATTGAGTTTAATTTTGAGTCTATATTTCCAATTCCTCCTTTGAGAACAAGGCCATGCTTCTCAATCACTTGAGCTTTTATTATTGTAATATTAAAAGTTACAATAATTATCAATAAAATTTTTTTAATCATAATATATTCTTTTTACTAAGACTGTGTTTAAGATTTATATCTGTTGAACATTTTGAACATGAAAATGTAGTAAAGTACAGAAGCGATAAGTCCACCTATAAAAGTAAATAATATATTATTTGATGTTCTAAATATAAGTGATACAATAACATATATTAATCCTATAAACAATGAACTAATGACCTTCATATCGTAATTAGTATAATATTTACAATGTTCCACAGAAGCCATTGCTAACAGTTAGAAATCAGTTTGCTCTTTATATTTGAAAAAAATATACTTACCTGCAATGAAACATGACAATGCAATAATACTGAAAATAATGATTTTAGTACATGACAAAAATTATATAGCGATATAATTATTTGATAATCAGCAAAATAGCTGCCTTTTTATTTGGTAAAGACCTTGAAATTATGTATCTTTATAGCTGATTACCAGTTAGTTATAATGAAAACAAAAGATTC
>RRZU012118715.1_pt1 | contig 14539 bp, 11 predicted proteins | sample 2165561 | NCBI WGS metagenome assembly RRZU01 (sample SAMN10456909, study PRJNA506462) | wastewater metagenome | isolation source: wastewater sludge | place: USA: Moscow, Idaho
CAGGTATCTTCATAAAATTTTCTCTTTGCTCCAAAGTTAAAAGTTCTCTGCCTCTAGCTATTTTCAAAATTAATCTCCTCACTTTCAATTTTAATCTCAATAGAGTATACTCTATTGAAACAATAATTTAAACATTGAAAATCAAGGGTTTAGAGTGTCTCGCAAGACTTGTATCAAATAGGAGGTTAGAAATTGAGAAAAATTGGATATATTCGGGTTAGTTCCGAAAGTCAGAACCTAAAAAGACAAATGCAACAACTAAATGAAATTGGAATGGATATTATTTATCAAGAGAAAATTTCAGGGGCTACAGTAGACAGAAAAGAGTTACAGAAAATGCTCGAAGAACTAAAATCTGGAGATACTATATTTGTAACTGATTTAACAAGAATTACCCGTAGTACCAAAGATTTATTCTCTTTGATTGAGCAAATACGAGATAAAAATGCATATCTAAAATCACTTAAAGATACATGGCTTGAGCTTTCGGAAGAAAATCCCTATAGCCAGTTTTTAATAACAATTATGGCTGGAGTTAATCAACTTGAAAGAGATTTAATAAGGACAAGGCAACGAGAAGGTATTGAAATTGCTAAAAAAGAGGGTAAATTTAAAGGAAGGGTAAGAAAATATCATGATAATCATTCAGGAATGAACTATGCAGTAAAACTATATCACGAAGGAAATATGACCGTAAAAGAAATATGCCAAATAACTAGCATATCGCGAGCCAGTTTATACAGAAAATTAGCAACAATCCAATAAAATCAATGAATTGTTCGGATTAAAAAGTCAGGAAAAATCCTTAGCGTTGTAAATCCGCATTTTCCTGACGCGACCCCTACATACGAAGACTATACAATCTAAGTGTCAAAATATGTTTACTTTATTTGATATATAGGAGGAGATTATGCACGGGAATTTTTTTGGATATTTAAGAATTAGTACAAAAGAGGCAAGTGACAAACAAAGTTTTGCAAGACAGATAAAAGGTTTAGAAAATTATGCAGAAACTAATAATATAGAATATACTTTGCAATTAAAAGATGACATTACAGGTTCCACTTTTGATAGACCAGAATGGAAGAGATTAGAAAAAATTATTCAATCAGGGGACACTATAGTTTTTAAAGAAATTTCACGTTTTACTAGAGAAGCTGAAATAGGATATAAGAAATACATGCAGCTTATGGAAAAAGGAATAAATCTAATTTTTATAGATAATCCTACTGTAAGTACAAGTTATATACGAAATCTTACTAAAATTGCAGAAGGGCAAAGCCTTGTTACCAAGACAGCTCTTGAAGGAACCATAAAACTTCTTCTTATTGTTGAATTAGACAGAGTGGAACAAGAAAGAGAAATTATTGTAAAAAGAATTAAACAAGGTATGGAAGCCAGTGATAAAAAGCCTGGAAGAAAAACAGGGACTAAAGAGAAGCTGACTAAAGAACTTGAAGCGGATATTAAAGATTTCATTGAGAATGGTATCAGAAAAGGAATTAAACAAGTAGATTTGATGAAGAGCCATGGAGTTTCTAGAAACACTTTGAAAAGCTACCTGAAAAACATTATTTCTGAAAAAAGTACTTAATCGTTTCAAAAATCTTATATAATTAAAAGATTCTTTAAAAATTTTGTTTTTCATTTTTAAATTATAAGTCATAATTCAACGTATATAGCCATTGACTTTGAAAAGCCTAAAAGTTTCAAGTAATCTCATTAAGAGGGGACAGTCCCCTCTTTTTGATTTTAAAAAAAATATATACATTAAGTTAGATAGATATTACTCTATATCACTATTGTAAATAAATGATAGAAAAGGTATATTTTATTGTGTGAAAAATATTGATTAAAAGAGGTAATTATGGAATTAATATACTTATGGGTTGATAAACATAACAACATAGAAGAACAAGAGTTTAATTTTAATCCTGATTATAAGTTCACTCTTGTTAAAAAATTAGAAAATAAGTATGAAATTATTAATAAAATTGAAAAAAACATAAGGAACAATAATTTCTTTGGAAAAAACATTTATAATATTAACGCTATTATTGGAAAAAATGGAAGTGGAAAGAGCAATTTATTAAAATGTATTTTTAGTAAGTTTAAATCGAATGATATTAAATATAATTTGAGATATACAAATATAATTGTCATTATGAAAGAAAACGATAAGTTAGAGTTGTACCATAATGAAGAAATAAATATTGAATATTCAAAAAAATATATAAATAAGAGTCATGTGTATAAAGGAAATCAATCTGAAAGCATAAAATATGGTAAAAATCAACTAAGAACTATTTATTATACATCAATTTTTCAAGAAAATAGACATTTTAGTTTAAATAGTCATAATGATTTATCCTTATATGCAGATTATAAACAGAAAAAAACGCCCTCTGAAATAAACAATAATAATATAAAATTCATAGGATACTACAATAGACAAGCATTTAATTTCAAGGAAATATCTATTCCTCAAAGAGTTACCCTTGGGAAAAAAAGGAAATTTGATTTCTTATACAGAGAAATTACTGATTATAGTTCTATTGAAGAAGACTTAATTAAAACGGTAGAAAATACCTTAAGAAATGAGTATTTTTCTTCAATTATTTTTTATCGTTTAGAAGAAAAAATTACAAACATTAATTCAATATCGTATTTAGTTACTTTGCTAAAAGAAATCATTCAAAAAATTGAAGACTTATATAATACAAATCATTTACAGTTAAAATATGAAATGGCAAATATTTATAATTATGATAAACATCCTACTTATGACAATAACAAAGAAACAGGAATTGAAAGAAGCCTTTATAATTATGCCAATAATGTTATTATTTTTATTGAAAATTACTTTGAATATATCAAAAACAAAGCTAAATATGAATTGAGTAATGAAAATATAATAAAGGCTATAGAGCTATATAATTATACATTTATTCCTAGTTTTAACATTAATCAAAGTGAAAAAGATAAAAATGAATGGCTAGATTTCAAGTATGAACCAGAATTAAGTACAGGAGAGGAACATATGCTTAGTATGTATGGGAAATTTTATGAATATTTTAAAAGAATCTCTCATACCAAAGATAATTACATAAGCCTCTTAGATGAGCCTGATATATTTATGCATCCTGAATGGCAAAGAAGATTTGTAAAGTCAATTTCTACCTTTTTTAATGAAGTATTGGAGTTTAAATATAATCCTAAGTTTCATATAATTATAAGTTCTCATTCTCCATTTATTGCTGGGGACTTACCCAAAGAGAATGTAATACTGCTTGATAAATCTAATAAGGGAAAGTGTAAAGTAATCGAGGTTAGTAATAAAACTTTTGGAGCAAATATTTTCAATTTATATAAGGATGCCTTTTTTATAGAATCAAGCTTTGGAGAATTTTCAAAAAATAAAATAAGTAAAGTTGTTAAACTCTTTGAAACAACATGGGATGAAGTTAATAAAAAAACTACATACATTAATGAAAAAGAAATAAATGAAAGAAGGCTTGAAATTGAGTATATTACAAGCTCTATAGGAGAATCTTTAATTAAGAAAAAATTAGAAAATATATATGATGAGTATAAAAAAACAACAGAGAAAAAAGAGGACTTATTTAATATAATAAAAAATGCTAATCTAAGCTCAGAAGAAATAGATAAAATGATAGAACAAATAAGAAGCAAATAGGGGAAAATATGGAACTACTATATATATGGATTAAGGAATATAACAACATAGAAAACCAAGGATTTAATTTTAATCCTAATTTCTGTTTTGATATAGAAGAAGACCTAAGGAAATATAAGATAATTAATAAAAGTGAAGAATGCGGAGAATACAATCAAGAAGGATTTTTTGGAAAAAATATTAGTAATATAACAGGAATTATTGGAAAAAATGGGAGTGGTAAAAGTAACTTATTATGGTTTATTTTCAGAAAAATATTATCAACTAAAGAAAGATATAACTATGCTACCAGTATAAAGTCAGATTTTATAATTATATTAAAGAAATCAAATAGTAGTAAAGAAGAGATTTTAGTTTATTCTACAGAAGGATTTACTGTTAATGAAGATAATTCTAAATATAGTTTTTTTAAATATAATAAAACTCTACAGGATAGATTTAAAAATACAAACACAGATAGAAATAAGTTTATTTATTTTAATACGCTGTTCTTTACTCCTATTTTTAAAAGTCAAAATGATTGGAAAGACAATACAAATAATCTGTCTCTCTACAAAGCTTATGAAGAGAATAAAACTCAAGCTGAAATTAGAGGAAATAATATGAAATTTATTTCTTTTTATCTAAAAAAAAATATTACAAGAGATGAAATTAAGATTCCAAAGACAGTAAAAATAATTCCTAGACCTGATAGAAATGCAGATTTATCTTCAAATAATCAATCTGAAATAGAAAGAAGAATTTCAGAAAATTTTTATAGAATATTAAAAAAGTACTATTGGCCTAGCAAATTCATGAACATAAATAAGGATAATATTTTTAATAACTGTTATTCAATAGAAAATTTTATTGATAAAACCCAGAATATTATTGATTTCTACGAGGGTAATCCAAACATATTAGGATATAAGCTGGAATATGATATGAGAAACATATATTTGGAAAAAATGAGTTTTTATAATAAGCCTGAAAGAAATGATGAAAAACTTTATAATTACGCAAAGAATATGAATACCATTTTAGCTAAACATTTGGATAAAATAGGTGGAGAATTTAGTTTGGAAGATAATACGATTATTGATTTTATTGAACTATATAATTATACAGTAATTTCAACAAGAGATGAAAAGTCAGAGAGAATGTTATTGAATGACTGGTTAGAATTTCAGTATTTACCAGAATTAAGTAGTGGAGAAGAGCATATGATAAGTCTCTATGGAGCTCTTTATAATTACTTTAAAGATACTATAAAAGGTAATTATGTAATTCTGCTAGATGAACCCGATATATTTATGCATCCTGAATGGCAAAGAAAGATGATTAATTCTTTATGTATTTTCTTTAATGAAGTTTTAAGCCTTGATGAAGAGACAAAAATTCATCTAGTTATTAGCTCTCATTCGCCTTTTATAGCAAGTGACTTACCAAAAGAAAATATTATAATGCTAGATAAATCAGAAGATAATAAATGTAGAGTCAAGGAAGAAAAAATTGATACATTTGGAGCTAATATTTTTAGCCTATATAAAGAAGCTTTTTTTGTTGAATCAAGTTTTGGGGAGTTTGCAAAAGATAAAATACAAAAAATCACCTTGGAATTAAGCGATAAAGATAATAAAATTCCTCTTGAAAGAAAGCAAGAAATTTGGGAAACTATTCAAATGATTGGTGAGAATCTTGTAAGAAAAAAGCTAGAAAATATGTATTATGAATTTTTTGAAATAAAAGAAGAAAAGAGAGAACTCGAAAAACTTATTGAGGAAAAAGGACTGTCAAAAAATGATATTGAAAAAATAATAGAGCAAATAAAGGGGATATAGAAAAATGGAGCTTATATATTTATGGGTAGAGAATTACAATTATATAATAATAGACCAAGAATTTTATTTTACAAACGAGTATAAAGTTAAAAAAGATTTAAGTAAGGGTAATGTTGAGATAGATGATGCTAACAACGGTGTATATAACATTTTTAAAAATAATAAAAACAATGTAGTTAAAAATATATTTGGAATTATTGGAGAAAATGGAGTAGGGAAAACATCAATTATTAATATGATTTTAGAAAACAAAGATAAAGGTATTACTATTTTCAAAGTGAAAAAATCAGAGGTTTTTGATAATAAGGATTTTTTGATATTGAGTTCTGACAACCTAAATTTAAGAGAATCAGAAAATTATTGTTTAATGACGTATAGCAGCGATTATACCAAACAATGGAAAACAGGTTTTTTAGTAAATAAAAATGGACAAGATATTTTTTTAAAAGCCCCAGACAAACCACATATTATATATTATGACAATATCTTTAACCCTTACAAAACGTATAAAGATGTTAATAGGTCTTTATACGAATGGCACAAAGAAAATAAAGACTTAATCGATATCGATATTAGCACCAATTTTTATTTTTTTCATAAAAATAGTGGAGATAAACTTAAGTATGTAAGTAACGAAATAAAAAATACTATTCATTACTTTGGAAGTGATATTTATGATGAGAAATCCTTACAAAGACCTAATAAGTTAATTATTAAAAATGTTGATAGCGAAATCTTCAAAAAAGAAGGATACATAAATTTTGATTATAAATCCTTTGAGGAAAAAATGATTAAAAATGTAGTGTATATTTTTTTTACACAGTATATTACAACCAGTTTAGAAAACCCTTATGGTCAATATAATGAAGTAATTTTTAACGAATTAGTAAATGCTTTCTGTGATGAAGAAGAAAAAGTAAAATCACTTATAAATGTTAAATTCACACAAAAAGAGAATGGTGATATGGTCGATTCATTTAGAATTTTGATATTTGATGGACAAGGTCATCCTACACCCAGTATAAAAAAATATATAGAAATAATCAAAGCTTTTAAATCTATAAACTTGAAAGAAATAAGTATTCCAAGTAAAAATAAAAAAGATAGTACTCTTCAATTAGAAATGCATTTGAGTAATGAGAACATTAAAAAAATTTCCGAATTTCTTTCAACAGTAAAAGAAAATTCAATAAAAAAACACTTTTTAGATTATAGCTATGATATTGACTATAGTAGTGGAGAAAGAGGATTATTGACATTATTTACAAGGCTTTATGTGAAATATGAAGAAATAAAGAACAGTGGACAAGAGGAAGTACTTCTCTTGCTTGATGAACCTGATATTCTCTCTCACCCAGAGTGGCAAAGAACATTTATCTATAAATTAAAGAATTTCTTAGAAAAGGTCTATGTAAATAAAAAAGTAAAAGTAATTGTTACTTCACACTCACCTTTTATAGCCAGTGATTTACCAAAAGAAAATGTAATTATGCTTGAAAAATCCGAAGATGGAAAATGTATCGTAGAAGATAAAAATATAAATACTTTTGGAGCTAATATATTTAATCTTTATAAAGAGGCTTTTTTTGTAAAATCAAGTTTTGGGGAGTTTGCAAAAGAGAAAATACAGGATGTAGTTAATTTATACGAAAAAAATATAGATGTAAAAGGAAACATTACATATCCAAAAGAAATGGAAATTGAGAATAGAAAAGATGAAATTAAGTATATTATTAATTCTGTAGGAGAATCCCTAGTAAAAAGAAAATTACAAAATATGTGTGATGAATATGAGAAGAATAAACTAATTAATGATGAGAATAAATTAGATAATGAAGAGGATAAGAAATTATTAGAAAAATTTAATAAACTCAGTAGGGAAGAAAAATTAGAATTAATGAGATTAAAAAAAGAAAATAGTGGTGATGTAAGATGATTTTAATTGATACTAGTGACAGAAAGAAATGGGAAGGAATAGAGAACAGGCATAAGAAATGGTTTTATGACTACTGGACAGAAAATAAACTTCAGGAAGAAATAAATAGCCTAGAAATAAAAGAAAAAACTTTTATTTATGAGCTATTTGATGAAAGTAATGTTAATAATGATATTTCGGAAGAAAAAATAAAGAACTTCATTACTAAAAGAAACCTTGAGAAATATAAAAATAAAAAAGATACATTTAATAAATTAATTGATAAAAGCGATATTAACGATACTATAAGTAAAAATATAAAAAGTTCTAGAAGTGACTTGATAACAAAAAAGTGCAAAAAATTCTGGCCGGACTTGACAGATGAAATTAAAAAATTAACCATAGAAGCTGATAGAAAACAAAAATATATAGATAAACTTCAAAAAAAAGAGTCTTTAATGAATAAGCAAGGAATACCGGAAGAGGTAAAAGAAATTGTAAAAAAGTATGAAGAGAAATTAAAAACTGATAAACTAAATGAAAAAGAATTAAATAACATTTATGACAACTTAAAAAAACAACTAGAACAATATAAAGATTTGAACTCATCAGTTTTTGATTTGTTGGAAGAAAATAAAAAAAGTAAATCAGAAGATTTATTGGATATTAAGAAAATAACTTTCAAAGAAGGCTTCGAAGAAATAATTAAAAAAATATTTAATTATGAAAAATATGAAATAAGGCATAGTACTATAGCGGATATGAATGTACCAACTTGTCCTTATTGTGGGCGACAGTACACTACAAATTATAGCAATAATGAAAAAACTACCGCAGATTTAGACCACTATTATCCACAATCAAATTATCCATACTTAGCCTTATCTCTTTATAATTTTATTCCAAGTTGTTTATACTGTAATAGGATAAAAGGAAATAAGGAAGGACACATCTACCCCTATGATGAAGAGTTTGGGGATAAGGCTATTTTCAAGACAAGTAAAGAAAGTGTTAATGGTATTTTAAATTCAAATAAAGATGATTTTGCAATAATAATAGATGTAAAAGACAACAGTAATAATTGTATTAATAAATCAAAAGAAATATTTAATCTTGCTGAGGTTTATAAGACTTCCCATAATCAATATATTCTTGATATGCTCCATACTATAGAACATTATCCTGATAGTTATTTGGAAACGGTAAATGAATTGTTTGATGAAAATTTAACTAAGACTATAAAAAAGAAGGAAGAAGAATTTAAAAGTGTAACTGGGAAAAAAGAAAAAGATAAAATTGAAAATGAATTAAATAAGTTGAAAAACAGAAAAGCTCAGGAAAAAAAGAGTTTGAAAGAAATTCTTCGAAAACCCTATCAAGATAGAATTGAAAGAAATGATACTCTTGCAAAACTGACAAAGGATATTTTAACTGAGTATGATAGTTTGTAGAATTAAAGAGCTAGTCTCTTTAATTTTTTCTTTTCTATTTCCATTTATTTTTGAATTTTTCTTTTAATTTTTGGAATCACAGGATATAATAGGAATGACAATTAATAATTGTGAGTTAGAAATTAGGAATTAAAGGAATTTTAAAAATTTAGTGTAGTTAGATTTTGAGGTGATTTTATGTGTAGGTTTATTAATTTAAATATTGATATGAAAGAACTTGAAGAGTGGTTTAAGGATTTTGACAGGAGGATTGAGTACTATGAAAATAAGGTATTTATTATTGCTAATAGTTATCCTGTACTTCCTATCATAACTAGAGAAGGGATTCTTAAAGCTAAATGGGGCTTAGTTCCTCATTGGGTAAAAAATAAAGATGAAGCCATGAAAATAAGAAAGTTTAATATAAATGCAAGGCAAGAAACTATCTTTACCAAACCCAGTTTTAGAGGAAGTATTACTGCTAGGCGATGTCTTATTCCTATTAATGGATTTTATGAATACAAGCACCTTGAAGATAAAACTACAGAGCTTTATGAAATAAATATACTTCTTAGAAAAATATTTTGTATCGCAGGGATTTATGATGAATGGGTAGACAAAGAAAGCAGTAAAGTATACAGAAGTTTTGCCGTAATAACTACAGAATCTAACAAAAAAATAGGAGAAATCCACGATAGAATGCCTGTTATTTTTACAAGCAAGAAAGATGAAGAACTTTGGCTCGAATCAGGAGACATGAAGCTAATTAAAGAGCTTATGGGTAGCTATGATATTCCAAACTTAAGGATTAAACTTAAAGATAAAGAGATAACAAAAGCATAGGGAGATTTCATGGAAGAGATTAAATATTTGGAAATGTTTAGAGATTTAAAAATTAATAAAAAAGAATTGCATCAAAATATAAAAAATAAGTTATCTGTATTACGAATGAAAAATATTGTAGAAGTAAGCAGAGAGAACATTTTAAGACTTTTAAATCTACTTGATTTAGGAAGAGTTAGTATTGATGACCTTATGGATTGGGTAGATGCCATTTGGTACATAGAAGCCTTTAAATACAGGGAAAGTGAAGCTCATTGTATTTCAAGTATTCTTAGCGAACTGGAAGAAGCGGACATAGACAGCAGTAAGCTTTCATCTGAAAATAGAGAAAAATATCTTGTTGCACTTATTGAAAACAGGGAACTTGCATAAAGAAGGAAATAGTTAGCATTTAGCAAATTGCAAGTAGCAATTAAGTAATAAAGATAAGAGTAAAATTCTGACAGGATTTACAAGATTAACAGAATAAAATTAATTTAACCACGGGATGGACACAAGATAACAAGGATTTATCGGTGTAAATCCCGTGTTTATAATGTGGTAAAAATTAAAAAATTGAGGGAAATATGAAAAGAAAAATTATTGTTTACGATATGAATTATTTTTATGCACAGGTAGAGGAAAGAGATAACCCGACTCTCAAGAGTGTACCAGTTGTCATTGGCGGAAAACCTGATGAAAGAGGTAGTATTGTTGCAACTTGCAATTACGAAGCAAGGTCTTATGGTATTCATGCAGGGATGCCAAGCGGTGACGCTTTCAGATTATGCAAGAGAACGGTTTTTATTCACCCCAGAATGTCATATTATGCGGAGATTAGTCATCAGATACACCTTATTTGCGAGGAGTATTCAGACAGAATAGAGTACGTTCCCTTGACGAAGGATATATTGACGTAACTTACACGGAACACCTATTCGGAGATGCCGACAAGATAGCTCTCGAAATTCAACAAAAAATCCTTAAAATTACAGGGCTTACCTGTTCCGTTGGTGTAGGCTATTCAATGATGTCTGCTAAACTTTCAGCAGGGATGATAAAACCCCTAGGATTTTTCAACATGGATACCAGGGAAAAATGGCTTGAAGTAATGAGCCCAAAACCTGTGGAAAAAATATCCGGAATAGGGGAAAAAATACAAGAAAGACTTAACGCCATAGGAATTTATACAATTAAGGATTTGCAGGAAGCCGATACTTTAAAACTAAAAATCGAGTTTAAAAAAGTATGGTCTGCTTGGCTCCATGCCGTAGCTTGGGGTTATGATGAAAGAGAAGTTGTAAGCGAATATACAGAAAAGAGCATAGGTAGAAGCTGCACACTCGAAAAAAACACCAAAGATTGGGCTTGGATAAAAAATACAATTATCGACCTTATAAAGATAGTCTGTTATAAGACTCAAAAGCGTAAAGAGTTTGCCACTTTTATTTGTCTTAAAATCAGATATGCCGACTTTGAGAGCATAACAAGAACTAAGAGTTTCCCAGAAGGAACAAATGAGCCTATGGAAGTCTTAGAGATTATCATGGAACTTTGGGAAAGATGTGATAAAGATAGAGAAATCCGAGCTATAGGAGTTTCACTTGGAGAATTTAGAAAAAGTAAAGTTAAGCAAATTGCCCTAGGGGAAGATTATGACATGGATAAAAAAATTAAACTTGCCAAACTTAAAGCAGAGATTAGGAATAAGTTTGGGTATAAGGTAATTGAGGAGACCATTGACGGGGAGAAGGAAAAGGACAGGAACGGGAAGGTGGTTAGGAGGACGTATTTGAGGATATGACTTGTTTTATCTCTGAAGAAATAGTAGTATTTAACTTATAAAACTAAATTAAGGGGATAATATGAATAATACATTTAAAACAAGAAAGGAAATAGCTAATACTTTTATCACAATTTTAGGGTTTGGACTTTTAGTTCATTTATTAAAGACTTACTTTCATCCAGAAATAGTAACCACAATAAGTGTTTTCTCAGAATTAAAAAATTATATTTTTATTGCAAGTGGATTACTTGCAACATATTTAATTATGAATTATAGAAAACAGATAAGTTGGAAAAATATTATTTCGATTATTTTACTTTTTATCTGTATTACTAGTATATTTACATCTTCCTTCCCATTCTCAATTATTGTTGTCTTTATATGTGTCGGTTTTATAAGTTTGAAAGATAATAAAAATGAAAATAAAGAACCCATAATTCCAAAGAGAAAAGATGATTTAGAAAGAATCGTTACATATTTAAATAAATTTGAATCTATAGGAATAAATGCTCCGTGGGGAGATGGAAAATCATTTATTATAAAAGAACTAAAAAATTTGGAAGGAATAAAAAAAGAATATGAATTTATTGAAATAGATATTCTTTCTTGTAATATTGATGAACTTCAAAACATTATTATTAGTGAATTAGAAAATATACTTTATAAAAATGGAATTATATCTAATTATTCTCATAGATTAAAAGAAATTCTTAAAATTAACCCATTAATTTCAAGTCTAAAAAATTTTTTTTCTAAAAATTACTCTTCTTATAGTGAAGCTATCCAAGGATTTAAAAGAGAGCTAGCAACTTTAGATAAAAAAATTATAATTATCTATGAAGATATAGATAGAATTAATAACATAGAAAACATAAAAAAAGTTTTTGCGATTTCAGAAAAACTTACAAGTGAAAGAATTAAAATAATATATCAGTACGAAGATAGAAATTTATATAATCTTGGATTTGATCAAGTGTACTTAGAAAAGTATATAAGATATAAAATAAATTTAACTCCACTAAATTTTTTTGAAATTATTGATTTTATTTTTAAACATAATAAATTTACAAATATTGTTATAGATGATTTTAAATTTTTAGATGAAAATATGCAACAAAATAACTTTTATAGATTCAATAATAGCTTCAAATTGGAAAAAAGCTTGTACTTTTCTTTTAATCCAATCAGTATCAGAAGAATTGAAACTTTCTTAAATGAGTTGGATATATTAATTATCCCTCAAAATGAAGAATTGGTTAATAATAAAGGTCTTGTCATTAAAACTGTATTTATAAAACACTTCTTAACAGAAAAGTATGAGAAAATAGATGTAGCAAAAAATTTATACGATATTTTTAATTTTGAAATCAATGAAATAAACTATACTTTGCAGGAGCTTTATGACAAATTTACAGAAGGAACATTGACTTCTGAAACTTTAAGAAATAGTTTAAACTTGGATTTCAACAGAGAGAATTTTTGCCTATTATCTTTTTTCGGATTTGAACTTATTAATAATGTAAATCCAATTGACTATAAAGGCAGAATAAAAGGTATTTATGAGGAACCTATAAATAACATTAAAAATAAAAATATTAATGAAAAAATAAATAGAGTTGTGTGGAAAATTATAACAAATGGTAAATCTGAATATACTGATTATGAAGCTAGTGCTCGTGATTTGAGAGACAATGTACTTTCGAAATCTGAGAATGAAATGTCTAAAGCTTTTGAGGAATTTTGGAAAAGGGGTTCAAACTCCAAAGAATATGAAGAAAACCAGACTATTGCTCTAATGGGAATATCTCTTTTTATTGAATTATCAAAGGCACTTCAACTAATAGAAATAAGCGAAGAACTAAAAATAAAATTTTTTAAATTTTATCTTAGATACAGAAAAGAATCCTATATAACCAAAGAGTTTATTCAAATTATTAACTACTTTGAATATGGATCTAAGGATTTTTATCTTAAGAAATTTCAAATTATTAACGAGCTTAAAATTAATGGAAATTTAAATAAAGAAAGTTGTTTTAAGAAATTTCTAAGAAATAGTATTAATTCAATTAATTCATATAAGATTATGAGAGTTCATCATTTTGATATTGATAATTTCTTAGATGAACCTGAATTTGCAGCCAATGTAATGTTAGATGGTGAAATAAAAAAATTGATAGAAATAAAAAATAAAATTAAGAATTCGATTAATTCCCCTAAGATAGATAATGAACTGGAAATTATAACTTTATTCATTAAAAAGATGCAAGAACTAATATTAACAACAGAAACTTATAAAAAACTAAATAATTCAGGAAATATTTCAATAACAGCTCAAAAACCTAATCAAGAGGAATATAATAGATTGAAAAATCTAAAAATTCAAGAACCTGTAAAATTTATTGAAGAAATAAATAAAAGTATAGAAGAAAATAAAATTTCAATTTATGAGGTTAGTGAACTTATAAAATAATAAAAATTTGAACGTCAATAAATGATACTTTTATAAATCTCGAGCCTTTCAGAAATTTTGTGTAAATAGAAAAAGGAGATGCCCTTCTAAGTTGGTAAAGTTAATTATCAATTTAGGAGGGATTTTTTTATGAGAAGAAATTACAACAATGAAGTTCTTGCAAACTTTATCAAAGACAATGATATTAAAACGGCTGATGATTTAAACAATGCTTTTAAAGAAATGTATCAGGATGTTGTTCAAGTTATGCTTGAGAATGAGATGAGTAATCATTTAGGTTTTGATAAGAATAGCAAGGCTCCTAAAGAGACTAATAACAGAAGAAACGGTTATTCTGATAAGAAAGTTAGATCAACTTTTGGTGAACTTCTTCTCTCTATTCCTAGAGACAGAGAAGATGAGTTTGAACCAGTAGTAGTTGAAAAACATAGCAGAGAACTTTCTTCTGATATTGAAAATAGAATAATTTCAATGTATGCTAAAGGAATGTCTACAAGAGATATTAGTGACCATATTAAAGAAATTTATGGTTTTGATTTATCTGCAGAAAGTGTTAGTAAAATAACAGAAACAATAATGGAACAAGCAAAAGAATGGCA
>RRZU012705079.1_pt1 | contig 14539 bp, 12 predicted proteins | sample 2165561 | NCBI WGS metagenome assembly RRZU01 (sample SAMN10456909, study PRJNA506462) | wastewater metagenome | isolation source: wastewater sludge | place: USA: Moscow, Idaho
AATGGATTATATTTACCAATCTTTAAAAGAGGTATTGGTTTAAACATGCAACTTGCCATTATTCCTGCACGAGGTGGAAGTAAGCGTATTCCTCGTAAAAATATTAAAACTTTTCATGGGCAGCCGATGATCGCTTGGTCGATTCAGGCAGCTTTGAAAAGTGGGTGTTTTGATGAGGTTTGGGTATCGACTGATGATGCTGAAATTGCACAAGTCGCGCAGGAATATGGTGCAAAAGTTCCATTTTTACGACCAACAGAGTTGTCAAATGACTTTGCTACTACCGCAGATGTGATGCAGCATGCCGTAAATTTTTTTGTGAATGAGGAGCAGGCACAACCAGATTATGTATGTTGTTTGTATGCCACAGCCCCTTTCGTGATGCAACAAGATTTGTTGAATGGGTTAAGCCTAATACAAGCTGAAAAAATTGATTATGTGTTCAGTGCGACAACATTTCCCTTTCCTATTCAAAGAGCGATCAAGTTAACAGAAAAAGGTCATGTTGAAATGTTTTCACCTGAGCATTTTAATACACGTTCTCAGGATTTACAGGAAGCATGGCATGATGCAGGGCAGTTTTATTGGGGGACAGCGGAGGCTTGGCTAAATAAATCAGTTATTTTTTCTGATCAATCTAAGATTGTAGAACTTCCACGTTATAGAGTGCAAGATATAGATACAACAGATGATTGGATGCGTGCTGAGTTGATGGCAAATTTGTTGTTGGATGTTCAAACATGATTTTCGCAATTCGTGCGGATGCCTCTATTCAGATTGGATCAGGACATATTATCCGCTGTTTATCGATTGCAGATCAATTGAATGCGCAAGGACATCAATGCTTTTTTATTTCCAGAAATCATGATGGAAATTTAGCGGATTTTGTCACTCAACGAGGGTATAAAGTCTATACGCTTGAAAATAACCAAGCCTGGGTTGAGCTGACATTTGATAGTGAATATCAAAAATGGTTAGGTGTGTCGGAAGAGTGTGACGCTACGCAGACCAAGGATTTAATTACTGCAAAATATCAACGAGTTGATTGGATAATTGTGGATCATTACGGACTATCTGCGCAATGGGAAAGCTCGCTTAGAGATGTTACAAAGCATATTTTGGCGATTGATGATTTGGCTAATCGTCGGCATGATGCAGATATTATTTTGGATTGTGGTGTGATCAATTCAGAACAAGATTACCAATTATTAAATAAGGGTGAAGCACAAATTTTGCTTGGTGCGAAATATGCTTTGCTGAGACCAGAGTTTGCTGAATATAGACAGAAAATAAAAAAAAATGAACTGAATACAGCGAAACAAAAACTTAAATTCTTGATTAACTTAGGTGGTGTGGATAAGGATAATTTAACCACACAGATTTTGGATGTTTTTGAACATTCTATTTTACCTTATGATGCAGAATTAACCGTGATCATGGGTTTAAATGCCCCATGGAAATCTATGGTGATTGAAAAGGCACAACAGAGTCGTTATACCACACAGGTTTTAGTGAATGTTTCAAACATGGCTGAGTTAATGGTAAATCATGATCTTGCAATTGGTGCTGCAGGTAGCACAGCATGGGAACGGTGTTGTTTAGGTTTGCCAACAATTATGATTTGTATGGCAGATAATCAAAAGATGATTGCTAAAGGTCTACAGGATTTGGGTGTGACAATTTCATTGGATCAACATGAAATCGGTACTCAATTATCCACAGTTTTACAGGCAGTAACGTTAAGTCAGCTACATGAAATGCAAAATAAATCATTGCAAATTACTGATGGCTTGGGTGTAGGTTTGTTAATTCACGAAATTTTGCAAAAGAGTCCGATACAATGTTAGAGATAAAAAATGCAAAATTAAGAAAGCTTGAGGAACAGGATTTACTACAGGTGTTGGAGTGGCGTAACCATGAAGACATTCGAAAATGGATGGTGAATACTTCGCAAATTACTTATGAAGATCATAAGTTGTGGTTTGAGCGAAATAAAAACAGGGTAGATCGGTTTTTTTGCATTTTTGAATATAATGAACAAGCACAAGGCTATATTTCATTTCAAATCATAGAAAATAGTTCGGCTTATGAATGGGGTTTTTATATAAAGCCAAATGCTGAGAAAGGAATGGGGCAGTTATTGGGACAAGCTGCGATTCAATATGCATTTGATGTTTTAGACATTCAGAAAATATTTGGACAGGTTTTAGCTTTTAATGAAAAATCAATTATTTTTCATCAAAGGTTAGGATTTCAACAAGAAGGCTTACTTCGACAACAATTTAAAGATAGCCGTGGAGAGTTTGATATTTTCCAATTTGGGCTATTGAAATCAGAATGGTTAGAGAGATCAAGATGAATAAAAAATTTCAAATTAATGGACGAGACATTGGTGTAGATTTTCCTCCGTATATTATTGCTGAGTTGTCTGCAAACCATAATGGCAGTTTAGATACTGCGCTTAAAATTATTGAACAAGCTAAACTATGTGGTGCAGATGCAATCAAGTTGCAAACCTATAAAGCGGATACTATTACTTTAGACAGTCGTAATGAAGAATTTATGATTCGTGGTGGTTTGTGGGATGGTCAGTCTTTGTATGAGCTTTATGAAAAAGCGCATATGCCTTGGGAATGGCACAAAACATTGTTTGATTATGCACGTAAACTGGACATCACCATGTTTAGTTCGCCGTTTGATCGCACTGCTGTAGATTTGCTTGAAGACCTCAATGCACCTGCTTATAAAGTAGCTTCTTTTGAAGCCATTGATTTACCATTAATTAAGTATGTGGCATCTACAGGTAAGCCAATGATTATTTCTACGGGTATGGCGGATCAAGCAGAAATAGCTGAGGCAATACAAGCAGCTTATGACGGTGGTTGTAAAGAGCTTGTTGTTTTACACTGTGTGAGTGGCTATCCGGCACCTGCTGAAGATTATAATTTACTGACTTTGCAGGACATGGCGCAACGCTTTGATGTACCTGTAGGTTTGTCAGATCATACTTTGGATAATACGACTGCAATTGCATCTGTGATATTGGGTGCATGTGTGATTGAAAAGCATTTTACTTTAGATCGTAATGGTGGCGGTCCTGACGATAGTTTTTCTTTGGAACCTACGGAACTTAAACAGTTATGTATGGGTGCAAAAACGGCCTGGCAGGCATTGGGTAAAGTCGATTATGGATGTAAATCCAGTGAGCAAGGCAATGCTCAATTCAGACGTTCGCTTTATTTTGTAAAAGACTTAAAAGCGGGTGATGTGATTGATGAATCGTGTGTCCGCAGTGTACGCCCTGGTTTTGGTTTAGCACCGAAGTTTTATGATGAACTTTTGGGGAAAACTTTAGTACAGGATGTAGAAAAAAATACAGCGACACGGTTAGATTTGTTTAAGTAATGGTCAAAGAAAAAATAGCACCTTTAATAAATTTGTCTATAAGAGGGTTTACTCTTTTAGGCAAATTTATTTTACTTTTTTTTATGGCTAAATTTTTGACTTTAGCTGAAGTTGGTGTGTATGGATTATTGGTTGTATTGGTCAGTTATTCTTTATATGCTGTTGGTTTTGATTTTTATACATATTCTACACGTGAAATAATAAGTCTAAAGAAAGATGAGTGGGGTGGGGTAATAAAAAAACAAGGACAGTTAATATTGGGGGCTTACATTATAGTATTACCTATAATTATTATTTGCAGTAGTTTTTTTATAAGTTCTGAGTGGTTGATTTTTTTAGCAATATTGATTGTTTTAGAGCATTTAAATCAGGAGATGATGCGGCTGCTTATTGTTGATAATAAAGCTGTTTTGGCAAATAATTTATTATTCATAAGAAGTGGTTTATGGTGTTATATAGTCATTTTACTGATGTTTAGCCAGACTATTGATGCAAACTTGGAAAATGTTTTACTGTTTTGGATAATATTTAACAGTATTGCTTTGATTATAGGTATTTTTTATTTTTTTCAAGATATTCAATTTAAAAGCGCTAAAAAACTTAATAATCAATGGTTAGCCAATGGGTTAAAGATTTGCTTACCATTATTGTTTTCCACACTGATTGTTAGAGCAATTACAACAGTAGATCGTATTTGGTTGGAAAAATTAGAAGGGGTTGAGGTTGTTGCTGTCTATGCTTTGTTTGTAGGGTTAACAAACAGTTTAATTAGTTTTCTTGAAACAGGTGTTTTTTCATTTATTTATCCGAAACTTATTAGGGAAAAGAATAATCCACAGGTTTTTAATGGTTTAGTCAAAAAAATGCACATCCAAGCAATTGCGGTAATTGTTGTTATTAGTGGTGCTTTGGTAGTGTTTTTACCTTTTTTGCTTAAATGGGTAAACAAGGAAGCATATTTTGAATACTATAATATTTTTTATCTTATTTTAATTGCAAATATTTTTTATTGTTTGAGTATGATTCCACACTACATACTTTATGCAAAAAATCAGGATCGTAAAATAGTTATATCACATGTTTCTAGCCTTATTGTTTTTGTAACTTCTACACTGATGATTGTGTATAATCAAATACCTGTAGCTGTTGCCTATGGTTTGGTTTGTACATTTGTATTTATGTTTTTTATTAAGTCTTTCTTTTCTTTAAAAGAAATTAGGTAATGGTATGAATATCTTAATTTTGATTAACTCTGCACCAAATTATAAATATTTTTTTCATGAGTTAGGAAAGGAAATTGAAAGTAGAGGGCATCAAGTTTTTTATGCTGTAGACTCCCATCGGTCAAAATTTTTGGAACCGTTAAAAGCTGTTGATGAAGGTTCCAGTACTATTTTTTTTGATAGTTTTCTTGAAAAAAATTTCAAAGAAAATTTAGATATAGCTCAAATCAATGAACATAAAGACAGCTTTTGGGGAGATTATTTCTATTCTGATTTTGATCGGTTTTTAGTTCACGATTTTAATTTGGATAAAAATAAAAATTATTGGTTAAATGTAAAGGTAAATTTGGACTTATTTTTTGAACAAGTCATGAAAGAAAAGAAAATTGACATTGTTTTATATGAGAATATTTCCAATAGTTTTGCATATGCAGCCTATCAGCAATGCAAAGCATTAGGAAAAAAGTATGTTGGCCTAATGGGTTCACGATTACCTAATCATTTTGAAATACAGAATTCGATTATTGATGATGAAGTCAAAAAATTAGAAAAATTAAGTCAAGCACCAATTACGCAAGATGAAAAAGAGTGGTTTGAAGGTTATAAAAAGTCTATTGTGGATATACAGCCTGACTATATGAAACAAAATGGGTTAGATAATGTCTCATTAGGGCGGATTGTAAAAGTGGATAAGTTTTTGAAGGCTATTCGTTTTTTTACAATGGGTTTTAAATATAATTATTTTTATGATTATCAGTTTGGTAATCCATTTAAAGTACCTTTTAAAGCTTTAAGGGTGAATTATAAGCGTTTTGTGAATACTAAGAAATCACAGAAATATTATATAAATAATGACGAGTTGGAGTTGGCGTCACAAAAAGAAGATTTCTATGTATATCCGATTCACTATCATCCAGAGTCTTCTACATCAGTATTAGCACCTGAGTATACAAATGAATATTCAAATATTATAAATATTGCAAATAATTTGCCATTTGGAACCTATCTGTATGTGAAAGATCATAAAAGTGCAAAAGGTGTGCAAGAGTATAGTTTTTATAAAAAAGTAAGTGCTTTACCTAATGTAAGACTTATAAATTTTGATGTAAATATCAAAAAATTAATTTTAAAGTCTAAAGGTGTGATTACTGTAAATAGTACAGCAGGTTATGAGGCTTTATTGCTAAATAAGCCTGTATATCTGTTTGGTCGCGTTTTTTATGAGAACTTTAATAATGTATATAAAGTAAAATTTCAAGATCTAAGGAGTATACATTTAATTAATCAAGATTTTAAACCCATTGAATTGAATTTTATTTCTTATAAGCGTTATTGTTATAATGGATGTATTAAAATAAGTGCTATTAAAGATAGTTGTTATTTTGAAAATATTTCTGAGATTATATTGAGAAATGTTGATGGTATGACTGATGAAGCAAACTAATTTTTTTCTTTATTTTTTCTTATTGTTATTGCCTGTATTATTTTTTAATGATGCTAGTTTTTTATATTTTGATTATTTTTCATTATTTGTTTTTTTTATTTTTGTTTTTTATTTGGTTCGCTTTGATAAGAATTTTGCTGTATTAAGTTTTTATACATTTTTTGTTTTTATTAGTACACTTTTAACTACATTAATAATTGAGCATGGGACTTATTTGATTGAAATTGATGAGATTTCATATCCTTTAGGTGTCACTTCAAAGGGAGCGTTAACATCTTTTCTATTTTTGAGTGGAATGTATATTTCATATATCTTTTTTAAAAGAACAAATTTAGGTGTTAAAAATTTAAGTGTATCATCACAAATAGCTACGTTTTACGGAGTTAGGATTTTAATTACCGTAATGTGTATAGCTATGATTATGCTTCTTATGAAATATGGTATTCCTTTGTTGATGGGAATTCATAGAGCAGATTTCTGGTCAGGTTATGCACCTAGTTGGGGAGGTACTTTAGCCTGTTGGTTAATCCAAGTTTCTTTTTTATTGGGGTTTATCTATTCTAAAACAAAGTCGAGAATTGATATATTACTATTTATATTTCTTTTGTTTGTAACTATTTTATCAGGTTCCCGCTTTACAGGAATAATGCAAACATTAGTTTACTTTTTTATTCCAATTTTAGTTTTATCTAAAAGTTTTAAAATTCACAATCCAAAGTTTGTAATCTCGTTTAGTGTTGTTTTTATACTTCTTTTAGCTGTTGTATTTAATAGTTTCGAAGCAAAATCCTCTCAAGAAAGACAAAATAATTTGGCTTTAAGAATTGTATTGCAGGGTCAAATGTGGTGGGCGCTTGATAGAAAATCGACTATTTACCCTAAGGAGTCGGATGAAATTTTGAATAGTTATATTGGTCTTTCTAAAGATCCTCGAGAAAAAAGTTATAACTATTTAATGTATTTAGTTGCTCCAACTGCATTTGTAAACCAAAAGTTAGAAACCGATAGTCGCTTTACAATGTCTGGTTTTTTTAATAATTATTACTTTTTTGGTTATTTTGTTGGTGGTTTTATTAATTTTATTTCCGCTATTTTTTTTGGATTTTTAGTTTTTTTACTATATCTGACTATATGCTCTAATAATGTTATTTTATTGTTTTTTGTTTTTAAACTATTTACAAAGGTGGAAGCTATTTTATACACAGGAAATGTTGATGATTTTTTTAGTTTGAATTTCTTAGTGTTTACTATTGGAATTATTTTATTTTTAACCTTGGTGAAAAATAAGAGTGTTAATTATGATAAATAATAAATGCTTTTTAATTCTTACGCATAAAGAAATTGATCATATATATAAGCTAGCATCAGAATTACCCGATGCTAATTTTTATATTCATTTGGATCTAAAAGCTGACATTACTTTGATTCAAAAGAAACCAGTGCCAAATGTTTTTTTTGTAGAAGATCGAGTGGATATCAAATGGGCGGGTTTCAGTATGATTCAAGCCACGCTTAATCTGATTACGTATGCTCTTGCACACGATGCAAATAATGAATTTTTTCATTTGATGAGCGGGGATGATGTCATTCTAAATAGAGAACTGAGTTGGAATGGCTCAGATATTTTTATGGAATGCCGAGAGTCTAAAGAACATCAATACAGAATGCGCTTTGATACCCCTCATGCTGATACAAAATATCAAAGAACACTCTTAGGAAAAGCATTAACGCAATTCTATAAAAAAATGGATAAAGTATTACCAACTCAAGAAAAATTCTATTTTGGAAGTCAATGGTTTTCAATTCGTAGAAATGAATTGAAAATTTTAATGAATTCTATTACTGAAAGTGATTTAAATTTTTTTAGAAAAAAATTATGTCCTGATGAACATTTTTTCCAATATTTAATTGTGAAAACAAATTTACTTGCTAATATTTCCTTTGAAGGAAATAAACGGTTTATAAAATTTGATCCATCTTTTCAAAGAGGTTCAAGTCCAATATTTCTAAGTTCAGCACAATTAATAGAGGCAAAAAAGCAAAACTATTGGCTAGCCCGAAAGGTTGAACCAATAGAAATGCAAAAATTTTATCTAATATCTGATGAAGCATAATATGAATTTTTCCGTTCTACTATCTTTATACCACAAAGAAAATCCAGTTGCTTTGGAGCAATGCTTTCACAGTATTTGGATAGATCAAACGATTCAACCTGCTGAAATTGTATTGGTTTTAGATGGTCCTGTAGGGGAGCAGTTGAGTCAGTGTGTCGACAAATGGCAGCATACGATTGGTGAAACGTTAAAAGTAATTCCATTAAGTCAAAATATTGGATTGGGTAAAGCTCTCAATAAGGGATTGGAGCACTGCTCAAATGAATGGATTTTCCGTATGGATACCGATGATATCTGTAAAGCGGATCGTTTCGAAAAACAAATTCAATTTATTCAATCCAATCCTGATGTTGTACTTTTTGGCGGTCAAATACTTGAGTTTGATCAAGAGCCAAACGATTCGACCGTAATCAAAAGTGTGCCAACTACACATGCAGAAATTAAAAAATTTGCTCAAAAACGTTGCCCATTTAATCATATGACAGTAGCCTATAAAAAAAGCGTGATTACGGAATTGGGTGGATACCAGCACCATTTATTTATGGAAGATTACAATTTATGGCTGAGAGTGATTGGTCAAGGCTATGAAGTTGCCAATTTACCTGATGTGATTCTCTACGCTAGAGTCGGGAACGGCATGCATGCCCGTCGTAAAGGCGTCGAATACATAAAAAGTGAAAAACAATTACTAAATTTAAAAAAAGAATTAAAGTTACAAAATCCAATACATGCTAATATGTTATTTCTTATAAGATCTGCATTTAGATTGATGCCCAGTTCACTTTTAGGGATAATATACAATACTTTTTTACGAAAAAAAGTTGAAAAATAGAGTGGTACAATCACTGATGAAACGTTTGGTAGATATAGTCATTTCCTTGATAGCACTCATCCTGCTGTCTCCAATATTTCTGTTGGTTGCTTTTAAAGTACGCAAAAACCTTGGATCTCCGATCTTTTTCTATCAGGAACGACCAGGAAAAGACGGTAAACTCTTTAAAATGATGAAGTTTCGTTCGATGAAAGATGCGAATGATGCCCAAGGCAATCCATTGCCCGATGAACAACGGATTACACCATTTGGTCAAAAACTACGCTCAACCAGTTTGGATGAGATGCCACAACTCATCAATGTCCTCAAAGGTGATATGAGTGTAGTGGGACCACGTCCAATGCTGAAAGAGTTTGTAGAACTTTATTCACCAGAACAGGCACGTCGCCTTGAAGTTCGCCCGGGAATGACGGGACTTGCACAAATCAGTGGCCGTAACGACCTTGATTATGAAGAGCGCTTCAAATGTGATGTATGGTATGTCGATAACCAAAGTACTTTGGTCGATTTTAAAATTATGTGGAAAACAGTTGGTGTCATGACTAACCGAGAGGGAATTAATGCACCTGGTCATGTTGGACCATCTCTGTTTAAAGGCAACCAGCCTCAAGAACACAAAGACGAAGTAAAGTCATAGATTTCATTGAGTATCAGAAAGTTATAGTTTTATGATCAAAAAAGCGATATTACCAGTTGCGGGTTTAGGAACCCGTTTTTTACCCGCCAGCAAATCCATTCCTAAAGAAATGGTCACAGTGGTTGATCGTCCAGCCATCGAATATGTGGTGAAAGAAGCTGTTGCTGCGGGCGTTGAACAAATTATTTTAGTGACCCATTCATCCAAAGCATCGATTGAAAATTATTTCGATCGCAATTTTGAGCTGGAAACCACACTTGAGAATAAGAAAAAATTTGATTTGCTTAAACAAATTACCGAAATACTTCCTGAGCATGTCAATGTTATCAGTGTACGCCAGCCGCAACCATTAGGTCTAGGGCATGCAGTATTGTGTGCCAAAGCCGTAGTGGGTGATGAGCCTTTTGCAGTGTTACTGCCAGATGTTTTGGTAAAGAATGATACACAGGACAATGATTTAAGCACCATGATTCAGCGTTTTGAGCAATCAGGCGCAGCACAGATTATGGTGGAAGCAGTCCCCGATAACCTTGTTGATCAATATGGGATTGTGGATGTGGCTCAGTCACCGAATGAAGGTGAAAGCATTGTCATGCAAGGGATTGTGGAAAAACCAGTGGTAGGTACAGCACCTTCCAATTTATCTGTGGTGGGGCGTTATGTCTTGCCTGCCCAAATCATGACTTTGCTTGAAAATACGCCAAAAGGTGCAGGCAATGAAATTCAGTTGACTGATGCGATTGCAGCACTGCAACAAACCGAAGCAGTTGAAGCTTATCGAATGAAAGGTCAAACCTTTGATTGTGGCAGTAAAATTGGTTATTTAAAAGCAGTTCTACATTATGGCATTGAGCATCCAACCTTGGGTGAAGAATTTAAACAGCTGATTCAACAATTAAAGTGATAAAGAATCATGTGGGTGTGACATGAAAATAAATGTTTTTGGAACAACCTTGCAAGCAGGAGTGCTGGCAGGGTTGTTTGCAGAACACGGACACCAGGTCAGCTGGTGTCTCGATGAACAGACAGCATCTCTTCCGCAAGCGATGCATTATCAAGACCAGGATGTCAATCATCTGATCGCCAAACAGTTGGAGACAGGTTTTTTACAATTGGCAAATTTCGATGATTTGCCGATGGACCAAGATGTTTATTTACTCAGTTTTGGGCCAAATGAGCTGGAACGCGCTTTGGCCTTATTGCAGCGTCTCAGTCAGCAAAAATCCTGCCATCCTCAATTACTTATCAATGGTTCAACATTTGGTCTGCATGGCACAGCACAACTGACACAATCTTTTCAAGCTGAGAATTGGGCTTATTTACCTGATGTGATTCAACAGGGTAATGCTTTACATAGTTTTACTCAATTGAAACAAGTGGTTGCAGGTGTTAATAATGTCGTGGCTCAACAGATGGTGCAGGAATTACTTCGTCCGTTTTTTCAATTCAGTCAGCAATATTTGTTTATGCCGATTTTGGATGCTGAACTGACCAAATTGAGTATTTCGGGGATGTTGGCCACACGTATTGGCTATATGAATGATTTGGCCTTGGTTTCTGAAAAATTGGGCATCGACATTCTCAATGTTCAGCAAGGTTTGGCAGCGGACAGCCGAATTGGTTCAGCCTATCTTTCGCCTGGTGCGGGCTTTGGTGGTGAAAATTTTTCACATGATATTTTAACCCTGTCGAGTACGCTTTCTGGTACAGGGGCGCAAAGTCAGTTGTTGCAACAGGTATGGAACAATAATGAATCACAAAAAGAAATTTTGTTCCGTAAATTGTGGAACTATTTTGACAGTGATTTGAAAGGTAAAGTCATTGCCATTTGGGGGGCTTCATTTAAGGAAAATACCTCCAGTATTCAAAATGCACCGATTCACGTCATGCTTCAAGCCTTATGGGCACAGGGCGCGATTGTGCAATTACATGATCCACAGGCTCTGGATGAAATCCAGGCACAATACCCTGAACGACGTGATTTAGTCTTGTTTCAGGATCAATATGCAGCCTGTCAAAATGCAGATGCATTGTGTTTGATGACCGCCTGGAAACAATATTTAAGCCCTGATTTTCAGATTTTAAAAGCACAAATGCAGCATTTGTTGCTGCTTGATGGTCGTAATGTTTTTGATCCAGCCTATGTCAAGGCGCAAGGCTTTGCTTATCAGGGGGTAGGACGTTCATGAACCCATCATCAACCCTGCAGGCTCAGCCTGTGCTGTCAAATGTAGATTCGACACAGATCAAAAATTTACAAAGCTTGGCTGAAGCCATGCAAAGCACACACTTAAATCAGTTGTTTGCTGAACATTCCAATCGTTTTGAGCAGTGCTCTGCCCATCTTGAACCGTTGCTATATGATTACAGTAAGCAGCGTGTCAATGCTGCAGTGATGCAGGCTTTGTATCAATATGCAGAAGATTGTCAGATGTCTGACTGGATTCAGCGTTTATTCTCTGAAGAAACCATCAACTATACTGAACAACGTGCAGCTATGCATTGGGCACTGCGCCAGCCTAAAACCGATACACATTCGCAGGTCAATCAGCAGGTACATGAGCAACTTGAGCGTATGTATCGGTTGGTTGAAAAGCTGCATGCAGGTCAGTTCAGAGGCTGTACGGGTGAAGTCATCCAAAACGTGGTCAATATCGGGGTCGGTGGTTCAGATCTTGGGCCACTCATGGTCACTCATGCGCTGTCAGATTTTAAAGTTGAGACAGCTAAACCCCTGAATGTACATTTTGTTTCGACCATTGATGGCAGTCAGCTATCCGCCCTGTTGCATCAATTACGTCCTGAAACCACATTATTTATTATTTCATCCAAGTCCTTTGGCACCATTGATACTTTGTCCAATGCACAAACAGTACGCCAATGGCTGGAAAAATCTTTGGGTGATAGCGCATGTGTGTTGAAAAACCATTTTATCGGGGTTTCGACTCGACCAGATAAAATGACAGAATGGGGCATCAGTCCTGAACATCAGTTGCTTCTGTGGGATTGGGTCGGTGGACGTTTCTCGCTGTGGTCGTGTATTGGCCTACCAATTGCGCTGACCATTGGTGTGCAAGGTTTTCAGCAGTTGCTGGCAGGTGCACATGCGATTGATGAGCATTTTCAGCATGCACCTATGGCTGAAAATATTCCGATGCTGATGGGGCTGTTGGGGATTTGGAATAATAATTTCCTTAATATTCAGACCCATGCGGTACTGCCTTATGATGGCCGTTTGAAATATTTTGCTGCCTATTTGCAACAATTGGAAATGGAGTCCAACGGTAAATCCATCCAACGTGATGAAAGCCCTGTGACCCAGGATACCTGTCCAATTGTATGGGGTGAAGTTGGACCCAATGCCCAGCATGCCTTTTATCAATTGTTGCATCAAGGCACACATGCAGTGGACAGTGAGTTTATTGCGCCTGTACAACGTTATGTGGCCAATCAATTTACCTATGCTGAAAATGCAGATGCATTGATTGAACAGCATCACTTGGCACTGTCAAATTGCCTGGCGCAATCACGCTTATTGGCATTTGGTAACAAAGCTTTAAATCCACAGGAAATTGCGGATTTGCCCGTGTATAAACAATATGCAGGCAATCAACCGAGTACCACGATTCTGATGCAGGAGTTGAATCCTTATAGCTTGGGGATGCTGATCGCCTGTTATGAACACAAGGTTTTTGTACAATCGGTGATTTGGAACATCAACCCATTTGACCAATGGGGTGTAGAGAAAGGCAAGGAAATTGCCAATCAACTGTTGCCGATCTTAAATGGGACACAACAGGATGTATCGCATCTTGATGCATCAACCCAGGGATTGATTCAGGTTTTGCTTGGTCAAAGAGGAATATAAATTATGGCAAATATTTTGGTGACTGGCGGTGCTGGCTATATTGGTTCGCATACCTGTTTGGAACTACTCAATGCTGGGCATGATGTGGTGGTATTGGACAATTTATCCAACAGTTCAGAACAGTCCTTACAACGGGTTCAGCAACTGACAGGTAAAAGCCTGAGCTTTATTCAAGGTGATATCCGTGATGCCCAGGCTTTGGATCAACTGTTCAGCCTGTATCAGATAGATGCAGTGATTCATTTTGCAGGACTTAAAGCTGTTGGTGAAAGTCAGCAAATTCCATTGACCTATTTTGATAACAATATTGCAGGTTCAATCAGTCTGATTCAGGCCATGGAACGGGCCAATGTATTTAAATTGGTGTTCAGCTCATCCGCTACGGTTTATGATGAAGGCAATATTTCACCTTTAAATGAACACATGCCAACAGGATTGCCAAGCAATAATTATGGTTATACCAAACTGATTGTGGAACAATTATTGGAAAAAGCTGCAATAGCTGATCCACGTTGGTCAATTGCATTATTGCGTTATTTCAATCCAGTGGGGGCGCATAAAAGCGGCCAGATTGGTGAAGATCCACAAGGTATTCCAAATAATTTAATGCCTTATGTTACCCAGGTTGCTGTAGGTCGCAGAGAGAAATTGTCTATTTATGGCAATGACTATGACACTGTTGATGGTACGGGTGTGCGTGATTATATTCATGTCGTGGATTTGGCCAATGCGCATTTATGTGCATTGAATAATCGTTTGGCTGCGACAGGTTGCCGTGCCTGGAATATCGGTACAGGCAATGGATCATCGGTATTGCAAGTGAAAGATACCTTTGAACAGGTCAATGGTGTGGCTGTTGCTTTTGAGTTTGCGCCACGCCGAGCAGGTGATGTTGCGACTTCTTTTGCGGACAATGCCCGTGCGATTGCTGAATTGGGGTGGAAGCCACAATATCAATTGGAAGATATGCTTGCTGACAGCTGGAATTGGCAGAAACAAAATCCGAAGGGTTATCA
>RRZU011695692.1_pt1 | contig 14536 bp, 10 predicted proteins | sample 2165561 | NCBI WGS metagenome assembly RRZU01 (sample SAMN10456909, study PRJNA506462) | wastewater metagenome | isolation source: wastewater sludge | place: USA: Moscow, Idaho
ATTAGAAATAGAGCAGTTAGGCACTTAAGTAAAGGAAGAGTTGTTATATTTGGTTGTGGAACAGGAAGTCCATTTTTCTCAACAGATACAGCAGCTGCATTAAGAGCAGCGGAAATAGATGCTGACATATTACTAAAAGCTACTATGGTAGATGGCGTATATGATAAAGATCCACATAAATTTGATGATGCAAAAAAATATGAAGAACTTACTTTTAGTGAAGTTCTTGCACTTGAACTTGGGGTTATGGATGCTTCAGCAGCGTCTATGTGCCGTGAAAACAAAATTCCTATTTTGGTATTTGATTTAAATAGACCAGACAACATAGTTGATGCTATAAAAGGTGATAGCATAGGAACCGTTGTAAAATGTTAATTTATTAAATGATATATAAAGGAGTATTTTTATGAAAGAACAAATTAAAATTGCAAAAGAAAAAATGGGAAAAACTATAGACGTTTTAAATAGAGAGTTTGCAGCAATTCGTGCAGGAAGAGCAAACCCAGAAGTATTAAATAAAATAATGGTAGATTATTGGGGTGCACCAACAGCTATAAATCAAATGGCTTCTATTTCAGTAGCAGAAGCTAGGGTTCTTGTAATTCAGCCATATGATGCAAGTGCTTTAAAGTCTATAGAAAAAGCTATTCAAACTTCTGATTTAGGTATTAATCCAAACAACGATGGAAAAGTTATTAGACTTGTTTTTCCACAACTTACAGAAGAAAGACGTAAGGATTTATGCAAAAGTATTAAAAAATATGGTGAAGAAGCAAAGGTTTCTGTTAGAGCAATAAGACGTGATACTATGGAAAAATTTAAGGCTATGAAAAAAAATTCAGAAATTACTGAAGATGACTTAAAAGTATGTGAAAAAGATATACAAAAAATTACAGATAACTTTTCTGAAGATATAGATAAAATGGTTGTTAATAAAGAGAAAGAAGTAATGTCCATATAAATTTAAAGGGCAAACGGTATTTAAAATGGCTAAAATTAACGATAAAAATGATGTTCCTGAAAATTTACCAAAACATATTGCTTTTATTATGGATGGTAATGGACGTTGGGCAAAAAAAAGACTTATGCCAAGGAAATTTGGTCATGTTGAAGGGGCTAAAACATTTAAAAAAATCGTTAGATATTGTAAAGATATTGGAATTAGATATATTTCTTTTTATGCTTTTTCAACAGAAAACTGGAAGAGACCTGAAGATGAAGTAGAAGCTATTATGAATTTATTTAGAAAATATTTAGATGATGTTAGAAATGATTTTATTGAGGAAACTCAATTGATTTTTTTAGGAGATAAGACTTTTTTTGCGGAAGATATTCGTGAAAAAATGCTATCATTAGAAGAAGACACAAAACATTTTGATAAAATGACTTTACTCATTGCTGCAAATTATGGTGCAAGAGATGAAATTACTCATGCTACAAGAGAAATTGCAAAACAAGTACAAAAAGGTGAAATTAATCCAGAAGATATAAATGAAAATATGATAGAAAAAAATCTGTATACTAAGGAAGTTCCAGATGTTGATTTATTGATTAGACCTAGTGGAGAACTTAGAATTTCTAATTTTCTTTTATGGCAATGTGCATATGCTGAATTTTATTTTACAAATGTGCTATGGCCGGATTTTTTACCTCAAGAGTTAAATAAAGCATTAAACGACTACGCATCTAGAAGTAGACGTTTTGGAGGAATATAAAAATATGAAAATTAGACTAATATCTTCAGCTGTGGGTATAGTTATTGGAATTTTGGTTTTATTTTTTTCTGATACTATTTTTTTGAATTTTATGATTGCATTTATATCTGTAATTATGTTAACTGAATTATTTAATGCAAATAAATGTAAAAACAACAAGCTTGGTACTTATTCATCCTACGTTTTTGCTGCTGTTTTCCCTTTTTTATTTTTAGATAATTTTGTATTTTTAAGAAAAATATTTGTAGCTTTATTCTTACTTATAATGTTTATTTCTTATATTATAAATCATAAAAAAACTACTTTTGAAAAGATATTTTATATGATAGCATCTACTTTTTTTGTTGGTATGTCATTAAGTTGTGTATATCTTTTAAGAAATATTTCAGAAAAACATGGAGTTGTATATATTTTACTTGCACTTTGTGGAGCGTGGATTGCCGATTCAGGGGCATATTTTGTTGGAACTTTTTTGGGCAAGCATAAGCTTTGTCCTGAAATAAGCCCTAAAAAAACTGTAGAAGGATTTATAGGTGGTCTTTTATCTAATGGTGTAGTTTTTGTAGTTATAAATTTAATATATGTAGCATTTTTCGCTGAAGGATATAAGGTTAATTATGTAAATACATTTGTGTTAGGTTTGATTTGTGCAGTTTTAGGTACTATCGGTGACCTTACAGCATCATTAATAAAAAGACAATGCAATATAAAGGATTATGGCAATATTATGCCCGGACATGGAGGACTTATGGACAGATTTGATAGTGTGTTGTTTGTAGTTCCTTTTATTTATGTATATTTGAATTACTTAAATATTTACAAATAAAAGAAAAGGAGCTTATAATTGGGCTCCTTTTTCATTAAAAATGATTGGAATGATAATATGAAAAAAATATCTGTTTTAGGTTCAACGGGTTCAATAGGTGTTCAAGCACTTGAAGTTGCTAAAACTCATGATATAAAAATAAATGCTATAGCAGCGAACAGCAATATTGATTTGTTGGAAAAACAAACTAGAGAATTTAAGCCTGAAAAAGTATGTATATTTAATGAACAAAAATATGCAGAATTAAAATTAAGATTAAGAGATACAAGTGTTAAGTTTTTATCTTGAATGGATGGTTTATGTGAAATTTCCGCTGATAAAAATAATGATATGTTGTTAAACTCTGTTGTCGGAATGGTTGGATTACTACCGACATTAACTGCAATAGGGGCAGGAATTGATGTTGCTTTGGCAAATAAGGAAACTTTAGTTGCCGGTGGCAAAATAGTTATGGATTTAGCAAAAAATAAAAAAGTCAAACTATTACCTGTTGATAGTGAACATTCTGCCATCTTTCAATGTTTACAGGGAAATGATGAAAATCAAATAAATAAAATTTTTTTAACTGCTTCAGGAGGACCTTTTTTTGGTATGAAGAAAGCCGATTTAGAAAAGGTAACTTTAAAAGATGCGTTAAAGCATCCAAATTGGAGCATGGGAAATAAAATCACTATAGATTCAGCAACACTTATGAACAAAGGGCTTGAGTTTATTGAAGCTAAATGGCTTTTTGATTTAGACCCTGAACAAATTGAAGTTGTTGTACATAAACAAAGTGTAATTCATTCCGCTGTTGAATACAAGGATTATTCTGTAATTGCTCAATTAGGTGTACCAGATATGAAGATACCAATACAGTATGCTTTACTTTATCCTAGAAGATTAAACTGTCCTACAAAACAGTTATCTTTAGTAGAGTATGGAAGCCTAACTTTTGAAAAGCCTGATTATGAAGTGTTTGAGTGTTTACAATTATGCATAGATTCAATAAAAAAGGGTGGAGCATACCCATGCATAATAAACTCTGCAAATGAAGAGGCTGTAAAAAGTTTTTTAAATGAAAAAATAAGATTTATGGATATAAGTAAGTATATAAAAGACACCATAGATTATTTCCCTTATAAAGAATTAAATTCATATGAAGATGTTGTAAAGATAGATAAAGAAGCAAGAGAATACATAAGAACAAAAATGTCAGGAGGCTGTTTATGATAATAAATATATTAATTGCTATTGTTTTATTTGGAGTGATTATAGCCGTTCATGAATTTGGACATTTTATTGTTGCAAAATTAAGTGATATAAAAGTAAATAAGTTTGCTATTGGAATGGGTCCAAAAATATTAAAATTTACTAAAGGTGAAACCGAATATTCACTTAGACTATTACCTATTGGTGGTTTTTGTGCTATGGAAGGTGAAGACACAGGAAGCGAAGATAATAGAGCTTTTTTTAAGAAACCAATAAAAAATAGGTTTGCTGTTTTAGTTGCAGGTGCAATAATGAATTTGATTTTAGGACTTATTATAGTTATAATTTCAACATCAGTTACAGAAAAATTAGGTTCAAATGTAATCAGTGATTTTAGAGAAAATGCTAAAAGTCAACAAACTGGATTACAAAAAGGTGATGAAATAATATCAATAAATGGTATGCGTATTCTAACTGAAAATGATATAGCATATAAGTTGCAAAATACTGATGATAAAACATATGATGTGGTAGTAAAAAGAAATGGTGAAAAAATAAATCTAAGTGATGTAGAGTTTTATTATAGTTTTTACTATTATATTGATGAAGAAAAAAATTCCTATGTAACTTTTAAAGATAAGTCGGAATATAATGGAGATAAAGAGTTGAGTTTGGCAGAATATAAGATAGATTTTACTATAAACATAACTGAAAAATCTTTTCTTTCTGTAATAAATTATTCTGTTAGAGATTCTTTGTCAAAGGGAAGAATGATTTGGATTTCATTGATTGATTTAATAAGAGGAAAATATGGAATTAGCGATTTATCAGGTCCAGTTGGAATAGTAAGTGTTATTGGTGAAACGGCAGCAATTGGTATGGACCAATTATTAAGTTTGATGGCGTTTATATCGATAAATGTAGGTATATTCAATCTACTTCCATTGCCAGCCTTGGATGGAGGTAAGGTAGTATTTTTATTAATTGAATTTATAAGAGGCAAGAGAGTACCTCCAGAAAAAGAAGGTATTGTTCATTTTATTGGATTAGCATTACTTATGTTGCTTATGGTTGTAATTTCTTTTAATGATATACAGAAATTAATAAGTTAATATGTTTTTTTAAGTATAGTTATAAGAAGTTTTATTCAGCCGTCCAAAAAGGGCGGCTTTTAAAAATATTATGCCTGAATTTAACTGTTTAAATTTTATTTAAACAAAAATACTATAATTGATGAGGAGCGTTTATATTATGAGAATTGTTAAGCCTGTGAAAATTAAAGATTATGTTTTAGATGGTAAAAAAATATACATACAGTCAATGTTAAATACACGTTCAGATGATATAGAAGGTTCTGTTAAACAAGCAATTGAATTGGAGAAAGCAGGCTGTGAAATAATTCGTGCGGCAATTCCTGATAAAGAATCAGTAGCCTTAATTGAAGCTATTAAATCTAAAATAAATATTCCACTAGTTGCAGACATACACTTTGATTATAAACTTGCTATTATGGCTGCAGAGGCAGGGGTAGATAAAATAAGAATAAATCCTGGAAATATAGGAGATATGGATAGAGTAAAACAAGTAGCAGATATATGTAAGCAAAAGAGTATTCCAATAAGGATTGGTGTGAATTCTGGCTCAGTAGAAAAAGAAATACTCGCTAAATATGGTTCATCCACACCAGAGGCTATGGCAGAAAGTGCATTAAAACATGTTGAAATTTTAAATAAATTTGATTTTGATGATATAGTTATATCCATAAAATCATCAAATGTAAATAGAATGATACAAGCATACAGACACATTTCAAAATTATGTAATTATCCTTTACATTTAGGAGTTACAGAAGCAGGAACAGAAAGAATGGGAATAATAAAATCTGCAATAGGTATAGGTTCGTTGCTTGTAGATGGTATAGGCGAAACTATAAGGGTATCTCTTACAGGTGACCCTATAAAAGAAATTTATGCAGCAAAAGATATATTAAAAAGTATTGGATTATATTCCGGAATAGAATTTGTTTCATGTCCTACTTGTGGAAGAACAAGAATAGACTTAGTTTCTTTAGCAGAGAAAATTGAAAAGGAAATAGGGAACATTGATAAAAACATAAAGGTTGCAATTATGGGTTGTGTTGTCAATGGTCCAGGAGAGGCAAGAGAAGCGGATATTGGAATTGCTGGTGGAGATGGTTGTGCTGTTTTGTTTAAAAAAGGCGAAGTAATAAGAAAAATTAAAGAAGAAAACATATTAGAGGAATTATTAGAAGAAATAAAGAAATTATAGGTGATAAGATGAATGTGGCAATAAGTATACCGGATTTTTTAAAGGACTTTAACGTTGAAATTCCAAATGATTTTAAAACAGGCGAAATATACAAGATAACATATTCAGTTGACTTATCTTCAATCAATTTTTATGTTAAATTTAAAAAAATAATTCCTTTTAATAATTTATGTGAATTTGAAAAAAACTTACAAGAAAAATTTAAAGTGGAAAAAATAAATGTAAAATGTAAATATGAAGATGGTGTATTTTGTATAGAATGTATTCCAGAGTTGTTAAATAAACTCAAAAGAAAAATTTCAGTTATAAACGGTTTTTTAGATGATTGTGGTGTGAAATTTGAAGAAGATAAAAATGAATTGGAAATTGAATTAAAAAATGGCGGATATGATTTGCTTATGAAATCAGATTTTTGTTCTGAATTATCAAAGTTAATTGAAAATGAATTTGATAAAAAGGTAAAAGTAATTCTTTCAGGTGAATTAAAGGCGAGTGTAGAAAATCATGAGAAATTATTGACGGAAGTAATAGCTTCATTGCCAAAATACCAAGAACAATATGAAAATAAATCTAAAATGGATGATTCAAAAGATAAAAATTCATTTACAAATATAGATATAGATTCTCTTAATATACCCGCTAAGTTTGATACGAAAACAGCAAGTTTAATTAAGGGTAAAATGATTAAGGAAAGTGTCACTTCAATCAAAAATGCAGTTTCAGAATTGAATACTAAATTAGCAGTATGGGGAGACGTTTTTAATATAGATGTAAGAGAAATAAGGGGAGATAAAACACTTTTTTCTTTTATGATTTCTGATTATTCAGGTTCAGTTACAGTAAAAGTTTTTGAAAAAAATGAGAATATAAAAAGTTCAGGGCTCTTAGATATAAAAAAGGGAATAACTTTAGTTGTATATGGAAGAATTGACTTTGATAATTTTTCTAAAGATTATTCTATAATGGCTGATACAATAATTACAGCTAAAAAACTATCCAAAAAAGATAACGCAAGTGTTAAAAGGGTAGAGTTGCATTTGCATACATCTATGTCATCGATGGATGCAATTACTCCAGCAGAAAAGCTTATAAAACGTGCATATGAATGGGGACATCCTGCAGTTGCTATAACAGATCATGGAATAGCTCAAGCTTTTCCAGAAGCAATGAATACAGTTGAGTCAATAAAAGATGATAACTTCAAAGTTATTTATGGTTGTGAAGCTTATGTTGTAAATGACTTAATAAAAATAGATATATTATCTGAAAAAGTTGATAGAAGTATAAATGATGATATAATCATTTTTGACGTTGAAACTACTGGGTTAAACAGTAAAACAGAAAAATTAACTGAAATAGGTGCAGTCAAAATAAGAAATATGCAAATAATAGACACTTTTGGTACTATGGTAAATCCATGTAAGCCTATTCCTCCAAAAATAACTGAGTTAACAGGAATAAATAATGCAATGGTCGCAAATGCACCTTTAGATAAAGATGCAGTAAAAAAGTTTATGGAGTTTTGTGGAGAAAATCCTGTTTTAGTTGCACATAATGCTAGGTTTGATGTGTCATTTATTGATGAAGCATGTAAAAGAAATAATATTGATTTTAAATATTCATATATTGATAGTCTTGCACTTTCTAGAGTAATGTTGCCAGAGTTAGCTAAACATAAATTAAATTTAGTCGCTAAGCATTTGAAGTTAGGAAAGTTTGAACATCATAGAGCAGTAGATGATGCTCAGGTTTTAGCGAAAATTTATATGATTTTAATACAGCGTGCAGTTGAACAATTTAATATTAAGATTTTAAGTGATTTGAATTACAAACTAAATAAAGTGGATGTAAAAAAGTTAAAATCCTATCATCAAATAATTTTAGTTAAAAATAAAGTAGGACTTAAAAATCTTTATAAACTTATATCAGCGGCTCATTTGAACTATTTTTATAAAAAACCATTGATACCGAAATCAATGTTAAATGACCACAGAGAAGGACTGATTTTAGGTAGTGCATGTGAAGCAGGAGAACTTTTTCAAGCTGTTTTAGAAAATCAACCAGCTGAAAAAATAGAGGATATAGCTAGTTACTACGATTACTTAGAAATACAACCTCATATGAATAATGAATTTATGATAAGAAATGGTATAGTTGATACAGAAAATGATCTTATATCCTTAAATAAAAAGATAGTGAGTTTAGGTGAGAAATTAAATATACCAGTAGTAGCAACTTGTGACGTTCATTTCATAGATAAACAAGATAGCATATATCGTGAAATTCTTATGACTGGAATGAAATATAAAGATGCAAGGGAACAGCCACCTTTATTTTTCAGAACGACAGATGAAATGTTAAAAGAATTTGAGTATTTAGGTGAAGAAAAAGCTTTTGAAGTCGTGGTGAAAAATACGAATTTAATTGCAGATATGATTGAAAAAGTAAGACCTATTCCAAAAGGAACATATACACCTAATATAGAGGGTGCTGAAGACGATTTAAAAAGAATAACCATAGAAAGAACAGAAAAAATTTATGGAACACCTCTGCCTGAAATAGTACAAAAGCGATTGACTAGAGAACTTGACTCTATAATAAAGCATGGATTTGCAGTTTTGTATATGATCGCACAAAAACTAGTTATGAATTCGGAAGAAAATGGATACTTGGTTGGCTCAAGAGGTTCTGTAGGTTCCTCATTTGTGGCTTCCATGTCTGGTATTTCTGAAGTAAATCCATTAATGCCTCATTATGTATGTTCGGAATGCCAATATAGTGAATTTATAACAGATGGTTCTTATGGTTCTGGATACGATTTGCCACCTAAAAAATGTCCAAATTGTCAAACTGACATGGAAAGAGATGGTCATGATATTCCTTTTGAAACTTTCCTAGGTTTTGATGGTGATAAAGCACCGGATATAGATTTAAACTTTTCAGGAGAATATCAATCAAAAGCACATAAATATACTGAAGAATTATTTGGTAAAGATAATGTGTTTAAAGCAGGAACTATAAGTACAGTTGCAGAAAAAACAGCATACGGATATGTTAAGAATTATTGTGAAGAAAATAGTTTTAATTATAATAATGCAGAAATGTTACGTTTATCTCAGGGTTGTACAGGTGTAAAGAAAACTACAGGACAGCATCCTGGAGGAATGGTTGTAGTTCCTGCTGATTATGATGTTTATGATTTTACACCAGTCCAAAGACCAGCCGATTCTACAGAATCAGATGTTGTTACTACACACTTTGACTTCCATTCATTGCATGATACTATATTGAAATTAGATGAACTTGGACACGTAGTACCAACTCTTTATAAACATTTAGAAGATTTAACAGGGAAAAGTATAAAAGAAGTCCCTACAACAGACCCACAGGTTATAAAAATGATAACATCGGCGGAAGCTTTAGGCGTAAAAAAAGAAGATATATTTTGTCCTACAGGTAGCTTGGGTATACCTGAAATGGGTACAGGATTTACAATTCAAATGCTTGTTGATGCTAAACCCACTAAATTTAGTGATTTTCTACAAATATCAGGATTATCACATGGTACAGACGTTTGGTTAGGCAATGCAAAGGATTTGATTGAACAAAAAAAATGTACTATTTCAGAGGTAATTGGAACTAGAGATAGTATTATGACATACCTATTATATAAAGGCGTAGAACCTAAAAAAGCCTTTCAGATAATGGAGGATACTAGAAAAGGAAAGGCTCCAAAAACATTTACACCAGAAATTATTGAAATGTTAAAATCACATAATGTTCCTACTTGGTATATAGAGAGTTGCTTAAAGATAAAATACATGTTTCCAAAAGCTCATGCAGCTGCATATGTAATAGCCGCTATAAAACTTGGCTGGTTCAAACTTTACTATCCGGTTGAATTTTATGCAACATTTTTTACAGTTAGAGGAACGGATTTTGATGCTGAAACTGCAGTACAAGGTAAAGATAGTGTTAGAAATAAAATCAATGAATTAAAAGAAAAACAGGACAAAACTCCAAAAGAAAATTCTACTTATGATATGTTGTTAATTATAAATGAAATGTTATGCAGAGGTTTTGAATTTTTACCATTAGATTTGTACAAGTCTGATGCCTATAAATATACAATTGAAGATGGAAAAATAAGAATACCTTTTAATGCTATAAGTGGTATAGGAGAATCAGCGGCAATTAATATTTATAATACAGCTCAATCTAAAGATTTTATGTCTATTGATGAATTTCAAAGTAAAAGTGGTGCTTCAAAAACAGTCATAGAAGTTTTGGAAAATATGGGTCTATTTTTAAACATACCAAAATCAAATCAACTTTCATTATTTTGATTGTTATTTTAAGGAGGACAAAGATGAAAAAAGAGTTCAATACTGTGGGTTTGTGTATAAAAGATATGCATTATATGGTGGATATGAAAGATAGAATAGAGCATATAAAATTATTAATAGAAAAAGATAGATATTTTACTATAAACAGAGCAAGACAGTATGGAAAAACAACTTTGTTAAACCTTCTTTATGAGGAACTAAAGGAAAAATATTTTGTAATTAAAATAAGTTTTGAAGGTATAGGAAGCAAAGCCTTTACAGAAGAATATTTATTTTTAAAAACTTTTATAAATTTATGCTCTAAAAAAATGAGAGGTATATTAGATGAAAAAATTATACTTAATTGGGAAGAAAAAAGTGATGAATTAACTTTCGAAAACTTAGGTACTAAAATCTCAAATTTAATAAATGAAACGCCAAAAGAAGTTATTTTAATAATAGATGAAGTTGATAAAACAAGTGATAATCAATTGTTTTTGGATTTTTTGGGTATATTGAGAAGTAAGTATCTAGATAAAATTTCAGGTGATGATAATACTTTTAAAAGCGTAATACTTGCAGGAGTATATGATATAAAGAATATAAAAAGAAAATTAAAAGCAGATGAAGAAATAAGATACAATAGTCCATGGAATATAGCGGTAGATTTTAATGTTGACATGAACTTCAATCTTTCAGATATAGCAGGAATGCTAGAAGAATATGAAAAAGAAGAAAACACCAAAATGAATATTTTGGATATAAGTCATGAAATATACTCTTATACAAACGGATACCCTTTTTTAGTAAGTAAAATATGCAAAACAATAGATGAAGAATTAAATAAAAATTGGACAATAAAAGGCGTAAGAAATTCAGTAAAACTTATTTTAAAAGGAACAAATACTTTATTTGATGATATGATAAAAAACATAGAAAATAATGAGATGTTTAGAAATTTAATAGAAATGATATTAGTAAAAGGGCGAGAAATTCCATTTCAAATATCTGATCCTATAATTTCCTTTGGTGCAATGCTAGGTATTTTAGGTAATTCGGAAGAAAAAGTGATAATTTCGAATAGAATATTTGAAACATACATTTATAATCATATGGTGATAAGAAAAATAACACATGGCAACGGTATAATAAGTATAGATAATTCTCAGTTTATAGTTAATAATATATTAAACATGGAAAAAATACTTATTAAATTTATGGAATTAATTAAAAGTGAGTATAGAGAAGCGGATAAAAAGTTTTTAGAGCGAGAAGGTAGACTATTGTTTTTATGCTTCTTAAAACCGATAATAAATGGAAAAGGACATTATGCAGTAGAAACACAAACAAGAAATAATACAAGAATGGATATAGTAGTTTTCTATGGTGAAGAAGAATACATAATAGAACTTAAAATATGGCACGGAGAAGAGGCAAGAAAAGCTGCAATAGAGCAACTAAAAGGGTATTTAAATTCAAAAAATAAGGATAAAGGTTATTTGGTAAGTTTTTGTTTTAATAAAAATAAAGACTATACAGCAAAATGGATAAAGGATGAGGAAAAAGATATATTTGAAGTTAGAATATAATTCTTGACTTTTAAAAAATATTATGATATCATATTACTATAGTAGCACGCTAAAGTGATAACTTAATTGGAGGAAAAAATGCATGAAATATTATGATTTAATAACACCTGAAGGAACAAATGATTTACTTTTTGAGGATTGTATTGCTAGAAAAAATGTAGAATCTATTATAAATGAAATATTTATTAAAAGAGGATATCAAGAAATTATAACACCAGGTTTGGAGTTTTTTGATGTTTTTAACTTGAAATCACGACATTTTGCTCAAGAAGATTTATATAAAATGGTAGACAGAAAAGGACGACTGTTATTATTAAGACCAGAATCAACCATGCCAATTGCAAGAGTTGTAGCAACTAGGTTAAAAGAAGCATCATTGCCTTTAAGACTTTATTATAATCAATGTGCATACAACATAAGTCCTCTTATGACAGGTCGAAGTGATCAAATAGTTCAAGCTGGAATTGAACTTATAGGTTCAGATTCATTAATGGCAGATATAGAAGTTATTGATTCAGCAATAGAAGTTTTATCAAAATGTAAGGTAGAAGATTTTTCTGTTGAAATTGGAGATATAGGTTTATTTAAAGAACTTGTAAATAAGTTAGATATAAATGACATTCAAAAAGAAAATATACGTTCTTTAATAGAAATGAAAAATTATCCAGCTTTAAATGATTTGTTGGATAGTATAGGAAATGATAAGATTATATATTCGTTGAAAAAACTACCTAGATTATTTGGTGGAAATGAAGTTTTTGAAAAAGCAGCAAAATTGTTTTCAGATGAAAAAATAGATAAGATACTATCAAAATTACAAACAGTTTATAACGATATATCTTCATTATATCCAGATTATAAAATTACAGTTGATTTGGGTATGGTAAACAAGACGGATTATTATACTGGAATAATAATAAAAGGTTACATAAGAGATTATGGAGAAGCAGTTTTATCCGGCGGAAGATATGATAAATTGATATCAGAATTTAGATATGATGTTCCTGCTACAGGCTTTGCAATAAATGTTGATGCAGTTGCAAAAGTAATTTCAAAAACAGAAAAATTTTCTGTAAAAATACCGGATGTAATAGTATTTTCAAACAAAGAATTTTATATTAAAGCTTTTGATATTGCAAAAAAATACAGAGAAGAGGGCTTGGTAACAGAAATTGCTCTTTTTGATAATATAGACGACGTGAGAGAATATGCAAAAGAAAAACAAATACAAAAAATTGTATTGGTAAATGAAAATGTAACGGAGGTTAATTAATGTCTAAACCATTGAGAATAGCCCTAACTAAGGGTAGATTAGAAAAAGATACAGTTTCTTTATTTGAAAAACTAGGTTTTGATTGCTCGGAATTAACTAATAAAGGAAGAAAATTAATTCTTCAAGTTCCAGACGCAAACTTAGAAGTTGTTTTGGCAAAAGCTGCCGATGTAATAACTTATGTAGATAGAGGCGTTTGTGATATGGGCGTTGTAGGCAAAGACACAATAATGGAAATGAAGGGTAAGTTTTTTGAGTTAGTTAATCTTGGATTTGGTAAATGTCGTTTTGCTTTAGCAACTAAAAAAGACTATAATTTTTATGAAGGTTATGAAGTGAAAACCATTGCTACAAAATATCCAAATGTTGCAAGAGCTTTTTTTGAAAGTAAAGGCATGGATGTTGATATAGTAAAAATAGAGGGTTCAGTTGAACTGGCACCACTTCTTGAACTTTCACATGGAATAGTTGATATAGTTGAAACAGGTTCTACTTTAAAAGAAAATGGACTGGAAGTTGTAGAAGATATTGCACCTATTTCGGCAAGATTAATTGTAAATACAGTAAGTTTAAAATTAAGACAGAAGGAAATAGAAACTCTTGTTAAGTTAATGGAGGAGAGTATTAAATGATAAAAAAAATAATTTCAAATGGAATAGATGAAATTTCTTTTTTAAAAGAATTAGAAAAAAGAAATGCAGAAACCGACAAAAAAATAACTCAAGTAGTTACAGAAATTATTGAAAATGTCAGAGAAAATGGCGATGAAGCAGTAAAACAATACACATTAAAATTTGATGGTAATTTACCTTTGTATTACGAAGTACCAAGGGAAATAATAAATGATGCTTTGACTGAAGCCGATGAAGATTTTGTTAATGCACTATTAAATGCAATAGAAAATATAACCGAATTTCACAATAGACAATTAGATCAGGGGTTTATAGATGCAAAGGCAAATGGGGTTATTTTAGGTCAAAAAGTAAGAGGACTTGAAAAAGTTGGATTATATGTTCCTGGTGGTACAGCTGCATACCCATCAAGTGTTCTTATGAATGCAATTCCAGCAAGAATTGCAGGAGTAAAAGAGATAATTATGGTTACACCACCTTTGAAAGATGGTACACCAAATAAAGATATCCTTGTTGCGGCAGCTTTATGTGGAGTAGATAGAGTGTTTTTATCAGGTGGAGCACAGGCAGTTGCTGCACTAGCATATGGCACAAATGAAATACCTAAAGATGACAAAATAGTGGGGCCTGGAAATATTTATGTTACAACAGAGAAAAAAGTTCTATATGGAGTAGTAGATATAGATATGATAGCAG
>RRZU010077021.1_pt1 | contig 14535 bp, 18 predicted proteins | sample 2165561 | NCBI WGS metagenome assembly RRZU01 (sample SAMN10456909, study PRJNA506462) | wastewater metagenome | isolation source: wastewater sludge | place: USA: Moscow, Idaho
CAGGGCCACCAACCGGGCCTCCAGAAACACCCCCACGGGCGTGGGGAAGACTGGCCGTCTCCCCTGGCGATGTCGGAACGGCCGGAAACACCCCCACGGGCGTGGGGAAGACACCAATATATTGTTAAAGATCGCGCCAAGCCAGCTACAGATTGTGGTTGTCTTACTGGTCGAGTAGCTTTTCTACCACCAACTGCAGGCCGTTTATCTCACAGAGCATCTTGGTCGGTGAGCCTATGGTACGGATCTGATAGCCCGGTGTTTTGGCGATGCTCTTGAATATCACCACACCAGCTGCCGGTGTACAGTGCAGGTAGAGGTATTCGATCACTGTGTCAGCGACCGAGTCTTTAATGCCAGAGACAAAGACGTTGGGCCTCGGCTCGATAAACCAGAGCTTCATTCGTCCTCGTACCGCAGGGGGCAAATCATTAGCCAGTACTATCAGCATCAGTACTTGCCCCTCCAAGTAACGGCGGTATATCTCTGGCCAAAATAGCGAGCAGATCCAGCGCGATCACCCGCTCTCGAAAGCGAGATGAAACCAGAGCCTTTTCATAACGCCCCGCCATCTCACGCGTCAGGGAAAAGGCGAGATCGATGCAGAGGTTCTCTTTGTAAAGATCGGCTAGATCGTAGACAAAGGGCAGCGGACTGCCCGAGTGGATAAACCCCATATGAGGGGAGTAGCCCATGGCATGGAGTGCGGAGCAGAGGATGCCATAGAGAGCTGCGTTAGCGGAGGTCAGTACCCGATTTGTGGTATCACTGAGGTCCATTTTACCGGGAGTATACTTACGCCCTTTCCAACCGACCCCATATTGTTGGGCCTTTTGCTGATAGAGCGCGCGCACCCGGCTACCTTCCATGCCCATCATTTCCTTAAGACTCTTACCAGCCAGGTCTGCGTCGGGAAAGCGATAGGCAAACATGCGGCGAGCTACCTCGAGGGATGACTTTTTATTGCAGGCTAGCCGCATCTGGTGATTGAGGTTGCGGGTATTGGCTGTGGGTAAAAAACCTGCCGCGTAGAAGAGCAGACTATCTTCCCCCACCCAGCAGATAGCACAGTTGGCTGCCGCAGCAGTCTTGACTGCCTCATGAGTCAGGCTGGTGCCAGGGCCTAGCAAGATGGCATTGAGAGTAGCTACCGGCAGACGTACGACCTGGCCTTCGGCATCGAGCCACTTTAGACTGCTGTCGTCAATCTCGAGGCGCCCCCGCTCTAGGTAGATAAAGGGGTATTTATCCTTGACCTGCGGCAGGGACTCCCGGGTGATCTTGACGAATAGACGTTGACCACCATCCATGGTTTAGCCCTCGTTTATCAGCGTCACCTGCCGATCCCGATAACGCTGATGCTGACCAAATTGCAGCGGAACATCGTTTAATGTCAGTAGCTCACCCCCTTCAGTGGCGCCCTGGATCACCATAAAGTCCCGGGTTCGTTGCTTCTGTTCGGCCAAATTGAGGGCTGCAGCCAGTGCGTTACCCCGGTTGGCAAACTGTCCCTGAAAGATGAACTCGGTGGGTACGCAGGTTTTCCTGCCAAGGGAGAGATCCCAGACCGGATTTTGCAAAGCCTGGGCGACCTCGGTTAACAGGTCATCAGGGACCTGGAGCAGTACGGCAAACGCCTGATCTTGCAGGTAGTAGCGGTAGGTCATCTTTGTGCCTCCTCCCACCGCTTTCTTTCCTTCACTGGTTTTTGGGATCAGTAGACTCTGCCAAGGGTCCTTGTCATCGTAGCCACTGCCCACCATATGAAAATCGCGCAATAAGGGCTCACGGGGAACTAGCTCACTGTTCTTGTGACGACGAGCAAAGCTGTGGACCTGCATATCGAGATCGGCAAATCGGGCGAGCAGGGATGTCTGGGGGCCACCAGCCCCAAGGGCAGCACAGACCATCCCGAGGACCCCGGACTTGGTCGGAAAGTGCAGGGTCTCACGTCGTCCAAAGCGGGAATCGTGCCCCCAGCTTTGTAGTGGCCCCTCCAGCCATAGCAACAGGTAGGGTTGACTCATGACTTACTCCACATGGCTTTGCAGCTTAGCGATCAGGTGATCCAAACTGAATGTCTCGTCCTCACCCCACTCGTAATCTCCCAGCTTGCCAAACAGGCTGCCGGTGAGCGCCTCTTTCTTGGAGATATAGCCTTTGAGGGCTTTCACGCTGGGGAGTAAAAAGCCATGGCCAGCGGCTTTGACTGGCTCATCAAATGGCACCTGCAAGCGCTGTCCCTTACGAACCAACACTTTGGCAAACTCCCATGGACTGGCTCCGGATTGGGTAGTCTGACGAGCAGCGGGAACCGCGACAAACAGCGCCTTGGTAAAGGCGGCAATGGCCTGCTTCAACTGTTCTTTATTTAGTTCATCCCCACCCATGGTGTCGGCGAGTTGACCCAGATCCAGACTGATATAGCGGTAGTAGGTGGCGGAGTTAAATTCCAGGCTCCCCATGTGGGCCGAACCGGGTTCTTCTTGCCGATCATCGAGCGCAGTGAAGAATTCCACTTCATTGGCCACCTTGTGGGTTGAGATGGCGTGGCTGAAAGAGGCGGCTGCTTCGACATTCATGTCTGCTGCCTTGGCGACCATGCGACCAAAGAGAGCGATATCGAGCGCATCCAGGGCTGGGTTGAGGCTTTTTTTAGCAAGCTTTGCCAGCTCTTTATCTTTGATCTTGCTTGCGTCGAACTGCTGCTCTTTGGCATAGCCAGCAAAGGCTTCGGCCTCACTGTCGCTGATAAACAGCAAAGTATCGTCGGCCAGCAGCTCGGCTATCTTACTTGCACACAGCTGGGCAGGTTCCTGTGCTGCACCCAGTTTGATGCAATGCTCAGTGACAAGTTCGGCGACCTTTTTGGTACGAATACCCAGCTTGACGCCAAACTCTTGCAGGGCCAAACGCACCTGACGCTTCCAGCATTGGGAGCTGACCCTGGCGCGGGTTACGCTACCTACGACTGCCGTTTTGGGGGCTCCTACATCATCACGGTTCAGACACGTAACGGGAAAAGACTGGAGGATGTGAAACTCGATACGGGTATTTTTCAGCGCGTTATTCATGATGATTCCTTGTCAGAAGAGGGGTTGTTCGATAAGGGGAACGACTTGCAGCAGGCCACAGCCAAAGGCGCGGCCACGGCCCAGCCCGCTGGCCACGCTCAGGGCGAAACGTTCGGGGTCGGTCACGGTGAGATAACCGCTCAGGGTTGCCTGCTGCAGTGTGATGGTTCGCTCAGCTTTGCCCTTGAATTGGGCCACTCTCACGTCATCGATCTGAAGACGTGCAGGGTCTATGCAAAAGCCCCAGTTTGTAGCTGCGCGCTCGATAAACCAGTCGGCAATGGCCTCGCGTCCTTTCACCGGCTTGAGTTGACGGCTCTGGTTATCTCGTCTGGTCGGAGAGACTGTGACGGTAAAGCGGTAGTGGCGGTGCGATAGAAAATCGTCAGGCAGAGAGCGTGATTCAACTTCACCATATTCACCGGTTTGAGGACGACGGTCCGAAAGCAGCAAGATCTGGCGACAAAGGTGATCACCCCCTTTATCGACCCATTGAATTCCGCTAGGTTCGCTGGCCTGCTTTTGCGCTTCTGAACGAACATCCTCAAACAGTCCGTAAACCACCCGGTGCAGTGAGTAGAGGTCGGTCACTCGCAGTGCTTTCACTGCTGCCCGATCTAGGCGTAACACACTGGCATAGAGGGTCATGCTGTCATCTCCTTTTCCTGTCTGCCGTAGAACTGTTGAGCCCAGCGTGCTTTGGCGCGATCTGCACTGCGATGAAACCAGCGTAAGTCCACCAGCAGTGCCGCGTAATCGAGGGGTTGATTGACCCGGCTACGGATCAACGTCAATAACGGACGCAAAATGCGGCATACCTCTTCGGTATCGTCACAGGCAAGCAGGCGGCGTAGCCTGGCTTTGGCTTGATCGCTCTCGCGTCCTTCGCTAAACGCGAGGGCTATCGCCTGCCCCAGTGGCAAGGCGCCATTACATGCCTGATCACTGCGTGCCACGGCTGCGGCAATCAGAGCAAATGGCTGGCGCTCTTCGGCACACTCCAGATTGATTCCGAAAGCGGCCAGGGTGTCCCAACTTTGATACTCGGTGGCAGGGTTATCGGCACGGCGCAGCCGGGCGGCAAATCCCTTGTCTTTTTGGCAGCGCTGACAGAGGTATGCGACAAAATCCACCTCGCGACTCTGTGAGGCTTGCGGTTGCGTACTCATGGTTGCTCCTGTTGCAAATATGCGGAGAGGTTTGGCTTGGCTTTGGCCCAGGCATCCATCTGCCGAGCCGTTTGATGGGGGCAGAACTGGTCAAATACCTGGGTGGTGTAGCGGGCAAATTGACGGCGCAGTATCTGGCGAGTATCTGGCTTGTCACACCCCTCGATCAGGGCCTGGCTCTGGCGCTCGCAGAGTTGCCAGAAGAGATTGCTTGCCTGTTTGGCAAATGACTCACCATCCATCAGCTGCGTCTTGTAATAGCCCATTACGCAGCCATAAAGGGTCTTGGCCAACCCTTCTAACTGGATCATCTGGGTTTGAAAATGGTTAAACCAGATCTCGTTAATATCGTCGGGAGAGAACCAGCAAAGCGACTCGACCATGTCGTCTGAACCGGAGACATACTGTTCACCAGCATTGCTGCTGACCCTTAATCCCCCAGACCAGATAGCAAAGGGCGCGTCCTGTGTCCTGGCTTTGAGCAATGCCAGTTTCAGCTGGTAACAATCAAGTGATCTGCCCCCTTGCCTGATAAAACCGAGCAAGCTGGTCAATTCGCGCCAGGGGCGGCGCTCGGGGTCGGCCCAGCGCACCTTAGGTTCCTTGCCGCTGATATCGACCGCCACTGAAGGGTCGAAAACGCCCTCTTTGTAGTTGCTATGTGCAATACCTTCGGAGTAATGCAGTCCCTCATCGGCCAATAAACAGAAACGACACAGGGGAACCAACCGCCCCATCAGAGAGCCCTTAAGCTGGTTGGCTATATGACAATCCTCTCCCTCTGGCATCTGCTCCCAAGGAGGCGTCCCCAAGCCAAATGGGTAAACAGTGAGATCGGCAATTTCAGCATCGGTAAAGAGGTTGAGCCAGATGCTCTCTAGCAATGATGTGCCCAGACAGTAGTTATGCAGTAAGCCCATATGTGCAACAGAGGGACCGGGCTTGCCCGTTGATGGTTTGCTATTGCCATTGCTCTTGCCGGGATAACCCGGTGTCAGTACTACACTGTTGTCGGTCTTTTTCCCCCCCAGAGCAAAGCCCATCTGAGTGAGCAAGAGCAGAGCCCGCTCACCGTCATCGAGGGATTTTTCCGTCTGGGATTGGGTCAACACAGTAGTATTGCCGGTCGCCACATCGGGCAGCACGGTGCCGAAACTCTTGACAGCTGCTTTGGCAATGGCAGGCATTTGAAGAAAGGGTTCCGGGCCGTAAAGATAGAAGCGATCGTGCCACTGGGCCAGATAGCTGCAGGCTCTGTCTGCCATTCCTTGCCAACCTAGTTGTTGCCATGCATCCATATCTTGTGGGGTGGCAGCGGCTTGGGTGATAGCTTGCAGCAGCTTCAGAATGGCGACCTTTTGCACCGGATTACCACCCAGAGTTCGGTATTCGGGGTGGGTGAAGATATCCTTGAGCCCGACCCGTCCCTTGTCGGCGACCGGGATCCAGGGTTCGTCGATCAGATTGAAGCGATGTTCCAAGGCTTACTCCTTGTATTTGGTAATGGTGAGACCGATGTCATCCCGATAGCGATAAGAGAGGCGATCGTTTAAGGGGAGTGAGCAACCATCGACGGCATGCAATTGATGATCTGTAGCGACCAGGGCAATAGAAATAGCGGCGTCATCCTGCTCTGGATGGCCTAGATACAACACATTGCCCAGGCCTGCTTTTTGACACCAGAGCCTTGCTGGTGGCCGGGGCAGTTGGCTTAAACGGCAGCTGACCAGATGCTGGGTCACCAGTGCCGCGCGGCCTCGCCACTCTGCTGGGGTAAGGCGATGTGCATGCCATGGAATAACAACCTGCTCACCGTCGAGAAAGGTCAGGGTGGTAGCTTGGCTACGGTTGTCCAGAGACAGTTCAGACAGGAGCAGCAAGTCACCGCTCTCCTGTTCGCTGTAGCGGGTTTGCGCTTTGGCCTCGGGCAGGGTCTTGCCACCTTTGGAGAGCGTAAGTCGTGCCAGTTGCCGAAGACTGTTGACCCCTTTACGCAGGCGTGTGCCGTCAAAGAGCTCTCGCTTCCAGCGTGCCATCTTTTCATCTTCGCAGCGTTCCTGATAGGTGAGTTCCACCAGCGTGCGGATATGGTCTGGTAAAGAGACGGTCCCTTCTTTCACCTGAGTAAGCCAAACCTCCAAAGAGCGGCAGAGTAAATAAGGGGAATAAACATGGGCTGTTGCACCAAAGGCCTGATAGGGGTCTTGGTGCGCAGCATCGAGGTCAGGGGTAAGGAGCCAGGCTTCTCTGCGGGCATTGGTGGGTCTGGGGGTTTGTTCATGACGCCAGAGGCGACCAAGACGCTGAAACAACATATCGGTGGGCGCCATGCGGCTGACCAGAAAGTCGGCGTCGATATCAAGAGATTGCTCCAGTACCTGAGTGCCGATCAAGATGCGGCCTTGCTTCCCACGGGCTGCTCTGCCCGCCTTGCCATAGCAGCTAACCCAATGTGTCTCATTGTTTTGCCGATGCCGTGCGGTAAAGCGAGAGTGCAGTAAACCACAGGCCACTCCCACTTCCTGTGCTCTGGCAGCCAGATCGAGATAACGTTCCTGTGCCTCAGCCACCGTATTTTCAATCCAAAGCACCTGCTGGCCCTGGGTTGCTCGCATGAGTGCTTCCTCTAACACACTCTGGTCTGCCATGGGTTTGCATTGCAGATGAACTGAGCGGGATTCCTCTGGTGTCACCGCCAGCTCTTGCAGCAGTAATGGCGTGATACCCGTTGATACGGATATGAGAGGGTAGGACTCTTGCTGTGTCGGCTGCCCGAGCAACTCACTGCGGCGAGCCTGACTCAGCGTGGCGCTGAGAATAATTACGATGCAGTGCAGGGTTCGAAGTAGATGGATCAGCTCGTCGAGGATCACACTCGTGTAGGCATCGTAACTGTGCACCTCATCGAGGATCACCACCTTACCCGCTAAGCCAAAAGCCCTGACAAAACCGTGCTTGACGTTCATGGCGGCCATCAATGCCTGATCGAGGGTGCCCACGGCAAACGGTGCCAGCAAACCACGCTTCGCACTGTCAAACCAGCTACGGCCGGGTTTGCCCTCTTCTCCCAACGCCTGATTGACCAACCAGGCACTGCCATGAAGCAGTAGGGAGTGACGGTGTGGACTCTCTTCGGTCAGGATCTGCTTGAGGTAGTCATTGAAGCGGTCTAACAGTTTGTTGGATGTCAGTTGAGTGGGTAGAGCAAAATAAATGCCCGTGGCTTTGCCTTCTTCCAACATTTTATAGGCTGCATAGAGCGCGGCCTCGGTCTTGCCAAGCCCCATTGGCGCCTCAAGCACATAGACACCGGCTCCTTGGCTGTGCTGGTGGAGAAGCTGTTGAGGTTCATTGGGTTGATAAGGTGTTCCATCCTCAGCCCTGAAAATATCACCGAAGGCCAGCCCTTTACGCACCTGAGGCAACACAAACCCAGCATCATCCAATGCTTGTTCTATTCTTGGCTGCCAGGGGGTTGTTGGGTCTTCAAAGTGATAACCAGAGCCAATCCAATCTGCCACTGTGGTCAGCCCTGCCAATAGTCTTGCTTGTTCCGGCGTCGTGATAGTGGGGATTTCTTCCCCCATAACCCGTTGTAACTCCTCCGCCAGCCTGCACCGTTCTGCTTGCCAGGATTTCCCACCAAGCTGTTCGGCACTGGCGCTTAACATCGCATCAGGCGGATTAAAACCGTGGTGCTGCCCGGCGACTCGAGGAACAAACGGTTTGTTTGTGATGGCAGCGAGGGCCAGCTCACTGACACCAGCATGGCCACCCCAGTCACGTTCCTGTATTGCTCGGAACTGAGGCATTCGTTGTAGCCAAGAGGAGTGCTCCCCCTCCACCGCACACTGTAATTTGAGGAAAAATACGGGGCTGATCTTACCGATGTCGTGAAGGGCGGCCTGTAGGGAGCTCCCTTGTGGAAAGAGGGCCTGTCGAATCGTCGTTGGCATGCGGTTAAGCAAAGCGCGTGCGGTTTCCCCCACTATCTGACAATGGTTAAACACACTCCGACCAAACTGGGTTTCGCCTTGCTGGTTTTGGTAGGTTTTGGCTGGGCACAGCTCAAAAGGGACATGCGGGATCTCTGACTCCGTGTTCGTCGTTTTTCGTCTTCGGTTCATCATATTGCCGCCGCCCTTTGTTTCATCACGTTGGCCATTATCGTCCCCTCACTGGCTCACCGGCTGGGCCACTGAAATGGTTGCTCCATGTTTTTTTAATCCCGCGTTCATGGCGGCTATGACGTGCTGACGTAGTTCAGGCGGACCCAGCACTTCGACCTCGCCGATAAAGCGCATCAGGTTGGCTAATAACATCATGTCGATCAGCCAATAACATCATGCCGATCACCATTTTTCTACCCGCAGGAACTGCGTCTTTCTTTTACTCTGCCTGATCGGCATCGGTCAAGTTGATGCCCTGTTTTCGCATCGACTCACCTGTCAAACCTACTCGTACCGCTCTGTGGATCAGCCGGTCCAGGATCGCTTCTGCGAATGTGGCCTCTCCGATCATCCCATACCATTTCTCTACCGGCAGTTGGCTCGCAACCACTGTCGAGACCCTCCCGTAACGGGTATCGATGATCTCCAGCAAATTACTGCGCTCGGCCGCATCCAGCATCTCCATGCCCCAGTCATCCAGGATCAGCAAGCCCACATTATTCACCTGCTCCAGCAGCTTCGGATAACTGCCATCCGCCTGCGCCAGTCTCATCTCTTCCAGCAGGGTTTTCAGCCGGTAGTAGCGCACCGCTACGCCTTGCCGGATAAAATAGCGGCCCAACGCACAGGCCAGGTAACTCTTCCCACAGCCTGCCGCCCCCGTCAGCAGCAGGTTTTGCTGATGAGCCAGCCACTGCCCTTCCAGTAGCTGGCGGATCTGCGCTTTGCTTATTCCCCGGCTGGCACGGTAGTCCAGCTGCTCAATTTGACCGGACAATCGAAACCGCGCTTGCTTCTCCAACCGGTTAACTTTGCGCTGCTCCCGTTGCACCAGCTCATGACTCAGCAGCAGTTGCAGCCGCTCTTCAAAGCTCATGTCCTGATACAACGCGCTCTGTGTCTGTTGCTGACTCAGCGCCTGTTTCACACCGCCCAGACGCAGGGTGCTCAGTTGTTCATCGAGATGTAATTGCATGCTCTTTTCCTTGTTGAGTGATGGATTAGTGGAAGTAGTGTTCGCCGTGGACATTGTCATGATGGATGTCTTGCAACGGATCCTGGCGTGAGGTGGCAACTGGTTGTTGTTCCAGCCCGTGTTTGAGCATGTTGCGGATGTGGTGCAGCCGGTTGGCGCCGGTCAGATAGCCACGTAGACAGGCGGCCTCCAGCCGCGCCTTGCCATACTTTTTGCTCTGTCCCAGCAGGGCCTGACAAGGTCGCACGGCTTGGGCCGGATGCGCTGCCTGGCGGATAAAACTATCCACCCAATGCGTGGTATAGGGCCCGATGGACGCGGCCCAGCTCAGTAGGCGTTCAGGTGAGCACTCCAGCAGTGCCTGGTGATGCGCTGGCATATGGGCGGGCAGACTGCTGTGCTGGCCTTTGCGATGACTGCGTGGGTGCTGAGCGACGACCTTACCCGCGTGATACAGGGTGACCGTACGCTCCGCCAGATGGGCTTCCAGCCGCTTGCCCTGCAAGGCATAAGGGACCGAGTAATAGTGCTTCTCCAGGTCGACGTGGTAATCCTTGCCGACCAGCACCGACACCACTTTGGTGTACTGGTAGGGGTACGCTGGCAAGGGCTTGAGTGCTGGCGCATCGAGCTCGGCAAACATGGATGCGCGGCAACCGGGCAGCTTCTGGAAGGGTTTCTCATTGAGCCGGGTCAGTAACCCGGATATCCGTTGGTTAAGCTGAGCCAGGCTATGGAAGGTCTCATGGCGCAGTACCGCCAGGATCCAGCGGGTGACGATCTGTACCCCCACCTCGGCCTTGGATTTATCTTTCGGCTTGCGCGGCCTGGCGGGCATGATCGCTGTGCCGAAGTGAGCGGCCAGCATCTGGTAGGTGGGATTGAGATCCGGGTCAGTATTGCGTGCCACGCTGACCGCACTCTTCAAGCAATCAGGCACCACCAGTTGCGGGACGCCGCCGAAAAACTCAAAGGCCCGCTTGTGGCTCATCACCCAATCCTCAAGCTGTTGGGAGCGGGTGGCTTCAGCAAAGGTGTAGTTGGAGGCCCCGAGCACCGCGACGAAGACCTGGGCCCGATAGAGGATCTCACCGGTATGAGGATCCACGATGGGCATGGTCTGGCCACAGTAATCGACAAAGAGTTTTTCGCCCGCGATATGGGTCTGGCGCATCGACGGTTGCAGCACCGATGCCCACTCCTTATAGAGCCGACAGAAATGGTTGTAGCTGTAGTGGGCACCGTTATTGCGCTCGGCATACTCCTGCCACAGTAGCTCCAGCGTTACCCCTTTTTGACCGGGCTGTTTGAGCTCCTGATGGAGCACGGCCCAGTCAGGGAGCGGTTTGTGGCGGGTTTTGGACACCGCGCGGGTGCTGAGGAAGGCACGCTCCAGGGTGACATCATCCCAGCGCTCACAGAGCGGCCAGGTAGTGATATCCAACTGAGCAGCGCGATTGAGGTAATAGGAGACGGTGCTGGATGAGATATGCAGGCTGAGGGCGATCTGACGATGCGCCAGTTGAGCCTGATATTTGAGACGAAGGATTTCTTTGAGTTTTCTCACGGTGATAGGCCTCGCAGACATGCACTTTCCTCTTTTGGGTCCAGTTGGAAAGTGCGGGTTTAACGAAGCGGGGAGAAGAAGTCATCAATAACATTCATGCCGATCATGGTTTCCCATAGAGGAAAAAAGTGATCGGCCTGGGATGTTATTGGGCGATCGGCATGGATGTTATTGAGTGATCGGCATGAATGTTATTGAGCGATCGCCATGCGTGGGAATACGCATGGCAACGCTGGGGGACAAGCGAATGGGATGGGGAGAAGACCTCGAACATCAGAAAGGATGATCGAGGCAGTGTTACCTTGAATGAGAAAAAATCAGGTTTTTGGGTCGAAGATGAGAAGCAATGCCAAGCGCCATTTAACCCTTTAGCTAATGGTGTTTTTGTGTGGACAGAAACAAAGGGGGCTGGACATGCCTTTGTTTCTGTTCATGAAAGCAACAGCCCTTTTATTTACACATATGGCCGCTTTGGCCGCCGTGGCACGCCTTTGGGGGCTACAGGTGACGGGATATTAAATTTCTTAAAGTACGAGGATGCAAGGGACTATTATCAAGATGAGCTATATCTGTTCGGGGCCAGAGTATTCCGAATTGATGATGCCGATCCATTTATCGTTAGAAAGTATTTCGAAAAATTATGGGCAAATGGTTCGCCTCCCGTTCAAACCCCAAAGATGGGAGATGTGACTCGTCGCAACGGTCATACAGTCGATCAATATGATGTAACAGGGAGTAATTGCACCACCCATACTGTGGATGGAATAAAAATGGCTGGATCAAAGGTGTTCCAGTTCGGTGCAACCTCTGGTGATATCACTATAGGGTTTAACGTTGATGATGATTTTACTATTCCAGCATCATTGCAGCGCCACCTTATTAGCATGAGTAAAGATATCTCAATGGTAGTTGTTGAGGTAACAGGGGAATTCAAAAGCCAGTACCCTAATACAAAAGGGATCAAACCTGTGCCAGAGCAGGCCTCTGTAGACGGCGTTGCCGCCAATGTCTTTTCTGAATTGGGCAAGGGGTCTCCGTTCTCCGGCGCAACTGTGGGCGGAGTTCTCACCGGGAGCAAAGCAGGTGAATAAATTAGCTAAAAGTTTTGGCCTCTTGTTGGTTCTGTCCAGCATCTATTTCTTAATATCCTATGTGTTGAAGAGTCAATTCTTTGATCAGGTTGAAGCGGAGAAGGAAATAAACACTGGCTTTATGTCATTGCAACAATACTTTAATTCAATAAATGGATTGGTAGATAACGCTAGTAATTTTTCTATTTTTTCTTTCCTTGGCTTTTGGATTGTAGTTGTAATAACGCTTAAGATTTTCAATGGTAAGGATGCTGGCGTCACACCAAGTATCATTAAAAGTATAATTAGATGGGGTGGGATTATTGTCGTTATATTTGGGCATTTCATATGGAATGCAGCGGCAAATTTCAATTTTGGATATATGTGGAAAGATGGATCCCCACAAGAGCCGGTTTCTGTTGGTGAATATTTGGCAGAGGTAAATTATGTAGTTGATTCAATGCACACTGTTGTTGGGGCTGCGAGCTACAGCTATGTAATATGTCTGGTGATGATTCTTATTTTTTCTAGGGTTAGATAGTCAGGCGGTGATAAAATACCAACTCACATAATCAACAAGGCCAGCGCGAGCTGGCCTTGTTTGTACGGGAGGTATGCGCCCGATTTGCTACGGACGAGCCCAACGGAGCAGCACTGCGAACGCTCCCGCCCAGCTGGCCGCACCTAACCACATTGGGGCCGCATAACTGAATACATCGCTCAGCCCAAACAGCGTGAAGAGTAGCCCGTTAGACCAGCAAAGAACGGCCTTGATGAGCAGAATTATCGCCAGCAAAGCCGCTATATGCCAAGCCCTGATCCCTTTCATGTCAGTTCCCCCCTGATACCCAGGATTCCCCTTCAAGTTCAGCATCACCGGCTGCTGCTTCTGAGGCTGCCCGGATCTCTTCTGCAGTGGCCTCGTCCAATGTCGATACCAGGTGATCACCCAGCGGGAAAGCGCCACCGCCTGCACTCTCGCCGTCCTCTTCGAGGTGGAGATCCCAGCCGCCACCGTTGTCCATATCTCGCGGGGTAAGTCGGTATGTTCTCATCTTGCCAATCCTTAATTTGGTAACAGTTACCACATGTATTGCACAATACAATCCCGAGGGCTCATTTTCTCTTTGCTGCCCGATGGGCAGCCTTCATCGCTGCCGCTCGATCGGGGCGAGTGGAGCGCCTGAACTCACCAGGATCAAAAGCTGAGGCATCAACAGCAAAGTGAGGAAGGCCAAGCGCTCTTAGATAGCTGGCCAAGGTATCCAGTTTTTTGAAGTGCCGGGGCTCTTGGCTTCGCTGTGCGGCCAATGTCCGCTCGATCATCCCGTAGCGCACCAGAACGCGCCAACCGTCTGGGGTAGAGATGGCCATTGCAGATCGAATCGAACCAGCCTCAACCAGGTGGGTGAGGGTATTGTGCGTGATGGTTTCTACACTCATGCTCTTAAAATCATTTTTGCAGCGCAATTATTTATTAATTGTCTGGCGGCATACTGTTGTTTGCAAGCTGAGTTATAGGCTTTTTTCACCTCTATTGAACATAAAATCCGTTCGACGCAGTGACAGAGCACAGTGGTTGGATCAGTGGAAGGGGGGGGGCTGGAGCGTTAAATAGGCTGCCATCGCTTGCAATATAAGAGGCGGTCTATTTCGTCTTGTCTGGCTTCATGGCCAAGGATAGCCTCAGCTGCTTCCCTAACCGTTTCACTCTTCCGTAAAGCTCCTTCTAGCATCGCATCTAGGGTTTCGTGAGTCTTTGCCCTGCGAAACCTGATCAGCCAATCCGTTCTATCCATACCCTTAGAGGCCTACAACTTTTTTGTGATTGATCAAATTTGACGAACCCGTCAGATTTGTTATTATTAAGACAGAGATAAGGGCGCCGGAAACCAGTTACCCGGGATTATCTCTAAAGTGGCCTCGTCTTTGACGAGGCCTTTTTACTTTTGGGGCTTGTTCAGGTCTCCCTTCGGGATCACTGAAAACAGCTCCGCTCTGGGTTTTCTGCTTGTTAGCTCCAAGATGGCCAAGTCATTCACTTGGTTGCCATAGCCGTCATTGCGCGGTGTGTTGTTGATCAAAGCTGTTGCGTGGGGTTTCTTGGGGTCTTTGTGGAACTCGGAAAACGGTGACATGCTGCTTTTTATCTGCTCGATCATGTCTTCAATGGTGTAGCCATCAGCCGATCGGCTTGTGTAGTGATGGCGACCCATATAAAGCACCTCAGGGCTTTCCAGTGGCGGTAGCCCTTCGCTTGCCCGGTGTTCATTGATAGCACTGTGTTGTGCTTCTGTAAGACTCCCAATATTGATTACTGGCGCTCTTTCTTTATTGTCCAGTTGCTCCAAGTTGGCTCGTATTTTTTCTATAGAATCAGGGGGTAGCGGCATCGTTAGAGTCTAAAAAATGGTGATGCGGGATTATACACCATTTAGATAACACGCCTCATCACTGGCCAATGCCACTGATTTCCCTACACGCCCTTAATAGGGGTCGCCTCAGAAAAC
>RRZU013190808.1_pt1 | contig 14535 bp, 17 predicted proteins | sample 2165561 | NCBI WGS metagenome assembly RRZU01 (sample SAMN10456909, study PRJNA506462) | wastewater metagenome | isolation source: wastewater sludge | place: USA: Moscow, Idaho
AAGTAGATTTACCTACATTTGGACGCCCAACAATAGCAATAAAACCAGAACGAAAATGACAAGCCGACTGTCCCACTTCACTTTGTAGCATGTTTATGTCCCACTAAAAGGTTGAGCACTGCTTGCGCGGCATTTTGCTCGGCCACCCGCCTTGAGGCACCTTGCCCTGTGGCAGCTATATCGTACTTAGAAACTCGGCACTCGACTTGAAATACTTGCGAATGATCCTCTCCCGTCACTCGAACCGTCTCATACAATGGAAGGGCTACCTTACGAGACTGCAACCACTCTTGAAGTGCGGTTTTTGGATCCTTAAGTAAACGAGCAGGATCAATCCTCTGAATATGCTGAGCAAACAACTTCTCAATAATGTTTTTTGCAGCTGGGAAGCCCGAGTCTAAATAAACAGCTGCAAAAACAGCCTCAAGGGCATCCGCCAAAATAGAAGGACGCTGTGCTCCACCACTACGCAACTCTCCTTCTCCCAAACGCAAAGCCGAGCCCAAATGGAGCGTCTTTGCAAGCTCGGCTAAAGTGTCTTGGCGCACAAGATTCGCGCGCAAGCGAGACAAATCCCCCTCTTTTAATTGGGGAAAACGCTCAAATAAACACTGTGCAATGACACAATTTAAAATACTGTCCCCCAAAAATTCCAAACGCTCATTATTTTCAACACCGTAACTACGGTGAGTCAGTGCCTGAAGCAAATAAGCAGGAGAAACAAATACATAACCTAAGTGATGGCACAACGTAGAGGCCGGAGGTGTAAGCGTTAACACAAAAACTAACGACTAGTTGCGTCAAATTTAAAAAGCAAACTCACATTGCCAAACAAAGGAATCACCCGCTCATACTCTGTATACAACAGAAGCTGACCATTGTCTTTTGATATTTCAATGTCATTCGGTGAAAAGTTAGCGGCATACCCCCCCATCATAGCTAATGCAACCGCCTTTCTAATTTCATCCCTGGACGATGATGCAGTATGTGCCGTAGCGACCTGTTTCATGATTTTTTTAATTGCATAAAACTCACCATAAACAGGTGCAGCCCGTAAACCAATGAAAACACAAAATGCCAAAATACCTACAACAATAATCGTGCTGATTAGCGACAAACCTTTTTGTTTGTTCCTCACGAAAAACTCCTCTTTATTAATCTAATAAAACCGACCAATACGGCTAAAATTGCTAAAATTCAGCCATATAAAAAAGGCTTTGCCCACAATATTCTCATCGGGCACAAACCCCCATACACGGCTATCTGCACTGGCGTCGCGGTTATCACCCATCATAAAGTAATGCCCCTCTGGCACCGTACACTTTAAGCCTTGTGCATTATATTCACATGCGTCGCGATTTTTCGTAAAACCCTGTGGCGTAATAGCATAAGAAGGAATACTAGGCTCGTTTAACATGAAATGAGACCCAGCACCCAAGTACTCTTTAAACTGGGGTGAATACCGCGTACCTCCTGGATGCAAGAAATCAGGCTGAGTCTCCGTCTGAATCACCTGTCCATTAATCGTCAAGCGCTTATTTATGTACTCAACCTTATCACCTGGGAGCCCTACTACACGCTTAATATAATTTTGTGATGGATCATTTGGATAGCGAAACACCATCACATCGCCTCTTGCAGGTTGACCAATCTCTAAAACTTTCTTATTAAGAACAGGCAATCGAATTCCATAAGAAAATTTATTAACAAAAACGTAATCCCCCACCAACAAGGTGGGAATCATAGAACCAGATGGAATTTTAAACGGTTCAATTACAAACGAACGCAAACCGAATACCACCAAAATAACTGGAAAAAGACTTGCCCCCCACTCCACCCATACTGGACTTTGTGCCCCATTAGGTCTGCGTTTTTTTGCATAAAACTTATCAACAAACCAAAGTAAACCGGTAAAAACCGTCGCAAACAACAAAATAAGCGGAAGATTCAATGAATCCAAGCTATGCATCCTTAAAGATAAAAAAACGTTATTTTCCGTCATCCACGCGTAAAACAGCTAAAAAAGCCTCCTGTGGAATTTCGACATTCCCTACTTGCTTCATCCTACGCTTCCCGGCCTTTTGCTTTTCCAACAATTTTTTCTTACGTGTGATATCACCACCATAGCATTTTGCCAATACATTTTTGCGCAAGGCTTTGATTGTCTCTCGTGCAATAATATGGGAACCAATGGTTGCCTGAACAGCCACATCAAACATTTGGCGAGGAATGAGTTCTCTGAGCTTAGCCGCCACCTCCCGACCCCGGTACTGTGCATTGGCTCGATGAACAATCACAGAAAGCGCATCCACCTTCTCACCTGAAACAAGCATATCTAACTTAACTACATCCGCTGTTCGGTATTCTTTAAACTCATAATCTAACGAGGCATAACCACGCGAGACAGATTTAAGCTTATCAAAGAAATCCATCACAACTTCGGCCATTGGCATGTCATAAATCAATTTAACCTGACGCCCATGGTAATGCATATCAACTTGAGTACCCCGCTTTTGATTACATAGCGTTATAACAGGACCAAGATAATCTTGAGGGACAAAAATCGTTGCCGTGATAATTGGTTCCCGCACTTCTTGCATTTTTGAAACTTCGGGCAACTTCGCCGGATTTTCAACTTTGACAACCTCGCCACCATTCAGGACTACTTCATAAACCACCGTAGGGGCAGTTGTGATCAAGTCCATATCAAATTCCCGCTCTAGGCGTTCTTGCACAATCTCCATATGCAATAAACCTAAAAAACCGCATCGGAATCCAAAACCGAGCGCTTGAGAAACTTCCGGCTCATATTGCAATGAAGCATCATTGAGCTTTAACTTTTCCAACGAGTCTCGAAGCTGGTCATACTCACTGGCCTCAACCGGGTATAGACCTGCAAACACCTGCGGCTTAATTTCTTTAAAGCCGGAAAGCGCTTCATGAGCAGGATTACTCACATGCGTGATGGTATCTCCCACCTTAGCGGCCGTCAGTTCTTTAATACCTGCGATAACAAACCCAACCTCTCCGGCTTTTAAAGCCTGACGTGGCACAGACTTCGGATTAAACACACCGACCTGTTCACATAGCTGTTGAGAACCCGTACTCATGAACAAAATTTTGTCCTTGGGCTCAAGTACGCCATCCACAACGCGTACAAGCATAACCACACCCACGTAATTATCAAACCAAGAATCAATGATTAAAGCTTTGAGCGGAGCATCTTCCTCTCCTTGGGGAGAAGGCACTTTAGCAATAATCGCTTCTAAAATTTCATCAACCCCCATACCCGTTTTTGCTGAGCATGGGATAGCATCCGTCGCATCAATACCAATAACATCTTCAATTTCTTGACGTGCAGCGTCTGGGTCCGCTGAAGGCAGATCCATTTTATTAAGCACAGGCACAACCTCAACACCTTGCTCAATCGCCGTATAGCAGTTCGCCACGGTTTGAGCCTCAACCCCCTGAGAGGCATCAACCACCAACAAAGCACCCTCGCACGCAGCAAGAGAACGACTAACCTCGTAAGAGAAGTCAACGTGCCCGGGCGTGTCAATAAGATTTAGATTATAGGTCTTACCATCTTTTGCTTTGTAAAAAAGCGCCGCTGTTTGTGCCTTGATCGTGATGCCTCGTTCACGCTCAATATCCATGGAATCAAGCACCTGAGCTTCCATTTCCCGGTCAGAAAGGCCGCCGCACCGGTGAATAATTCGATCAGCCAGCGTAGACTTACCATGATCAATATGAGCAATAATCGAGAAGTTTCTAATATGTTGCATTTTTGTGCTTGAATAGAAAGGGTGCCCAAACGGCACCCTCCTCAAAATAAGTTAAGGGCGTAATTCTAACGGATTTTAGCGAAACTACCACATCTTGTAAGCAAAAGATTCTAAACACACTATCTATGCTCTAAAAAACATTCAGGCGACAAAACGGCTCTTAAAGCGGATTCATCTAAATAGTAATGACACACATAAACGTCATTTACGCACAAAACTGGGATCAGCTCGTCCCATCGTTCTTCAAGTAAAGGAAATGCATCTATATCTACTTCTTCAATACTCACTGTAGAAAGATCGACACATTTCTGCACCGCAGCAACCATATCATGACAAAGATGGCACCACGCACGCCCTAAGATACTTAATCGTGGAAGCATGAATTTAAATGCAAGTCATGCCCCTCACGCATTGCATCTCCAAAAGGAATGATCTGAACTTGAAAATGTACTGCCCTATTTTGCACAAACCGTTTTCCAAAAATCCAACTAACGCCGCACCCTAACACCCCACCCAAAATACTCCACCAATCTCCCCCCCCTATGCTAACGCCCAAACCGGCCCCCACAATTAATCCTAGTGTAGGCAAACCATACCCTAATAAGGCCGCACGCAGTGGCACATTTTTATTTACTTTTACATGAACAGCCTGCCCTATGCAAAGTGGTAGACCTTCATAAGCCAATTTATATTCTTTCGATTGTTTGTTTGCAGCACGCTCTAAACCTGAACGACATCCTCCGGGTTCATCACAACGACCGCACCCTCCAGCACGCATATCCATACGCACCCAAACAAACCCAGGCTCAAATCTTGTTACCCAAGCCTTTGATTCAAGACTAGCATCCACTAAATCATTATGCATCTGACTGCTTCCGGCCACCCAATAAAAAAGCCAATATTCTCTGCGGTTTTTTTTGTAAAAACTCTGAACGCGCTTGATGCGGTGTCGTTGCCAAAACCTTAGGGGTATACGGTTTTGAAAAGTCAAAACCATCCGCTGCAATATGATGTTGGCGCGCTGTATTTTTTCCTGATACGCGCGATGGAGACGCTTCTCGTCTTGCTGAGTTTCGTCCGATATATCCCGCACTCGGAACAGACTTACTGACACTACGAAAACTATCTTCATCAAAGCCAGCAACAGATGCTTGCGGAATTTGGCGTTTGATCAATTTCTCAATTTCATCTAGCCGAAATTTTTCATCCGGACTAAACAAAGAAACTGCCTGCCCACTTCGCCCAGCGCGCCCCGTTCTACCAATTCGATGTACATAATCCTCTGCGGTATTAGGCAATTCATAATTAACCACCAGAGGTAAATCATCAATATCCAACCCTCTAGCAGCCACGTCGGTAGCCACTAAAACACGAATAGCCCCGGACTTAAAACGCTCCAAAGTTTCAGAGCGTGCTATCTGATTCTTATCGCCATGAATAGCGTCTGCCGCAATACCATGACGCGTTAAATAATCGGCCAAACGAGAACAACCAGATTTTGTCGCCACAAAGACTAAAGTTTGCTGCTCACTCGCCTCATGCTGCAAAAGCCACACTAATAAATTGCGTTTGGCATGACTACACACCGGGTACACCCGGTGCTCAATCGTCTCTGACACTGTATTTCGCTTAGCCACTTCAATAAGGTGAGGGGCTTTAAGCATGTGATCGGCAAGACGTTTTATCTCATCTGAAAAAGTTGCTGAAAATAATAAACTTTGACGCGCTGCAGGCAAAAGCCCCAATATTTTCTGAATATCCGGGATAAACCCCATGTCTAGCATACGGTCGGCTTCATCCAGCACTAAAATTTCAACCTGAGAAAGCACAATGGATTTTTGCTCTACGTGATCCAGCAAACGCCCCGGGGTAGCCACTACAATCTCAACCCCCGCCCTCAATTGTGAAATTTGCGGCCTAATGTCTACGCCACCATACAAACAAACACTACGTAAAGGCAGATACTTTGAGTAGAGCTTCACTGACTCATAGACCTGCATCGCAAGCTCTCGTGTAGGCGCTAAAATCAGCGCACGCACAGGATGCCGGGCCGGGCTAGCAGAAGTATTACCCTGGGGCAGCAAACGATGTAACAGCGGCAACGTAAAGCCGGCTGTTTTACCAGTTCCTGTCTGCGCCCCCCCCATAACATCATGACCGGCCAAAACAACGGGAATAGCTTGCGTTTGAATAGGCGTAGGGGTGGTGTAACCGGCCTCTTGCACGGCGCGCAAAAGCGCAGTATCCAAACCCAAATCGGCAAATTGCATGCTAAAAAACTCCAAGAGTCTGCCGTAAGCAGACCATATTTATTTGATTTTTAATAGGATTAAACACGAAGAACTTTAACACACATCCCCCCTCACCTAGCCCTATTTAGGTGGCGCGCCTGGCAGGAATCGAACCTGCGACCCTTGGCTTCGGAGGCCAATACTCTATCCACTGAGCTACAGGCGCCTAAAAATTTTCTAAGAAGGCGGGATCATACGCAAACTTACAGCCGACGTCTATCACGTACCAACAAAATGCGTAGAATACACCTATTTTTTAGGCTAGAAATCATGTCCAAACCCTCAGCGCCCGCGCCAATTCAAGCGCTCATTCAGTCTTTATGCAAATTACCGGGCTTAGGGCCACGCTCAGCGCAACGTATTGCCTACCACCTACTACAAAATGACCGAGATAATGCCTTCTCTTTAGCCGTTGCGCTTTCTGAAGCCCTATCTAATCTAAAACACTGCCATGAATGTAACAACTTTTCAGAACACTCAGTATGCGAGCTGTGCGCAGATCCTAACCGAGACCCGAGCCTACTTTGTGTAGTAGAAATGCCTGCAGATCTTGCCATGCTGGAACAAACACAAACATATAAAGGACTTTATTACGTCATGATGGGGCGCATTTCCCCACTTGACGGCGTGGGCCCCAAAGAACTTAAACTCAGCCACTTTTTAACACGGATCTCTAATGAAACAGTAAAAGAAGTTATTTTGGCCACAAATTTTACCGCTGAAGGCGAGGCCAGTGCCTACACGCTTTCTGAACTCATTAAAGGCAAAGGCTTAAAAATTAGTCGCTTATCAAAAGGGCTCCCTTTAGGCGCAGAACTTGATCTTATTGATGCCGGAACCGTTGCACATGCCATGCTCGAGCGAAAACCTTATTAGCCCACCTTCTCAAAAATGGGCCTCCAAAATAACACTTTTTTTAGACGAATGTCGGCGCTATAATTACTTAGTTTTATGGACGCAAAAATTTTATTTTGTTGTCAATGAGCAAACTTTTTTGAGGATTCTGGCTCATGAGTGAAGAAAAAAAAATGGATAGTGCAAGACGAAACCTCCTCATTGCAGGCTCTGCGATGGGTGGTGCCGCTGCCGCAGCAACAGCAGTACCCTTTGTGGCCAGCATGACACCATCTGAACGCGCAAAGGCAGCCGGTGCCCCCGTAGAGGCTGACATCAGCAAACTCCAGCCCGGTGAAAAAATGGTTGTGGAATGGCGCGGCAAACCTGTCTGGATTTTACGTCGCACCCAGGAAATGCTGGAATCGCTCAAAAAAATAGACGAAAAACTCAGTGACCCGGCCTCTGAGCGAAAACAACAACCGGAGTATGCGCAAAATGAAGCTCGCGCAATCAAACCTGAATACTTAGTAGTAATCGGCATATGCACGCACCTCGGCTGTTCTCCTTCTAATAAATTCGAAAAAGGCGCCTCCAGTGGTATTAGTCCCGACTGGGAAGGCGGCTTTATTTGCCCCTGTCATGGCTCACTCTTTGACTTAGCCGGTCGCGTATTTAAAAGCATGCCAGCCCCCTCTAATCTTGAAGTCCCCCCCTATAAGTACCTGACAGACACCCGCATCCTCATCGGCGAAGACGGAAAGGCCTAATCACTATGTCATCATTTCTTAGCAAGTGCTGCCATTGCGCCCTTAACTGGATCGATGCCCGCTTTCCTCTGACATCAAACTGGAAAGCCCATTTGTCTGAATACTATGCTCCCAAAAACTTTAATTTTTGGTACTACTTTGGCTCTCTCGCCCTTTTAGTTCTGGTCATCCAAATTGTGACCGGCATTTTTCTTGTCGCCCACTATAAACCAGACGGCTCCTTAAATGCCGCTGGCGTGCCTATTGCTTTTGCCAGCGTCGAATACATCATGCGAGATGTGCCAGGTGGCTGGCTCATTCGCTATCTACACTCAACAGGCGCTTCCGCCTTTTTTATTGTTGTGTACTTGCATATGTTCCGCGGACTGCTCTACGGCTCTTACCGCAAACCGCGGGAGCTCATCTGGATTTTTGGGATGATGATTTTCTTTGCTCTCATGGGAGAAGCCTTCATGGGCTACTTACTTCCCTGGGGACAAATGTCCTTCTGGGGCGCACAGGTCATCGTTAATCTCTTTTCAGCCATCCCTCTTGTTGGAGACACCCTTTCTCTAGTCATTCGGGGCGATTACGTTATTTCTGACGCCACACTGAATCGCTTTTTTGCCTTTCACGTTATTGCAATTCCCCTGGTGCTGGTTGGTTTAGTTGCCGCACACATCTTGGCACTACATGAAGTGGGCTCAAACAATCCTGACGGCATAGAAATCAAAAAAAATAAAGACGAGAATGGTATTCCACTTGACGGCATCCCATTTCACCCCTACTACACAGTCAAAGATATTGTTGGCGTTGTTGGATTTCTCATTGTTTTTTGTGCCGTTGTATTTTTTGCACCGGAAGGTGGTGGGTATTTCCTGGAATACAACAACTTTTTCCCAGCTGACCCACTCAAAACCCCACCACATATTGCGCCCGTATGGTACTTCACCCCTTACTATTCCATATTGCGCGCAGTGACCTTCCGCTTTTTAGGCCTTGACGCCCAGTTCTGGGGAGTGGTTGCAATGGGCGCCTCCGTTGCCATTATTGCGCTACTGCCTTGGCTGGACCGCAGCCCGGTAAAATCAATTCGATATAAAGGGCCCATTTTTAAGACAGCACTATGGAGCTTTGTAGTCGTATTCCTCATTTTAGGTTACTTAGGTGTCAAGCCCCCTGAATACAGCTTCTTCGGCATTATCCCAGGAAAACCCATTGCTCAAATTTGCTCTATTCTCTACTTTGCTTTTTTCTTGCTCATGCCTTGGTATAGCAAAATTGACAAATGCAAACCTGAACCAGAAAGGGTCACTTCCAAATGAAAAGCCAAATCATGAAAACCCTAAAGCGCTTTGCATTGCTTACAGCCTGCCTACCAGCCTTGGCTTTTGCATCCAGCGAAATAAAACTGGACAGCTTTACCCCTAGAACAGACGGTGCAAGTTTACAGAATGGGGCGAAAATTTTCGTTAATTATTGCCTAAACTGCCATAGCGCGAGTTTTGTCCGCTATAACCGACTCGCAGAAATAGGCTTAACTGAAAGTCAAATTAAAGACAATCTCCTGTTTGCGTCAGAAAAAACCGGGGAACTCATGAAGGTTGCAATGCAGCCTCTTGAATCTAGGGAATGGTTTGGTGCAACACCACCGGACCTCTCCTTAGTTGCCCGGGCCCGCGCCTCAGAATCTGGCTCAGGCGCACAGTGGCTCTACACCTACTTACGTAGCTTTTACCGTGATCAGACGCGTCCTACAGGCTGGAATAACGCCATTTTTGAAAATGTTGGTATGCCCCACGTGTTATGGCAACTTCAAGGCGATCAAACTGCCCACATCACAAAAGTGCAAGATGCGCATGGAGGAGAAAGTAAGCATATTGAACTCAAATTAGACAAACCCGGCACAATGACACCAGAAGCCTATGACAAAGCAGTGGGCGACTTAGTGTCATACATGGTCTGGATGGCAGATCCCGTCAGTGAAAAACGCAATATTATTGGTGCATGGGTGCTTGCCTTTTTAGCGGGTGCTTTTGTTGTATCCTACCTACTGAAGAAAAACTTCTGGAAAGACATTCACTGATTTCACACAGCTTTTTATACGCTTTAATCATTTCTACTTTCTGGTCACCACGCACTTATCCTGCGTGGTGATTTCGCCGTTTATGGAGCCCTTTAAACCATGATGAATCTTTATTCTGGAACAACAGATCCTTTCAGCCACCGCTGCCGTATTGTGCTATATGAAAAGGGAATGGACTTTGAAGTAACCGATGTTGATCTTTTGAATAAATCGGAAGATGTTGCCACAATCAACCCTTATAACCGAGTACCGGTTCTTGTCGATCGTGACCTCATCCTATACGAATCAAATATTATCAATGAATACATTGATGAACGCTTTCCCCATCCACAACTCATGCCGCCAGACCCCATTATGCGCGCACGGGCACGCCAGCTTTTATTTACCTTTGAACAAGAGCTATTTTCACATATTGAAATTCTTGAAAAAAACCAAAAAGGTATCGAAAAATCTCGAGCCCACATTCGAGATCAACTCACGCAGCTCGTCCCCATGTTCACAAAACAAAAGTTCATGTTCGGAGATGAGTTTTCCATGCTAGACGTTGCTGTTTCTCCACTACTATGGCGCTTAGAGCATTACGGCATTGAACTTCCTAAAGCAGCAGCACCGCTCATGAAATATGCTGAGCGCATTTTTAGCCGCCAAGGCTTTATTGATGCACTCACCCCTTCAGAAAAAGTAATGCGTCGCTAACTTAGTTTAGGAGCCCGCCTGGATGGATACCGTCTCAACCAAACCTTACTTAATTCGCGCAATCTATGAATGGTGCGTAGACCAAAATCTCACACCCTATTTAGCTGCTCAAGTAGATCAATACACACGCGTCCCTCCCGGCTACGCAAAAGACGGCCAAATTGTGCTTAATATTTCGCCTGGTGCAACAGATAAACTCCATATATCGAATCAGGAGGTGAGCTTTGTCGCACGCTTTGGCGGCGCAGTGCACAACCTACTGATCCCCATTGCAAATGTTTCCGCAATTTATGCAAGAGAAAATGGCCAAGGCATGGGTTTTGAACTTCAAGACACCGTGCATTCTGATGAAGAAACACAAATAGAGAGCTTAGAGGAACCAGATCCACGCCCTCCCACCGGTCGTCCTAAACTTAAAGTCGTAAAATGAAAGTCGTTCAGCCCATGAGCTGGCAGGAGGCTTACAGCAATGGGCTGCCGCTCATGGATCAAACCCACCAAGGCTTCATTGAGCACTTTAATGCCGTTCTAGCAGCAAGCAAAAATGAACAGATGGCTGCTTTTATAGAGCTTATTGAGCACACCGAGCTACATTTTGACCAAGAAAATCAATGGATGTCTGCCATACCGGATTTTCCAGCATGTCATCGTGCTGAGCATGATCGCGTACTAGAAGTACTGCTAGAAATTAAAAAACGCACAGAAAAAGGCGACCAGCATTTATTTCAAACACTTATTAAGGAACTACCACTTTGGTTTGAAAACCATGTAAACGGCATGGATGCGGCACTCGCATTTCATATGAGTAATATTGGATTTGATCCTACTCAAACCTCAAAAAACCCAAGTGCAAGCAAGTATTAAAGTCTTAATTTTGACCCTACACATTCACTTAAAACAAATTAAAAGATCTATAAAGAGAGCATACTAAAAATCTAGATTAACTTTATCGTAAAACGAAAAACGTTTTGCCTCTTAAAACATCCACACATCGCAATCCATCACACAACTTAAACCTCTCAAAAATTTCGGTGCAACAGCAAATACAAATTTCACAATAGCCCCATTTAAATTATCAAAAAATCCCCCCGCTCTTGGACGCATTTGCACACAGCCCAGCAAGCATGCACAATACCTGACACTTTGTTTTTTGGCTCTCTCGAATACACATATGACTATGCTCAATAATGCCTTTTCAACCGCAGAGCGCACACTGCTAGCGCCTTTTGACCTAACTCAAGCACACTTAGATCAAGTACTTGGCCATATTATGGCTCATGAAGTCGACTACGCAGACCTTTACTTTCAATACGCTCGTACTGAAGCATGGAGTCTTGAAGAGGGGATTGTTAAATCAGGAAGTTTCAATATTGAACAAGGCGTCGGTGTACGTGCTGTTAGTGGCGAAAAATCAGCCTTTGCCTATTCCGACGACATTTCCTTAGCCGCTCTGAACGCGGCGGCCCAAACTACACGAGCCATTGCGGCTTCTGGCGCATCCTACGCGACACCGCTAGAACGCATTTCTCTACCCGACCCGCTTTACTCAAATAAAGACCCCTTGGCCAGCCTGCCAGATACAGAAAAAGTACGTCTACTTGAGCGGTTAGAGCAACTGGCCCGAGCTCAAGACAGCCACGTCACACAAGTCATGGCTCACATTGCTGGAACATGGGAAGTCGTACTTGTCGCAGCCAGCGATGGGCGACTAGCGGCAGATGTTCGCCCCTTGGTGCGTATTTCTGTCAGCGTAATTCTGCAAGATCAAAAGAATCGAGAACAAGGTAGCGCCGGCGGAGGTGGACGCTTTGATTACAGCTATTTTAGTGACGAACGCTTAGAAGCATACGCCAAAGCAGCTGTTCACCAAGCGCGCGTTAATTTAGACGCACGCCCAGCCCCAGCGGGAGAAATGACCGTTGTACTGGGCCCCGGCTGGCCCGGCATTCTGTTGCACGAAGCCATTGGCCATGGGCTAGAGGGCGATTTTAACCGCAAAGGCAGCTCTGCATTTTCGGGCTGTATTGGCAAACGTGTTGCAGCGCCAGGCGTTACAGTTGTCGATGACGGCACCCTGCCAGATCGGCGTGGCTCTCTTACCATTGATGATGAAGGCACCCCCACACAGCGCACCGTTTTAATTGAAGACGGCATTCTCACCAATTATATGCAAGACATGATGAACGCCCGGCTCATGGGGTCCTACAGCACAGGAAATGGCCGACGAGAATCCTTTGCGCACTTGCCTATGCCACGTATGACCAACACCTATATGCTCAACGGCGATAAAACCCACGAAGAGATTATTGCTTCAGTCAAAAAAGGCCTATATGCTGCCAATTTTGGCGGAGGGCAAGTTGATATCACCTCCGGCAAGTTTGTATTTTCCGCCGCAGAAGCCTATTTAATTGAAGATGGCAAAATCACCCACCCCGTTAAAGGCGCAACCTTAATTGGTAACGGCCCGGATGTTCTCACGCGCGTTAGCATGGTTGGAAACGACATGTGCCTAGACCCCGGCGTTGGCAGCTGCGGTAAGGAAGGTCAAAGCGTTCCCGTTGGCGTCGGACAACCCACCTTACGTTTAGACGGGCTCACAGTAGGCGGTACGGCCGGGTAAAACATCCACCGGTTCCAATCTACCGTATTGTGCAAAAAACCTCGGTTTTATGAGCTCTGCGGCAACGCTACCATCTAAACTTACAGCCGCAGGCCGGGTTGCCCTACAAAGGTCATCCGGCTTGGTTCTTATAGAGAGCGGTATTTAAAATGAACAAAGCTTTTGTTAAAGAATCTGAAAACGACGACGAAGTAGAAGAAAACAAGCTCAACATTCCCCCCGGCGTTCGCAACTACATGACGACCCGGGGACACCTTGCGCTCAAAACAGAGCTAGAGCATCTAGTCAAATCTGAACGCCCTAAACTGGTGGAAATTGTCGCCTGGGCGGCCTCCAATGGTGACCGATCTGAAAATGGTGACTACATCTACGGTAAGCGCCGGCTGCGCGAGATTGACCGCCGCATTCGATTTTTGCATAAGCGCTTAGACACCGCAGTGGTTGTAGCCCCGGAAAAACAAGAGAACACCTCTCAAGTATTTTTTGGTGCCACTGTCACCTTGTTAGATTGCCAAGCCAGTTTAGACGAAACACAAACCTATCAAATTGTGGGGATTGACGAAGCCAATGCTTCTGAAGGGCGCATTAGCTGGATTTCCCCACTAGCCAAAGCGCTACTCAAATCCAGCGAGGGCGACATTGTGCGCTTCATGAGCCCGGCCGGGCCTCGTGAAATCGAAATTCTTGAAATATCCTATACTGCCTAGCACACAGAAAAAGGCCAGACCAAATGAATACAAATAAAGACACTTTGCTCGAATTTCCCGCAGACTTTCCGCTCAAAATCATGGGCGCGAATACCGATGACTTTACCCCCACTATCACCGCAATCGTACAGCGCCACGCACCAGACTTTGACCCGGCAACGCTCGAAACACGTCCATCCTCCAAAGGCAACTACCTCGCCCTCACCTGCACTGTGCGCGCCCAATCAAAAGAGCAGCTCGATAATCTATATCGAGAACTCTCCAGTCACCCGATGGTAAAAGTTGCGCTCTAAATGTTTGAAGCTGCCACGCCCCCCCTCATGGTCAAAGCCCTCGGGCGCGTGGATTACGCCGCAACACTAGAGGCTATGAAGCTGTTTACCGAAAGCCGGGACCAGCAAACCCCGGACGAAGTATGGCTGCTGGAACACCCCCCCACCTTTACACAAGGCCTGGCCGGCAAGCCTGAACATATACTCACCCCCTGCAGCATTCCCGTTGTGCAGGTAGACCGAGGCGGGCAAATTACCTACCATGGCCCCGGGCAACTCGTTATTTACACACTCATTGACCTTGCCCGACACAACCTAAAAGTCCGCAGCTTCGTGCGACTACTCGAAGAAGCGACCCTACTCACCTTGGCTCAAATGGGCATAAAAGCAGAACGCCAGCCGGGCGCGCCAGGCATTTACATTGAGGGCAATAAAATTGCCTCCCTGGGACTCAAAATAAAATACGGTTGCAGCTATCACGGTCTGGCTATTAAC
>RRZU010339407.1_pt1 | contig 14534 bp, 14 predicted proteins | sample 2165561 | NCBI WGS metagenome assembly RRZU01 (sample SAMN10456909, study PRJNA506462) | wastewater metagenome | isolation source: wastewater sludge | place: USA: Moscow, Idaho
CGGCTGAGCGCTACTCGTCCGGCATTGGCGCCTACCCGAGCGTCACTGTACAACAGTCGAACCGTGGGGGTAAAGCAAAAGCGCAGGGTGGTGGGGGCAGTGATTTGTTGCACATAGTAGCCGTCTTTTGCCGTAACAGGTTGGCCGTCCAGGGTAGGACATTTGCACCAGTCCGGTAGGCGCAGGCGCAGGGTAAAGGGTCGCTTTAGCCGGGTGATCTTTACGGTGAAGTCACCGCTTTCCGGTAGGGCAGAGAGGATTTGCAGCTGTCCAAAAGGCGTGTCCACCTGCGCACCCAAGGGCAGTTCAATAGCCAGGGTGCTGTCGTCTGCATAAAACCCGTATTGTCCGATCCCGGCAGTGACCCGCGCCACATTGGGTGGACAGCAGGCGCAGTCAAACCAGTTTTGGCGGCGCAACGCCTGGCGTTTGCGCTCCGGTACGGTATCGTTCAGTACATTCTCCGCCTCCAGTGGATTGGCGTAGTAGAAGTGGCAGCCGTCGGCGCTCATGGCTCCGGCAATTGTGTTCCACAGGGCAAGCTCCGCTACGGTGCCGTACGCAGCGTGCGGGTGGCAACGGTACAGCCGCTGCGCAAAGAATACCAGCCCGGCAGAGGCGCAGCTTTCCCCATACGCCAGTTCGTTCGGCAGATAATAGGCCGGGCCAAAAGCCTCGCCCACAGCCGTCTGGCCCAGCGCACCGGTCACATACAGTTTGGTGCGACACAGATCTTGCCACAGCGTTTCGCAGGCGGCTTGCAGCGCCCGGTTCCCGGTATGCTCTGCCACGGCGGCAGCCCCGGCATATAGGTACACGCCTCGCACTGCATGGCCCACGGCAGTTGTCTGTGCGGTCAGCGGGCAGTGGGCCTGGTTATAAATATAGTCGCTGCCGTCGGTGTCAACGCCTCGTTCCCTGTCAAAAAACAGCGGTCGGGTGCCCCGCGTGCGGATAAAAAAGTCGGCTGTTTGCAAATAGTCCGCCTTGCCGGTGACCTCATACAGTTGTACCAGTGCCAGCTCTGCCAGCGGGTGGCCGGGATAGCCGGGGCGCTTTCCTCTGCCAAAGGTGCGGCAAATGCAGTCCGCTGCTCGGCAAGCAATATCCAATAGGTCCCGCTCTCCCTGCATGGTCCACCGGGCACAGGCAGCTTGGGCCAGATGGCCGAAGCAGTACAGCTCATGGTAGTCCTTTAAGTTGGTAAATCGGTTTTGCAGGCCGTTGATGGAATACAGGGTGTCCAAATAGCCGTCCGTCTCCTGGGCGGCGGCAATGATCTCCACCGCTTCCCGGCTCTTTTCAGTTAGGTACGCTCGGTTGCCGTAGGGTATGGCATAGGCGGCGGCCTCCAGCCATTTGTACAGGTCGCTGTCCTGAAACACCCATCCCATAAAGGCGTTCTCTTGGATGTTCTTGTTATCATAATACGATTTGTCCGTGGGGGAGGTGGGCCGGGGGCCACCGGCTTTTGCTGCGGCAATGGCATGAGCGGCCTTTTGGAAGTTGGCGATGCAGCTGCTCTTTGGCGCACCGGGCACCTGATCGTGCAGCACCTGCCATTGGTAGGGCAGTACGATGTCAGCTACTGTGCGGATCCGAGGCGCCCAAAAGGGGTCGGTTACGGTGATGTGTTTGGGACTGATAGGTTCCATAAGCCTGCTCCTTGGGTAAAAAAATAGACCTGTTTTTGTACAGGCCTATTATAGCATATTTTGTTTTAAGCGGCAATGTGGCCGGCGTCCGCAGTGGTGGTGGAAACCAGGCGGCGGGCGGTGGCATCTTGCCGTGCCAGCCGGGCGCGGCGGCGCTGTCTGCGGGCATAGGCGGCTTTTTTGGCAGCCAATTTCTTTTCCCTGCGGGTGATCACCAGCCCCAGCACGGTGATATACAGCACAAATTCGGCGGCGAACACCAGCTTCATTTGGGTGGGGTCCAGCCAGTCCATCAGCCGGAAGGGCAGGCTCAGCAGAGCGTAGCCCACCACCAGGGCGGTCAGACTCAGCAGGGCGGATGTGATCAGGTGTTTTACAGTGTATTTTTTCATGGCGTTGTACCTCCTTCAAATTGCAACTTCATTGTAGCAATTCCCAAGGGTAGGCACAACGGGGCTGGCAGCCAGAGTACCAAACTTGTCCCTGTTAGTAAATATCTTTACTTCACTTTGCTTTCGCCGCTTCTTCCGCTTTGTACAGGGCGGCAGCCACGGCGTGGGCGGCTTCTTCCAGCCGATCGGCAGGCACGGCAGAGGGGGAGACCACCACTATATTTTTGCCGCTTTTCTCTTTTACAATATACAAGGCAAGCCCCGCCTGCTCAAAAGGGGCGCTGTCCGGTAGCATCGGCGTTTCAATCTGCACCTGCAGGCCGTTTTCGCCCACGCGCACCGGATGGTCCGGCAGTGCCTTTGCCAGCAGGGCACACAGGGTCTTGGCTTTGCCGGTGTACAGACGGCGGATTTTTTTGGTGCGGGACTTCATATTCCCGTCCCGCAGATAGGCGCACAGGGCAATCTGCTCCGTCTTGGATGCAGTTTGGGCAAAGGTGTCTTTCATTTGATGGTAGGCGGCGGCCAGCGCCGGGCTGAGCACCATAAAGCTGATGCGAATGCCCGGCAGCAGCAGGGCGGAGAAGGCGCCCATATACACCACATTGCCGCTGCCCAGGGCGTACAGCGAGGGGGTGGGGGTGCTGCTGTACAGAAAGTCGTTTTCAAAGTCGTCCTCGATCACCACCGCGCCGGTATCTGCCGAGTGGGCGCACAGCTCCAGCCGCCGCTGAATGGGCATCACATCCCCCTGCCGGTTCATGTGGGAGGGTGATACATAGATAATGTCTGCGTCCTTGTACCGGGTGCGCACGGTGTAGCCGTGAGCGGCAAACACGGTGCTGCCCTGCACAAAGCTGCCGTCCGGGAAGGACACGGTGCGTCGCCCTTTCAGCAGCACGCAGAGGATCTCCAGCAGCATTTGCACCCCGGCGCCTACCACAATATGTTCCGGCGCAGTGACCACATTGCGCCGCTCCCGCACATAGTCTGCCAAGGCGCACCGCAAGTCGTACTCTCCCTGCGGCTCGCTGTAAGTGAGCAGCCGCTGCCGCTGGCGCAAGGCACTCTTAATGTAGCGCTGCCATAGGGAGAAGTCAAAGCTGGACAGATCGGCGCTGTTGCCGGTAAGATCCAGCCGAGGCGGTGTCTGCACCTGCGGGCGGGGCATGGGAGTCGCCGGTGCCTTAGGACCTCCCGCCACAAAGTAGCCGCTTTGGGGCTTGGCGTAAATATAGCCTTCCGCCGCCAATTGAAAGTAAGCATTCTGCACGGTGGTGCGGCTGATCCGGTAAAGCTCCGCCGCCCGGCGAATAGAGGGCATCCGGTCCCCTCGGCGCAGTCGCCCGTCGGCGATCATTTCCTTAAACATGGTGTAGGCTTGGGTGTATTTTAGCATAACTGTACCTTAAAAAATCAGGGCTTTTGTGTCTTTTATTCCTGTCAAAATTAGTATATACTATATATAACAGAAAAGCAAGGGGGGCGAGAACTTGAAAAACTGCGTGGTCTTTAACGACCTTTCCGGCTACGGCAACTGCTCGCTGATGGCGGCCGTTCCGGTGCTGACTGTTATGGGCGTGCGGGTGCACCCGGTGCCTACGGCGGTGCTTACCCGCCAAACCGGCTATGACCGTTACTCTATGGAGGATTTGACCGGCTTTATGCCCCAATTTACTGCGGACTGGCAAGAGGTACAGCCGGACGGCATCATCACCGGTTTTCTCAGCAATCCGGCCCAGGGGGACTGCATTGCGGACTTTCTGGCTGTCCACCGCACGGCGGATACGCTCCTGGTGGTGGACCCGGTCATGGCGGACGACGGCAGCCTGTACGATGGGTTTGATGAAGCACGGTGTAATGCGGTGCGCCGCCTGGCAGCACAGGCAGATGTGCTCACGCCCAATGTAAACGAACTGGCGCTGCTGTGCGGGGCGGAGTATACCGAGGATCCGGTGGCGGTGCGGCAAATGGGCGCCCGCTTGGCAGAGAATCATCGGGTGGTGGCGGTCACCGGCTATCGGCAGGGAACGGAGATCCACACCCTGGTGTTTGCAGGCGGGGACTGCACAGACTTGGCAGCGCCCTTGCGCCCCGGTTCCTTTAGCGGCACCGGCGATCTGTTTGTTTCTGTATTCACCGGCGGCTTGCTTCGTGGCCGGGCGCCGGCACAGGCAGCCAAACAGGCGGTGGATTTTCTCAGCCACGCCATCGCCGTTACCCACGGTACAGACCCCCGGGACGGCGTAGATTTTGAAAAGATTATGGAGGATCTGTTATGAACAAGACGGTAAAAAAGATTTCATTCACGGCGCTGTTCGCCGCTATGGTGTTCGGCCTGACCATGCTGCACGTTCCCATCGGTGCCGGCGGCTATATTCATGTGGGCGACGCCATGATTTATCTCAGTGGGCTGCTGCTGGGGCCTTGGGCGTTCCTGGCTGCTTCCATCGGCGCTGCGTTTTCTGATCTTGCCAGTGGGGTTGCCACCTATGCCATTCCCTCTGCCATCATCAAATTCCTTATTGCAATTCCCTTTGTTGCATTATATAATAAGAGCAATAAATTGCTGACGGTGTGGACGGCGCTGTGCACCATTCTGTCCGGTGCCATTACTGTTGGCGGCTACTATGTGGCGGATCTGGTGCTGTACCGGGAGGGCGCCATCGCAGATATACCGGCCAATGCCATTCAGGCGGTAGGCAGCGCAGTGGTGTTTATTGTACTGGCGCTGGCGCTGGACAAGGCCGGAATTTACAAAAGATTGAAGGGTTATCTCAATGGCTGATATTGTTTATCGCTATTACGACGGTGTGTATCTGAATATTACAAATCAGTGCCCCTGTAACTGCGCGTTTTGCATTCGCTCTAAGGGCGACGCTGTGGGCGATGCGAAGGAAATGTGGTTTGACACGGAGCCTACTTGGGAGGAAATCAAGGCGGCGATTGACGCTTACGATTTTGCCCACACGGACGAGGCGGTGTTTTGTGGTTACGGCGAGCCCACCAATGCGCTGGACCACCTGCTGCAAGCGGCGGATTATCTGCGCACGGTGAACCCAAAGATTCACCTGCGGCTGAATACCAACGGCCTGTCGGACTTAATCAACGGCAAGCCCACCGCAGAGCTGCTGTGCCGTCATTTTGACAGCATTTCCGTGTCTCTCAACGAGCCTACGGCAGAGAAGTACGACAAAATTACCCGCAACTGCTACGGCGGCAAGGCGTTTGACGCCATGCTGCAGTTCACTCGGGAATGTGTGGCGCACTGCCCGGATGTGCGTATGACGGTGGTGGATGTGATTTCGCCGGAGGATATTGAGAAGTCGCGCCAAGTGTGCGAAAGCACCGGCGCCAAATTCCGTGTGCGCAGCTTTGCTGCCGGAAGATAAAAAGGAATAACCATTCGGTTTAGCTAAAGTGCTGTAACGACGATTTTAACGAAAGCAGAAGTCATCGTTACGGCATTTTTAATTTTTGGCAAATTTTGGTGTCACAATACAGGCAAAAAACGACTCTAAACAGGTGAACGCCCGAAAGCGGGGCGGTTGTAAAGCAAGAAAAAACAAAAACCTGATAAGGAGTGCGTGCGTATGAAAAAGACCATCGGAACAATTTTAGCGGTACTTTGTCTGGCTGCAGCATTGCTGCTGGGCAGCGGCACGGCGTTTGCGCAGACGGCCGGGCAATGGACGCCCAGAGAACATCCCCAGGACACCATCGGCTGTGTAAACGGTGCGCAAAGCGATGAGATTATTGCCCAAGCAGATCGGGACCTGGGCGGCTGCAAATTCACCTACCGCGGCAAGGGGAAACTGACCGGATGGGAAGTGCCGTTGCTGGAGGAGGGCAAGGATTATAAAATTCTGTCGCAAAGCGGCCGCAGCATTACCATTGAGGCGTTAGACGAAGAGGGCTGTCTGCCCTATATCAATGCCAAGGTGCAGCAGCCGTCTGCTGTTCCCTCTACGGCTGCGGTAACCACTTCCGGCGTGGCTGCCGTACCGCCTGCAACGAAAAGAGAAACGGAAGCGCAGGCACAGATGCGCACGGAGAAACAGACGGAAAAAGCACCGCAAATGGAAGCAGGCAGCACAAAAGCAGCCACGGAAGCGGTGGACGGCGAGAAAGAAAGCACCGCCAAGGGAAGCCGGCCGGTATTGCCTTTGGCTGCGCTGGGTGCTTGTGCTTTGGCTGCGGTTGCCCTTGTACTTTGGCAAAGAAAGCGGCGCCGATAAGAGAATAAGAAAAGAGAAAAGGGGGATCAGTCTATGACACAAGCAGAACGGGTGCGGCAGGCACAGGCCGGAGATATAGACGCCTTTTGCGCCTTATATACCGCGTATCAGCAAAAGCTGTTTCATTATGCCTACTACAAGCTGGGCAATGTGCAGGACGCTGAGGATGTGGTGCAGGATTGTATGCTTACGGCCTTTGAACAGCTGGGTATGCTGAAAAAGCCGGAGGCGTTCGGGTCGTGGCTATTTTCCATTTTATATCACGGTTGCGCCGGTGCGATTAAAGAGCAGATCACACGCCGCAACCAATCGGATATTGCGCAGTATGCCAACAGCCTTGCCTGTGACCAAACCGCAGCGTTTGCGCGGGTCGAGCTGCAACAGGCGTTGGCTCTGCTTAGCGACACAGACCAAAATATTATTTTGCTGTCTGTGGTTGTTGGGCTGAAAAGCAAGGAAGTGGCGAGGATTACCGGATTAACTGCTGTAAATGTTCGACAAAGACGAAGCAGAAGCCTGGCAAAAATGAAGCGCCATTTGTCATAAAGGGAGTGCGTGCTATGAAACAAAAGGATTTTGACTTTATTCAGCATAAATTTGAGCAAGCGCAGCCGCCGCTGCCGGACGGCTTGCGTGCAGAATGCCTAAAGCAGCGCATTTTGAAAAAAGAGTCCCATAAGGTGATTGCAATGCCTAAGCGAACTTCACGGTACAAAGCATGGGCAGTAACGGCGGCTTGTTTGGTAATGGTGTGTGCGGCTGCTGTGGGCGCAGGTGCAAGCTGGTACGGCGTGCCGGTGGACGGATTTCAAAGCGCAGCCCAGTTAACGGCTGTGACTGCTGCGATGACCCCTGTGGATACAGGAGAGGCCGGTTGCGCAGAGGCCACAACGGTTCTGACTAAACAGCAACCGGGGGTACAGCAGATGGCAAGGGTTCAAACGGAAAACGGATATATGTATTACGCATACAGCGCAAGCATGGCAGAAAAAGGGCGCAATTGCGTTTATGTGTTTGAATCGGCGTCTAACCGACAGCAACCGCTGACGGTGATTGAAAATGTTGCCCCGGCGCAGGCAACGCTGCAAGGCGTGATAGCCCACGGGGAGCGCTTAGCGGTTTTGGCCCGGGGCGAGAATTGCACCTATTTGCGTATTTATTCGATTGCAGAGCCAACAAAGCCGGTGCTGCTGTCTGCCATAGAGCAAAGCGGCGCTTGTGTGCAGGCCGGATTGGTGGGCGAAAACGTGTATGTGCTTTCTCATTTTGTTTTTGACCCAAAAGCGGAACAGTCGGTGCCTGCCTTGACGGTTAACGGCGAGATACACCGGGCGCTGCCGGAGCATATCGTGCGCCTTGCCGGTGCAAATCAGGCACAGTACACGGTTTTAGGCACAGTGGACGTACAAACCGGTAAAGCGGCGGAGGGTGTGGCGGCTGTGTTGGGCGGCGGTACAAAGGTGCAGCTGACAAAAAAAGCGGCTTATGTGGGCGCTTCTGGGGACGCAGACCGTACGGTGTACGGTGTAAAATGGAATTTGAAAAGCCAAAAATGTGCAAAAATCACGCGGCGAGAAGCCAAAACACTTTTTCAATTGCCCCATGAATTTGCGGCGGATTCTACCGAGCGTACCCTGTATGAGATGGGAGATGGTTGGCTAAGTATAGAGGAAAACTTGGAAACCGCTGCCCAAAGCCTTGCTCTGTATGATCGGGATTTTCAACTGCTGGATCGGTTGCAGCTGGAAGATGTGACCGTGTCGCACCGAGCCGCCATAGAGCAGGGGCAAAGGGTGTTTGCCCTGCCGTCTTATACGGCGGATGCGCAGCAACGGTACTATGGTGCTACGGTGTTTGAAATTCGGCAAAACAAAATTGTGCTGCTGAAAACGGTGCAAAATCCGCACTCGGAGGCAATGTATCCGGGGGATTGTGTGCTGACGGATTCATACGTGTATTGCTTTGATTTTTGCGAAAGTGGGGACGGTGTGTGCGCCAATCGATTTGCACACGCATACCGATAAGTAAAAAAGAGACTGCGGAAAAATTCGCAGTCTCTCTTTTTATCTGTGTGCCCTTGCACATTGGCGGCAAAGGGGCATAGAATGGTCTATCCGTGTGCTTGAACAGCAGGCACATAAAGTTGAATGCAAAAGGAGAGACTTTGATGACCCCTGTTTTACAGACTGCCGTAGGGCTGGCCATTCCGTTTGTGGGCACGGCGCTGGGCGCAGCCGCAGTGTTTCTTTTCAAATCCAATATTCCGCCCCGGGTGCAAAAGATTTTGTTGGGCTTTGCTTCCGGCGTGATGCTGGCAGCCTCCGTTTGGTCGTTGCTGCTGCCTGCTTTGGAGCTGTCCGGCAGCTGGCTGCCGGTTGTGGTCGGCTTTCTCGTGGGGATCGGGTTTCTTTTGGGACTGGATCAGCTTACGGCTCGGCTGCATTTAGAGCCAAAGCCGGGCACGGCAGGCGCCAATTCTTTTTTGTTGGTGTTGGCGGTGACTTTGCATAATGTGCCGGAGGGTATGGCGGTGGGCGTGGCGTTTGCCGGTATGCTGGCAGGTGACGGGGCCATTACGCCGGCGGACGCCTTTGCCCTTGCTGTCGGAATCGCATTGCAAAATATTCCGGAGGGCACCATTGTGGCGGCGCCGCTGCGCAGCGACGGTTGCTCTCGCAGCCGTTCCTTTGTGTATGGGGTGCTGTCCGGTGCCGTAGAGCCGGTGGGCGCGGTGCTGACCATATTGCTCACCGCCCTGCTGCGCCCGGTGCTGCCGTTTTTGTTAGCTTTTGCCGCCGGGGCGATGGTGTATGTGGTGCTGGAGGAGTTGAACCCCCAGGCCCAAACCGGCTCCCACGGTCATACCGGCACCATGGGCGCTGCTGCCGGCTTTGCCTTGATGATGGCCATGGATGTGGCGCTGGGCTGAGTGGCCCTGGGGATAAAAAAGGCCGTCCGCTGCTTTGTGCAGCGGGCGGTTTTGCTTTTCTTTGCAGTTTAGAACTGATTTTGCCCCAGCTTTTCGGCAATTTTTTGCCCGGTGGGGGTGGTGGCCAGTCCGGCCTGTGAGGTCTCGCGCAGGCAGGCGGGCAGCTGGCAGCCGATCTCGTACATGGCGTCAATTATCTCGTCCGGGGGGATCACGCTTTGGATCCCCGCCAGCGCCATTTGGGCGGCCACCACCGCATTGGCGGCGCCGGCGGCGTTGCGCTTAATGCAGGGGGTCTCTACCAGCCCGGCTACCGGGTCGCACACCAGTCCCAGCATATTTTTCAGCGCCATAGCGGCGCCCTGGGCAATGGCGTCGTTGTCGCCCCCTGCCAAATATACCAGACCACCGGCGGCCATGGCGGCTGCAGAGCCGATCTCTGCCTGGCAGCCCCCTTGGGCACCGCTGATGGAGGCGTTCTCGGCGATTACACTACCAATCCCGGCACTGACCAGCAGAGCACGCAGCAGTTCTCGGCGGGGCAGACCCTGTTGTTTCTGATAGGTGATGAGCACGGCTGGAATTACCCCGCAGCTGCCGGCAGTGGGGGCGGCTACAATGCGCTTCATACAGGCGTTGCTCTCTGCCACCTGCACCGCTGCGGCGATCACGGCGGACAGGTAGTCCCCCAGCAGGGTATCGCCTTTTTGGTTATATTCCGCCAGCCGGGCGCCGTTTTGGCCGCCCATTTTGCCGGTGGTCACCGCTGTCGGATCGTACTGGGTGATGGAGTCCTCCATGGCCTTTGCCATTTGGTCCATTTGGTCCAGTACGGCACTCTCCGGTAATTGGGTTTCCTTGGCCTGGGTGGTGAGTACTACCTGCCAAAAGGGGCACGCCCGGTCCCGGCAGCGGCGCAGGATCTCGTCTATTGAATGGTACGGCATGGCGTTTCCTCCAAACTCAGATAACTGACTTTTTTAATGCCCTCCAGGGCGCGAATGGCGGCAATGGTGGCGGCGGGTATCTCTTGGTCGCATTCGGCAATAAAGGCGGCCCGCTTGCCCCGCCCGGAGCGGTACAGCCGCATTTCCGCAATATTTACCTTTGCCTGTGCCAGCAGGGCGCTGATCTTGGCTACCATACCGGGCACATCGGTGTTGCTGACAATCAGGGTGGGGTAGTCGCCGCTTACATTGGCCTCCAGCCCGTCGATCTCTGCAATATTGATGATGGAGCCGCCCAAGGACTGGCCGATCAGGTCCAGCACCTTGCCGCTTTCGCCCACCAGGTGTAGCTGCACGGAGTTGGGGTGGGCGTTCTTCAGCTTGGCCTGCTCCAGCCGAAAGCGCATGCCTCGAGCCTTGGCAACGGCAAAAGCCCGGGGGATCCGGGCGTCGTCCGGGTGCATACCGCACAGCCCGGCGATCAGTGCCAGGGGCGTGCCGTGGCCGCTGCCGGTGAGCCAAAAGGAGCCGTACAGCCCCAGGGTGGCGTCCTTAACCGGCTCCCCCAGCAGTTGGCGGGAGATGTAGCCGATCCGCACCGCACCGGCGGTGTGAGAGCTGGACGGCCCCACCATCACCGGGCCTAAAATCTCAAAAATATTCATCACTTTGTCCTCCCTTGCGGAGTGGATAAAAAAACAGGCAACGGAGCCTTGCGCACCGTTGCCCTTTCTTATTATATCCGTCTTTGCCCCAACAGGCAAGCGCTATTTTTATTTCTCCGTTTGTTTACGCTTGGCGGCGGTCAGCACCAGCAGCGCAGCACCGCACAGCAGTGCGCCGGCAGCAGCGCCGGTGTGGCCGGTGGAGGGGGATTTGGCTGTGCTCTTTTTGGCGGCCTTGGCGGATTTTGTAGTGGTCTCTGTCTGTTTGGTGGTAGTCTCTTTTGCCGTGGTGGGCTCTGTGGGGGCCACCGGGTCGGTGGGCGCTGCGGGGTCCGCAGGCTGTACCGGGTCGGTGGGACCTTCCGGGTCCGTTGGCGGCTTGGGAGCAGTGGGGCCTTCCGGGTCGGTGGGCGGCTCCGGCTCGCCGGTCCCGGGCACGGTGAGGGTCACCGTTTGCAGGCTCTGGTTGTCGCCCAAGGGGCCGGGATCAAAGAGAAAACCGGCTTCTTCCAGCTGGGCGGCGGTGTAAAAGGCCTTGACCGTCAGGGTGACGGTGGTGTCTGCCTTGGCGGGCGTCACGGCGCCGGTGGTGGGGTCGATCACCTCCGGGTGGTCACTGGTCCAGCCGGTGACAATGCCGTAGTAGCTGAAGTCGTCGTCGCCGGTGGGCAGGTTTACCGGTTCGGTCACCCGGTCGGCTGCGGTGTTGTCGCCCAGCAGGGTTTGCAGATCGGCAGCCTTTTTGGCAGCCGCGTCCAGGCGCTCCTGGCGGCTGTATGTATGCATGAGTACCAGCACGGTCACTTCGCTTTCCTTGGTGCTTTGCAGGCAGGTGAGGGTCACGGAGACGGTCAGCTCTGCGCCGGTCAAAGTTCAGCATATCGTCGGTAACGGCGTTGTAGTGGATCTTGCCGTTCTTGTCGATCACGGTGTAGTCCTCGTCCCACTGGTCGTTCTCTACCTTGTCCACCGTTACGGTGATCGGGTAGTCGGACTTCACTTTTTTGGCCAGGTATGCTTCAATGGCGCTCTGTACATTTACATCCTGATAATCGGAGTCAATGTCTGCATAATGACCAAAGTCCGGGTCGCTGTGCACGCCGCTGTACTCGATCATCGCCAGTCCGTCGCCGGAGACGTTGAACAGGGCGTTGTCCGCCTGGGTCAGCAGCTTGTCTGCCGGGCTTTCCAGCTTAACGGTGATCACATAGTTGTTGTTTTTCAGCGCGGTGTCTGTGGCGTTAAAGGTCTTGCTGACGGGGGTGTAGCCCTCGGCGCTGACGGTGTAGCGGTACTGACCGAAGATGATGGTATAGTACCCCTGTTCGTCCGGCAGGATCGGGTCGCCATAGGCGCCGGAAGCGCCGTTTTTGTACAGAGCCACCGTGGCGTTTTGCGGGGTGGTGTTGAACCGCACCTTGTATTGGGTGTAGGTCAGCTGTACCGGGATCTGGCGGCTCTCGCCGGCTGTGACGGTAAAGCTGCCGCTGGCGGTCTGGCTGCCGCTTTGGTAGGTGGCGGTGTAGGTGTAGTCACCGGCGGGCAGCAGGTAGTCGTAGGTGTCGTAGCCGTACTCGTCCTCCTGGCAGGGCATGGTCTTGCCGTCCTTGTCCTGCACCTTTAGGGTGGCGTAGTCGGTGGCCTTGCCGGTGGCCAGGGTCACGGTAAAGGACACCTGGGCCTGGTCGTCCTGGGCTGCCGGGGTGTAGATGGCGCTGCCCAGGCAAAGCAGCAGGGCCAGCAGGCAGCAAAGGCTGCGGGTGATTTGTTTTTTCATTTTTCTCCTCCTTTTGCGGCACAAAAAAGCCGTGCCGATCTGGCGGCACGGATAGTATGGGTACGCAAAAAGAGCCTTAGAATGATCCCGTTCTAAAGCAAAACTGCACTTCCAACCTAAAGCACCGCAAACAACAGCTCGTGCGCGGCAGGTCTCCTGACTTATGCTTCATTCGCAAAAGCGGCCTTCTCACTCCCGGGGGAGCAATGGCTGCCGTTACCCAAACGGCGGTGCTTTCTTGTCGGCAAATACAGTAGAGGTTCGGGCTGCTCCGGATTCCCACCGGATTCCCTTTTCAGCCTTTGGCGGGGCGCGCAAAGGCACCAAACGCACGCTAAATTGTCTTTATGAGTATAGCATTTAGCGTGCGGCGTGTCAATATAAGTTCACCGGCGTTTTTCGATAGGTGGCAGTCCGGAGATCGGTAGAGCAGGTGGGGGTTGACAAGGCAGACGGCTTTTGTTTATACTGAACCTGTGATTCAGTAATGAAAAGAGGAAGTCGGATGGATAAGCAGTCAAAAGCACCGGGCGTGTACCGGGTGATCTTATGCGTATTGACTTTGGCGCTGGCACCGGTATTTTATGCCATTTGGCAGCCCTACAATACCTGCCTGTTACAGCTGCCGGCAGCGGGCGGGGCGTGGCAGCTGCTGACCCGCCTGCTTTACTATGTGCTGTTCTCTCTGCTGCTGGCGGGCATTTGCCGCAGCAGCTTGGGGTCGAAAACGGTGGCACCCTTTGGGGCCAAGCCCTGGCTGCGCACCGTAGGTGGCGTGCTGGCGGCCAGATTGGTTCTCGATTTGGTGATTTATGGCGGGTCTTTTCTGTTGCCGGTTGACTTGGTGCGGCAGATTGGGCAGTTGGCCTTTTTACTGTTTGCCTTTTGGTGGGCGGCCCGGTGCGCCGGGCTGACCGCTGCCGTGGATCGGGGCGGCCGGGTGTGGGTGGCTCTTATGGGAGTCCTCACCGGCGGTGTGTGGCTGGCGCTGCTGCTTTACGGCAGGGGCGTGACCGCGGCGTATGAAAAACAGGCGGTTTGGCTGGTGCAGGATATGGTTACCGGTGTGCTGCTTTACGGTGTGCTTTGCGCCCGCTTTTCTCTACGGCGGGGCAACTGGGCGACCGGCTTTCAGGGTCTTTGCATATTTGCCATGCGCTTTGGGGCGGTGTTACTCGTTGCCGTTTTGCTGTGCGTTGCCAAGGTGATGGTTCTGCCCCAGGGCGCGGTGCAGTCTGTGTATATGGTAGACAGTAGCGTGACCCGGGTGGAGCGTATGGCCGGGTATGGGGATTTGTTGACCTTATTTCGTGAATCAAACGGGGTAGAGGACCTGTTTTGACTATATAAATTTGCCAGTGTTCCGAAAAATGTATGTTTTGTGCTGCAGGATTATCCCCAGGTGATTAGCCTGTCCGGGAGTCTGCTCACCGGTACCGCTCTGTTGGTCGCCGGGTACAGCAAGGGAAAGCAGGATGAAAGCTAGAAAGAAAATACTGCCTATGATCTGTCCGTGCCCACTTTGGGGCAGGACGGCCGGTACTTGGTGTTCCAAGACAATTTCGAGGGCGACGGACGGAACCAAAACATTCAGTTTGGCGACAATTATACCGGCAGCTTTGATTTGGATGAAAAGCGATATGCAAAAAGCGCCTTGCAGCAGCAGGGCGCTTTTTATTGCGTATAGGGATGTGCTTGTGATATAATGAGGACGAGAGGCGTTTCAATCGGTTTTGCAGAAGCAAAGGACGCGCATTCTCTCTGGAAGGGGAAACAAAAAAATGAAAGCTATACTGAAAAAATGCCTGTGCCTGCTGCTGACGGCAGGGCTGCTGGCCTCGCTGGCTGCCTGTGCCGGACAAACGGACACAGCGGTGGTAAAAGACCTGTTTGGCGACCTGCAAAAGGTCAGTTACAGCAGCACCTACACA
>RRZU011810165.1_pt1 | contig 14534 bp, 16 predicted proteins | sample 2165561 | NCBI WGS metagenome assembly RRZU01 (sample SAMN10456909, study PRJNA506462) | wastewater metagenome | isolation source: wastewater sludge | place: USA: Moscow, Idaho
AGACATGGACCCTCGAACCGTCCGGCAGGAGTTCGAGGCTTCCTTCGAGAGTGTATCCGGGCGTGTCTACTATCCATTCGACCGGCGCACTCATGTTCGCAACGACGTCAAGTTCGACCCGAAACTGCCAATTTGGGTCGGCATGGACTTCAACATTGACCCGATGTCCATGGTTGTCATGCAGCCGCAGACCAATGGGCAGATCTGGATCGTGGATGAGATCGTGCAGTTCTCTTCCAACGTTGATGAGGCTGCAAGCGAGCTGGCCCGCCGATATTGGAGACACATGGACCAGATCACTATCTATCCCGACCCTGCTGGCAAGGCCAGACAACACGCTCGGGGCGAGTCCTCTCTGGATATTCTGAGGGATCACGGATTTAAGAGGATCAAGTTCAGACGCAAACACCCGGCTATCGACGACCGGGTTAACGCCGTCAACAGGAAGCTGCTCAGTGCGGAGGGCCATATCGGTATGTTCGTCGCCCCGCATTGCCACCAGACGATTATCTCCTTTGAACAGACCATGTATCAGGAGGGATCGCGTGAGATCAACAAGGCTATGTCCGTTGAACACGTTACCGACGCGCTTGGCTACTGCATCGAGATGGAGTTCCCTGTGCGGAAAATCTTCATTGCTGGGGTTTCATTATGATTGCCTGGTCAGTAAATACTTACTAAAATGGTGCCGTAATGTAGGAGAAGGTACAGTTGGACAAGAAAATTCTCTTCGAAATGCTTCAACGCCGGCACCCTGAATATTCTGGGATGCTTGAGCATTGGGATTTTTTGAAGGCTACCTATGAGGGTGGCAGGGATTGGTTTGCCAAAAACATCTTCCCCTACATGAAAGAAGGCCAGGGCGAGTTTCAGGATCGCGTGAAGCGGGCTTACCGCTTCAACCACTCTCGAGAAGTGGTCGATCTTGTGAACAAGTACACCTTCAAGGGTGAGATCCGCAGGCGAGAACAGGATGCACCGGAGTGCATCCGTAAGTTCTGGGGTGCCTCCACTCGAAAACGCGCCAGTATCGACACCTACATGCGATACATCTCCAAGTTGGCCAGCGTATACGGCCGGATTTGGGTGGTGGTCGATAGTGTGGTCGAGAGACAGGGTGAGTCACTCGCTGAGACCAAGTCTCAGGTTTATTCATACGAAGTGCCTCCCCAGGATGTACTGGATCTCGCAGTGGATGAAGACGGCGATCTTCGCTGGATTCTGATCCGCGAGCGTGTGCGTGACGATTCTGACCCGTTCGCCAGTTCGGGCGAGGTCAGCTATCGCTATCGACTGTGGACAAGAGAGGAATGGTTCCTTTTCTCCGTTCATTTCAAGGACAAGGGGAAAGGGTTCGAGCTCAGTAACGTCGAGTTCACCATCCAGACTGACGTTCACGAGCTTGGCATTGTGCCGGTTATCTGGGTTGACCATATGATCAGCGAGGGCATTTACACAGCCCCTAGCCTGATCGGTGATATTGCCTACCTAGACCGAGCCTGTGCCAACTACTTGAGCAACCTGGACGCGATTATCCAGGATCAGACCTTCTCCCAGCTGGCTATTCCCGCGCAGAGCCTTCTGCCCGGGGACGACGGCCACAGCAAGGTTCTGGAAGCCGGCACCAAGCGCATCTTCACCTTTGATGGAGCGGAAGGCGGCAAGCCTTTCTTCCTGTCGCCCGATCCGAAGCAGGCGGAGCTGATCATCACCAGCATCAAGCAGATCATCAACGAGATCTACCACTCGGTAGGTGTCGCTGGCGAGCGCACGAAGCAGGACAACAGCTCCGGGATCGATAACAGCTCAGGCGTGGCCAAGGCCTATGACTTTGAGCGTGTTAACTCTCTGCTTGTGAACAAAGCCGCATCACTTGAGCTTGCAGAATTGCAGATGCTCAAGCTGGTCTGTAAATGGTCTGGCGAACAGCATGAAGTAGTCATGTCAGGGCCGGATCGGCTTGTTCATTACCCGCGCAATTTCGACACCAGAACTCTCTATGACGAACTGGATATTTCAGGTCGCATCGAGATGTTAACCGCCCCCATTGAATTGAAGCGCTACCAGCTTAAGCAGGTGGTCTCCAAGCTGTATCCATACATCTCTGATGAGGATCGCAAAGAGATTGAGTCCGCTATCGATGAGATGGACGACGCGGTTGCTTCAATGTTGTCTGGATTTGACGCAACCAACAAACCAGCCAAGGAAGATAACAACCAAGGCGACGAGGAAGTTATCAACCAAGGTTCCAAGCAATAAAGATCGGCCGAGAGACTGGCCAAAGATAGCCAAGAGAGAGGCTTACCATGAAATTTCGTAACCAATTCCTGAAGTACATGACTCCGGCCGGCGAAGACGGCTCCGCATCCGGTGGCTCTACCGGTGCGGACGGCGCAGATGCCAACGTTGACCCGAACAAGGGCAACGATGGTAACGGCAAGCCCTCTGATCGCGAGGCGCAGTTGCTCAAGGAGTCCATGAGCCGCAAGGAGAAGATTGGTCAGTTGGAGGCTCGACTGGCGGAGTTCGAGGGTATCGACCCGAAGGTTTTCCGCGAGATGCAGGAGCGCCTGCAAAAACTGGATCAGCAGGAGCGTGAGCAAGCCAATGCTCGACTGATCGAGCAGGGTCGTTTCGATGAAGCCCTCAAGGCTATGCGCGATGAGCACGAAGGTGTCCTGGCGCAGGTTCGCACCCAGTCCAGTGCGGAGCTGCAGGCTGTGGCAAAGGAGCGCGATGAGCTCTTCAACCAAGTCGCATCGTTCCAGAAGCAGATCGAAGACCTGACCATCGGTGCGGCCTTTAGCAACTCCTCTTTCATCCGTGAGGAGCTTGTCCAGGCCATGAATCCCGAGCGCAGTCGTCGCCTCTATGGCGATCACTTCGACATCGTGGATGGCAAGGTTGTTGGTTACGACAAGCCGCGTGGCCAAGAGGGTCGAACCCCTCTGGTCGGTAAGGACGGCCAACCCGTCTCGTTCGATGAGGCGTTCAAGCGTGTTTTGTCCGCTCAGAGCGACTATGAAAGCCTGATCCGTTCCAACGTTAAGTCTGGAGCCGGTTCCGGTACTCGCACCGACAAGGCTGCTGATCCCACCAAGGCTATCGGCCAGGGTGTCAGCCGCATTGAGGCTGCTCTGAATAAGCAAAGCGCCAAGTAACGCTTTTTATCGGCGAGGCATGATCAGTAAATGTTTACTGTTGTTCACTCGTAAGGAGAAATGAAACATGCCATTGCTGCGTGAAGAGGCCGCGAAGCTGTCCCAAGAAGACATGCTGCGCGGTGTGATTGAAGAGTTCATCAACAAGGATGACCTGTTCGGCATTCTGCCGTTCGCCCCTACCACCGGTAAGGCGCTTGTCTACCATCGCGAGAAAACTCTGGCGAACGGTGACTGGCTTGATCCGAACGATGAAGTGAAGGAAAGCGCGTCTACCTTCGACGAAGTGACCACCCAGCTCCGCATTCTGATCGGCGACGTCGATGTGGATAAATTCCTGGATGGCACCATGTCGAACGTGAACAGCCAGAAGGCTATTCAGATCGCTTCCAAGCTGAAGGGTATGCGGACTCAGTTCCAGGACGCCCTGATCAACGGCACTCAGGCCAAGAAGCAGTTCGATGGTCTGAACACTCTGGTGAACACCAACCAGATCATCGATGCCAAAGGCTACGACATGGGCTTCTCCATGTTCGACGAGCTGACCGATGCCGTGAAGCTGGGCGCCGACTGCCTGATGATGCGCTCCGAGCACGTTCGTGCTTACAAGGCCATGCTGCGCCTGATGGGTGGCAACAACGGCGGCATGATCCAGTTGCCGAACTTTGATCGCCCGATCCTGGCCCACGACGGTGTGCCGATTCTGGTGAACGACTTCATCCAGAAGAAGGACGGCAAAGCCGACATCTTCGCCTTCCATCTGGATGAGAACAGCGGCCTGCACGGCCTGTTCGCGTCCAACCATCCGGCTGGTTTCGCCATCGAAGATCTGGGCACCGTCCAGAACAAAGATGCGACTCGCACCCGTATCAAGATGTACGTGGGCATGGCGCTGAAGGCTACTCACGCACTGGCCAAACTGTCCAACGTCAAGCTGCCTGGCGCTGCTCCGACAGTTGGCGGTTGATAGCGATAAACAGGGGGCTTCGGCCCCCTGAGCCATGCAGGAGATTCACCATGAAGACCCATTTCAAAGTCAAGCTGACCGGACCCTACGCTGGGTTCTCCGGCCTGTTGTTCGGGCGGTTTGCATTCGAAAACGGCGTTTCTGTTGCCAAGCTCCACTTCCTTGAGGCTCAGCTTCTCGCTTCGGAGGCTCGTGGTCTGTCGATGCTCGATGAAAGCGGCAAAGAAGAGGGCCCTGTCTACCCGGGCGCCATGCCTCTTGCGGAGTTGGAACCTGGAGAGATGGTCGTGACGTTGCGCGACGAGACCGAGAACGCGGAGCAGATCGAAGTGACTGTTGTGACAGCCATCGGGGAAGAGCAGCGGGAGGTCATCGATCTTTCCGACATTCCTGATCGTGCTGGTCTCGAGGCCATCGCAGACAAAGAGGGTATGTCCGGCCTTCGCGTGATTGCAGATCGCCTTGGTGTCCGCGCCAAGAGCATTCCTGTGCTGATCGACAAAATCCTTGAGAAGCGAGGCTGAGCACATGTTCAAGACGATTCAGGCAAATACCGAGCTGAAGCTGGCTATTCCGTTTGAGATCGACGGCGAGCCTGTTGCTGACGTTCATTCTGTCGAGTGGAGCGTCTTCAACGAGTTCGGTCAAGTGTCGGAGACCGGCGTGGCTACTCCGGAGGCTGGGGCCAACTCGGTCTCTGTGGTGATCCCTGCAGAGGTGAATACTGCCCACCCCGGGCGGCCTTACACCACGTATGAGCTGGCCTACTTCTTCGTTACCAAGTCAGGTCGTCTCGAATCAAGCCTTGTTTTTCAGGTCGAGAGCGCTGATGCGTTTGCCGAGCCGAACAACACCCTTGTCTCTCCGCTTCGCGCCCTGTCGATTCTGCGCGAGATCCCCAATCTCGCCAGCTTTGCGGCAGCAACAAGAGAGGATCAGAAGGTGGCCCTGCTTTGTGCTCACAACGCCATGACCTCCTTGCCTCTGAATCCGAAGGCGTTCCCGTTTGTAAGAGAGAAAGAGCCGTTTACATCGATCTCCCAGCTGACAAAGGAAATGTGGGAACAGCTCGACCGGCGAGTCGTTTCGGACTTCCAGGCTGCACAGGTCATCGAAGCGAACAATCTCTTGGGTACCACCGAGTTCAAGACCTTGCGAGAGGCTGGGGTGCTCTCTTACACGGTTGGGGAGGTTAAGCAGTTCCTCAGCTCCAATCGCCCTCTCGAGCTCGGTTTGTGTCGGGAAGCGATGCGCCGTATCGGGCGGTATTTGGATACTGCGAGGAGACTGGGTCGTGCTTGATCAGAAGGCGGCTGCTCAGCTTGTCATTCAGCCTGTTGTGTCGGCTTGTCATGAGATCGTTGGCATGGTCTCAAGCGAGATGAGCAGCGGTTCTTCTCTCACTAAGGCCGCGGTTTCCAGGCTGCAGGTTCGCATCGTGCCGGTCGCTTCAAGAGCGGCCAGAGAGTTTGCGGGGTTGCTTGATGACCAGTTGCAGAGCGCGATCAAGTCTGAGAGTCAGCGAGCAGAGCAAGAACTTTCTGTGGCGCAGTCAGAATCGATGCTAGAGCGCTCCCCGTCTGTCTCTGCGATGCAAGAGCGAGTCGAAGCTGAGTTGAGAGCTTATGGCGCCGAGGGTGTCAGGATCCTGAACGCTATGGGCTCTCAGGCGATGGTAAACGCATCAGCTGGGCTCCGCGCTCAGGCTGCAATGTCTCTGGCCAGAGCTAGCGTAAACGGCCGGTTCTCGCGCTGGGCGGGCGGAAAGATGGGTAATGGCCACTCTATCGCGCATCGTCTTTACCTCTGCACCGCAGAGTTGCTGATGATGGCCGGCGTGTCCGCTTATCTGGCCAAGGCCTCCAGTCTTGGCGTGATCCGTTTTCGGATCGATAACCCGGGCAAGCCTGGTGATGGGGTGTCCTTTTCACCCTCTTCCGTCCCATATCGGTATTTGCACCCGCAAAGCGGGGCGAAAGTGATTGCGGCGAGGTGAGTATGTTCATCCCAGTCAGAAAAGACGGCCTTCTGTTCAAGAGAGCCGGGCAGAACGCATATAACGAGCCTGTTTATCGTGCCAAAGGTCTGAAGTTCGGGTGGGGGCCTATCTATATGCGCCAAGCCCTCGAGCGGACGGAAGTCCGAGCTGACAAGTCTGCGTCAAAGAGCAGAGCGGAAACCGACACTATCGATTACCGGATGGTCATCGAAAAGACGGTAACTCCCCAGCGAGGCGACCTGATCACCCTGAGCACTGGCGAGCGAATGAAGGTCATCCTGGTCCACCGGAGAGTGGACATCATGGGCAGACTCCATCACTGGGAGGTGGACTGCGTTGCAGAGTAACAGCCGCTCGCTTCTGCAGGTCCGCAGGGACATAGCCAGGGTAAAGGTAAACCTGAAGAACACGGCGGAGCGGTCGAGCCATGCTGCGCTTCGTGTCCTTCGTTCTGAATCCCGCAAGATCGCGCATTTGGCGGCAATGTATGCGCCGTTCAAGACCGGCCTTTTGGACGGATCTACAGGGGCAACGCCGTCATTCGAGATCATTGAACGGGCCGGCGCCCGCGGCCGGAAGGAGATAGCTGTCGAACTCAACCTGCGGAAATGGAAGCTGGTCGGCACCCGTCGGGTGTCACTGGCGAGGTATGCGGAGGTTATCCACTCCGGCATCACCAGGAACGGAAGCCAATGGAAGCTCGGAAAGAAGTCGATCGAGAAGGCGGTAAGGCTGGGCCTGTCGCCAAATCCGACAACAAGTGGCAAGTACGTGGGCCGCTTGTTCCTGTCTCGCGCTGCAAACCAGAGGCGAGGGGCTATCGAGTTTCACCTGAAGAGGGCAATTAGAGAGGCGCTTACCTGATGGATGTACTCACCGCACTTGCTGGTTACTTGGAGCAAAAGGGCGTGGGCAAAGTTGGGGATTCCATCTTTGTCAGCGAGATGCCAAGCGGAAAAAAGGGCGTTCTGCTCTTCACCACTGGCGAGGGGTTGATGCGACACACCGACATCAGCCGCTACTTCCGAGGAACGGTGTTTGTCGCCGCTCGGAGCTCCAGTTATCTCGATGCTGGCGAGTTGGCCAGAAAGGTCTTCGACGTCATGGATTTTGAAGGGCTGGAGCTTGAAGGCATGAGAGTGCTCGTCTGCCAGCCGGAGGCGCTTCCTATGCCGTTCGGCAGGGACGAGAGTGGTTTTACCGAGTGGCTGTCGAGCTACGAATTGGCATTAACCATAGATTGAGGAGGATTCAATGCCAGATACCAAAAACATTCGCCTTGGCACTTGCAAGGTGTTTTACGACAACGTGGATCTCGGCCTGACCATCGGCGGCGTGGAGATGGAGGTAACTACCTCTACACACGAGACCAAGGTTGACCAGTTCGGCGACTCCGTCGTTGAGGAGATCATCACCGGTCGCAACGTCAAAGTCACCGTCCCTATGGCGGAGACCAACCTGGACAACATGGTTCGCATCATGCCTGGCGCCAAGCTTGTAACTGACAAGACTGTGCCGACCAAGAAGCGAGTCGATGTAACCGTCCCTTCCGGCATGAGCCTGTATTCAGCCGCAAAAGAGCTGCGCCTGCACCCCGTCGCATTGCCTGACACCGATAAGTCAGAGGATGTGATCATCAAGCGAGCCGGCACCTCTGGCGCCTTGAAGTTCGCCTACAAAAACGACCAAGAGCGCATCTACAACGTTGAGTTCAAGGGATATCCGGATCCCGAAACTCGCTTGCTGGTGAGCTTTGGCGACCCGGATGCGAGCGCGAAATAGTTCGCTGATAATGATCAGTAAACATTGACTGATGTGTGGTAGTATGGCCCTGTTTTGTTACAGGGCCTTTTTATAGGAGATGCCATGAAGCTACTGAACCTGGACGACCTGATCCCGACCGAGCGCTTTGTGCGAATCAAAGGGGTTGATTACTCCATTGCCGAACAGTCCCTCGGCAACCTGATCGATGCGATCAAGCGTGAAAAGAGCGTTGACCGCCAAGATCAGGCTGCCTTCTTCGAGCACATGCTGGACTCTGCCGCAGCGCTGATCCCGGACGCTCCTCGAGAGATTGTTCGCACCCTCAGCCCCCGCCAGCTGACGGCTGTTGTTGAGTTCGCGTCCGCGCGTGACGAGATGCTGCCGGATGCCGATGAGGCTGCTCAGGCCTCCGAAGAGGGAAAGTAACTACCCGCGAACTGGAGGGGGTCGATTTCCCCTTTTTGTTCTCTCGTTTTTGTCATTTTTACTCGCTAACCCCCGACTACGTGCTGGCCATGCCGGCACGGATGTTCTTCACGATGGAGCGCCAGATCGTTCGAATCATGGCGGAGGGGGACTTGAGAGCCCTGGCAGTCGGCGCCTCGTCAGTGAGCGGGGAGACGGCTCAGAGAGTTCATCAGGTGCTTATCGCTGAACAAGGAGAAGTGTACGTCCTAGCTCGTTCCTCGCTGGTAGCGGCAGAGGAAGGGGCTATCGACAAGCTCAAGGCTTTGTTTTAGCGGAGGACTGATGTCTGTAGCCGGAGATGTAAGGGTCGGCCTCGTTCTTGAAGGGGCCGCTGAGTTTAAGGTCCAGGTGGTTCGCGCTGCGGACTCCCTGGACCGCATTGCCAACAAGATGGATGACTATGCTCGCTCGACCGAGAAGGCCAGACGAGCAAACTCGGTTGTCTCGACCAGTATTCGGGAGATGGCTCTCAACATGGAGCTGGCCCGACTCACCATTGCCAACCTGTCTGCAGGGTTGACCGCCCTCCCCCGAGCCCTGCTTGAACAGGCCTCCTTTTTCGATAAGACGACTCTGCTTCTGGCTGGCCTCAATGTAGAGACCGCCACTTTTGCCGAGGCGCAGAAACAAGCTGCGGTCGAGGTTAAGAACCTGATGAGTGCGGCTGCGTCATCTCCATACAAGATGAACGCCTTGGTTGACGCCTATACCAAGCTCAAGGCTGCAGACCTGGCCAGCCCAGACGGCTTCCTTGCGGGCCTGATGAACACCGCAGGTAAGTTCGGTAAGAGTTCAGAAGAGCTGAAGCGGGCGTCTGTCGCTATCCAACAGATGGCCGGTAAGGGCGTCATCTCGATGGAAGAGCTGCGTCAGCAATTCGGTGAGGCGGTGCCGGATGCGATGGGCATGATGGCTCGCGCTGCCAGCGTGTCTATGGGTGATCTGGTAAAGCAGGTATCCACGGGCACCGTAGAGGCCAAGCAGGCGCTTGAGCTGCTTTCCCGAGAGATGTACCTGTCATCTGCTGGCGCTGCAGTCGAGATGACAAAAACATGGGACGGTGCTCTTAACCGAATTTCCACCTCTCTGACAGAGCTGGCCGTGATCACCGGAGATACCGGCTTCTATGACAACGCCGTTGGTTTGGCCAACGCATTCAACTCGTTCCTCAAATCCGACGAGGTGGTTGCTGACGCAAACCGGCTGGGACTGGTGCTTACCGACCTGTCGAACATGATGGCCGCTGTCGCCACGTTCATTTATGACCACGCGAAAGAGCTGACGATGATCATCGGCGCCATGTTTGGCGCGTCCTGGGCAAACAAGATCATCTCCGGGGTCGGGGCTCTTACCGAGGCCTACAAGGCTGAGTCAGCGAAGTGGCCTGAGTCCACAAGAGTGGTGCAAAACCAAATGCTGGAGCTCCAGCGTGACTTCCAGCGCCGCGGCCTTGCCCTGGAAGCCGACTACCTTGCATCACGTTCAGCAGCTCAAGACCGAGCAATCCTGAACGCCATGGACGCGAATAAGCGTCAGTACGATCTCGATCGTGCCGCCCTGCAGGAGCGACTCCAGACATTGCAAGCCGGCCAGTCTCGACTGTCCGCAATGACCAACTCCGTGGCCAATATGTTCGGGGGCTGGACGAACGTAATCGTTGCGGCTATCGGTGTGGCCCTCTACGCCCTTGATGAGTTCTACCTGAAGCAGCGCCGCATCGCTGATCAGGTTATCGAAACCGGCGGCCTCGTCGCCTCATTTGAAGATCTGCAGTACGCCAGCAAGCAAATGGCCGAGGACAAGACTCGGCTCCAGGAGCGCAAACAAGGGCTCGAGGAGTCGAAACAGGCCGTGTCCGCGCTGACCGAGGCTTACAAGCTGACAAACGAGCAGGTGCGGATCCTGAACAGCGGCACAAGCGCTGAAAAAATGGGGCTGGCCCAAAAGCTGGGGCTGAACTCCGTACAGTCCGGCAAGCTCTTTAGCGCCTTTGACGATGTGAAGCGAGCTGACTCAGAGATCAAGGCGATGGAGAGCCGGATCAAGAGAGCAAACGAGGCCATCTCTTCCGCCAAGGAGCATGTCAGCGAGACCTTCCGCAACCAGGGATCTGGTGTTGTCGCGAACATCATGGCCGCCCCGCTCCGCCAGGTATCCATGGAGTATGAGAAGGCGGCGAAGAAGGCGGAAGCAGCGGCAAAGCAGGAGTCGGCGAAGTACAAGGACGATGCCAAAGCGGCAAATGATGCCTATCAGAAGGTGCTCACTGAGAAGCTTGCCCCGGCTCGTCAGAAGGCAATCGCCTCGATGAACAGCATCTTCGAGGGCGAATCGAAGGCCATCGCCGCTCAGATGGAAAAGCTCAAGTCAGAGAAGCCGGCCGACGGCAAGAACGAGAGCCTTGTCCTTGAGAGAGATAAGCAGCTTGCCATTCTGGAAGGCCGCCTTGAGCGCGTGAACAAGGACTGGGACACCTTCAAAGAGGCCATTTCGGTCTCCCATGAGGGGCTGGATAGGCTTGCAAGCCAGATGGCCAAGACCGGCAAGATCGATCCGTCAGTCTCTTACATGCAGTCATCCAAGATTTTCACTGCTGGCAAGCAGGAAGAGATCAAGATGCAGAAGGTCGCCCTCGGATTGCTGGACGAGCAGGCTGTAAAAGGCAAGGAGTTGGCCAAGCTGGAGGCTGCAATCGCGGCCGGCAAATACAAGTCTCTGAAGAGCGCGACCATCGAGCAGATGAAGATCGACGCCATGGCAAGGGACATGGCCAACGCCGAGTTTCAGGAGATCAAGGAAAGGGCTCGCTTGCGCCGGACGACCGTCGATCGCCTGGATGACCTGTCCATCTCGATCTCGAAGAAGATGGGCTCTGCAAAAGGGCGTAGCGACAACCCCCTCCTGGAATGGCAGCGAGCAGCTGAGCAGACCAACGAGGCGATCAAGGAGATCGAGGCGAACCTCAAAAAGGCCTCCGGCGTTCTGCCGGATGACGCGGCAAAGATCGCCGAGATCATGCAAAAGCAGCGCATGGCTGATCAGTACAACATCGCTGCCAAGATGAACGAGTCAATCCGCGAGACCAACGAGGCAATGATGCCGAACATGGCTAGAACAAGAGCGGAGTTCGATCGGCAGATTGCCCAGCTGGATGAATTGCTCGACCTGGAGGTGGAGAGACTGAACGCCGCCAAGGCCCGGGGCTCCGCCAGCAAGGAGGAGGCCGACCTGATCCAGAAGAATATCGACCTCATCAAGAAGCAGCGTGAGCTGACCGAGCAGCAGAAATCGCAACAGACAACCATCTATGGCGTATGGAAGCGAAGCCTCGAGGACATGAAGGACGGTATCAACGAGAAGCTCGGGGCGACATTCGAGGGCGTGTTTGACGCATTCGCGGCCGGCATTGTGGAGGGCAAAGACAGCTTCAAGGACATGATGGATTCGCTTACCAAAGACTTGGAAAAGTTCTTGGTCAAGATGGCGATGATGCAGATGTTCGAGTCCACCCTGGGCGGCTTTTTCGGCGGCGGTAAGGGTGGAAAAGGCGGTGGTGGCGGCGTGTTTAGCTTTGCCAATGGCGGGATCATGTCCGAGTTCGGCAGCCTCCCATTGCGTAAGTATGCGAAAGGCGGTGTAGCAACAAGCCCACAACTGGCTCTGTTTGGCGAAGGCTCTATGAACGAGGCTTACGTGCCCCTGCCGGACGGCAGAACAATCCCTGTGACGATGACAGGGCCGCAGGCTGGTGCCTCCCCAACCGTCCATTTCAACCTGATCAACCAAAGCGGCATGCCTGTAGAGGCCGAGAGCAGAGGGCAGAAGTTCGACGGCGAGAAGTACATCATCGATGTCGTGCTGAACGCCATGTCCCGCCCGGGCAGGCTCAGAACAGCAATGCAAGGAGTTAAGTGATGCCTGTTTCATCAATCTTCCCGCCAGAGGGGGTCCGAGAGGACTCCCGCTTCTTCAAGAAGAGCCTCAAGGACAATACCGTCGAGAACAAGACGGAGGGCGGGTACGCCTACACTCGCCCGCGAAGCGCCAGACCTCCAAGAAGGGTGTTCAAAACGGGCTTCTCCAACCTCGACCCTGCTCAGGAAAACGCCTTGATGCGCTTCTTCTCCGAAGTCGGCCGGCACACGATTTTTACCTATCGGGTCCCGACCTCGGGCGAAATGGTTTCGGTCAGGCTGACCGGCTCACTCCCCTCATCGAATTACGTCGGCGTTGGCGGGACACATCGTTACGACATTACTGACGTGGAAATGACAGAGGTGTAAAATCAGTCAATATTTACTTATGGGGGCGCAATGAACAACCTGAGTATCGCAAGTGTCCTTGAGAAGAACCGGATCAGCTCTGAAAACGCCATGACGATGGCCCTCGACATCGAGCTGATCGATCCGGTGTCTGGAAACTACGTGATGACGCTTCGAATCGCCAACTACGACACCGATTTGACCATCGACGGGAACCTTTACACCAAGATCGGGTTCGACCTGTCCCTGCAGGACGACACGAATGAGCTCCAGAACGTCACCCTGACCATCCAGGATCAGGTCGGTCTTATCCGTCCCTATCTCCAGACTTACAGAGGGGCCGTGGGCAGTCGAGTCACCATGATGATCGTCACTGTTGACCCCACAGATAAAACAACCCTGATCGACTTCTCTGAGATGTTCGAGATCGTCAGCAGTTCGTCCCCTGACTACGCCGTCAGCATCGAGCTGGGTGCAGAGAACCCCCTGATGAGGATGTTCCCTGGAAGAACGCAGATGCGCGACAGATGCAGCTTCCGGTACAAGTCAGCCTGCTGCGGATATTCAGGAGATCTGCCGTCTTGCGACCTGACTCTCACTGGTGATAACGGGTGCCGAGCTCATCAGAACGAAAGTCGATTTGGCGGCGCCCCGTCTATCACGGTCGCGGTGCTGTCGTGATCTATTGTGGAGACCTGATCGGGGTTCCTTTCAGGTATGGCGGCCGAGACCCCAAAGAGGCTCTCGACTGCTATGGATTGCTGATGGAGCTATATCGCCGCGCTTACCGGATAGAGCTCCCCGATTACACCTCCCCGACAAGCGCGGCCGAGATCTCCGCGCTTATGCGGGGCCAACTTCATCTTTGGCAACCGGTAGACGATGTCGAGCCGGGGGTCGTTTTGTTTATGCGCCTTGGGCGCTTTACTCACGTCGCCATGTACCTCGGCGACGATGAGTTTATTCATACCAGCGAAATTACGGGTGGGGTCTGCAGAGAGCGCCTTTCGAATTGGATCAATCGCATCGAGGGGCTGTATCGCTATGCCGCACAATACTCCACAGACCATTCGGTTTGTGATCATCAGGAACCCGCTCGTCCCTGATGTAAAACACATTGAAGAGCGAGTGCTGAGCCCCGGCAAGCCGCTTTCCGAATACATCGGAGAGCTGTCCGGGGTTTACGCATTTTCCGTGAACGGGCGAGTCGTTCCCCAGAGCGACCTATGCCTCGAAGTCCCCCAAGCCGGTGATGTCATTGCTATCGCCCCCGTTCCGATGGGTGGTGGCGGTGGCGGCGGAAAGAGCATCGTGCGGCTGGTCGCCGTTGTTGCGCTTACCTATTTCACCATGGGGACTGGCGCGTATACGCTCGGCGGGCTGACGGGTCTTACCGCCGGTTCGGCTGGTATGGTGGCAGCAAGTGCAGCCGTAATGATCGGCGGCACCATGATGATCAATGCCCTGCTGCCGTACTCAAAGATGAATGCGCGTGGTTCACGAGACAGCGGCAGCGACTCTCGGACATACGGCGTTGATGGCGCAAAAAACACATCGGAAGAAGGCTTGCCGATCCCTGTTGTCTACGGCCGCCATCGCCAGGCCGGCAACATCATCGGTAACTACACCACTCTGTCAGGCCAGACCCAGTATCTTCACCTGCTGATCAACGCGGGCGAAGGTGTTACCGCTGGCGTCGCGCCTGGCAGTATCCAGCTGAACGATCAGCCGATCGACTCCCTCACCGATGTGGAGTACCGCTTCTTCCACGGCAACGATGGCCAGGAGACGACCGGTGTGTTTGATCGGCAAATCACCCCCAATCAGGTGACGATCAACCGCGAGATGAAGAAGTCCAATGTTTGGACTGAGTTTACTACGAGCGTCAACAAAGAGGTTGAAGGTGTCCGCCT
>RRZU010890021.1_pt1 | contig 14533 bp, 16 predicted proteins | sample 2165561 | NCBI WGS metagenome assembly RRZU01 (sample SAMN10456909, study PRJNA506462) | wastewater metagenome | isolation source: wastewater sludge | place: USA: Moscow, Idaho
AGCCCGAGATCGGGATGTGTCATCTTTTGAGGCAAATGAAATAGGCAAAGCTTTAAATAACGAGAATATCTATTTAAACGACTACCAGGCGACTTTTGCGACATATAGTGATCGCGATGGTTTTGACTTAAGGTCTAATAATAATTCGAGTCAAGAGTTTCTAGATGAGTCGATCAAACTAATAAAATCAGAGAAAAATACTACAACATTTTCTGGTAAAACATCAAATGCTGCAAAAGCTTTAGCCATAACACTTGGACTAAGCAAAATTAGCTAAATATAATTTGCTTTTTTACTAAATATAGTATATAAGCATTGACAAATTAAACTATTTATGCTAATATAAAAACATAACAATTACAAAAAAGGATCAAAGTATGGAAAAAGGATTTAAAGGAAAGAACGGCTTCAAGCAATACCCAGAGGGTATTCCAGTCGCGCAAGATTATCAAGAGTATCTTGAGGAGAAAAACGCACGCGAGCGTGGAAAAGCTCAATTTTTCGAAAAAGTCGATGATAATCTTCAAGAGAAAATAAATAGCATCTCAGATTTTGATAAGACTAATTTGCCTGAAGGCGTCCGAGATAAAAAAGATTATATTGAATTCCTACAAGAACAAGCGGCCAGGCAAAAAGAATCTTATGGGGTAATTCCTAACGAAGAGAATAAGACGGTAACAAAAGCTGAAGACGATATTTTAAAAAATGAAAATCAAAAAAACTCTTTAACTAAGGCTATTGGCGAAAACCAGCCAGGTGGATTTGGAAAATCTGCAGCTCAATCTAATGCCGAAGCCTGGTCTAAAGAAATTAATACTGATCCAGTTGCTAAAGAAGATAAAAAATCAGACGAAGATCCAGTCACTAAAGATGCTTCTCCTGAAACTATCGAAAAGAAAGAGAATTGGTTTAATAAAATTCGTAAGAGCAAGATAGGAAAAGTCGTAATTGGCGCAGCAGCGTTCTTGACTGTTGCGGGCGGTCTAGCTTTTGGGCTATCGCGCGGCGATTCGGAAAATGATAAGGATACTTCTGATAATAATACCGATCCAAAAACAGAACAGTCTTCTACTATGGAGAACAGTAGCGAGATTGGAAGTTCATTTACTATAGACCCTAATGCTGCAGGCATTCTAAAGACTGAAAATGGTGCTTTAGAGCAAGAAAGCACTCAAAATAAAAAAGGTAACTTTTACGATGAGAACAAAGAGGGTAAATACGACTTTGGTTCTGCAATTGAAGAAGGTGATACGAATGAAGAAACGTTTGCAAACTTCTTAGAGCGAATTAATGTAGATAATATAACGGCTGTTTCTGCTCAAGCTTGGTATATGGGACTACCTGAACTAAACGGAATGGAATATTCTGAAGTTGAATCATATGTTGAAAATATGGACGATTCTGGTAAGCAGTCATTTGTTGACAGGCTTAAGGATTATATGGATAACGAATATGCTGACCAGATAGTCGTTGAGAATATAACATCTAATTATGACTCTATGTATCTAATTGAAGATATAGAGAATGGAGATCTGGATCTTGCAAAAGCTACTAATTTAACACCGAACGGCAAAATGATCACACTTATAAATAAGCAGGGTGAGAAAAAACATTTCCGCCTACCGTGTGGTGGCCAGCCAGTGATTATTCTAAGCGATGGAACGGTTATTGAGTTACCTGGTAAAGAGATTCCTGCTTCTGAGGTAACCCCTGAAACGCCGGAAGTACCCGAAACTCCTGAAACGCCGGAAGTACCAGAAACCCCTGAAACGCCGGAAGTACCAGAAACCCCTGAAACGCCGGAAGTACCCGAAACTCCTGAAACGCCGGAAGTACCCGAAACTCCTGAAGAACTAACTCCAAAAGATCCATCTAAGGATATCAATATCAATCCAGACCTGAACGAAGAAGCTGTAGATACTGGCGGTAATCATGAAGTTGATACAAATGAAGGCAATTCACAGGATGAACAGCAGAGTATTGAGGAAGATAATGGTCAAGCAGAAATTCCTCCAGTAAATAATATCGACGAATCAACCACTTCTCCAGACACAGAAACTGACGGCACTGTAACCGACACTTCTGGAGAAACCCACGAGGACGCCCTAGAAGAAGTTGGACCAGCTGAAGAAGGTGTAAATAAAGAAGTTGATGATAGTGTAATTCAGGATCTTGAAGAATCTGGCGCAGGAGGCTTTGAAGATGAAAATGGGCAATCAACAAATCAAGGTAACTCAGGTCGAGTAGAATAAAAAAGGAATGAATATGAAGATAATAAATAAACTCAAAATTAATCAGAATGCTCTAAAATTAACTTCAGTGTTCCTAGCGTTTGCGATTGCTACATTTGGTAGCATCGCAGCACTAGCCTGGGGTCCAGAGAGACAAACATATACGATTGAAAAACCTGCAGATAAAGTTACGTTTAACTCAATCACAAATAATCCAAACTATGGAGATGAACGTAATTTTACAATCGCTAAACTTACATCAGAAGGTACTGATAAGTGGCGTGATGTTGTGGAAGTTAGTGAAAATGCTGAATACACAATTAGGGTTTATGTGCATAACAACGCTGCGGATAACCTAAAATTGACTGCAGAAAACACTAGAGTTAAAGCAAGTATACCGACTACTCTAAGTAATCAAGTGACGATTCAAGGTCAAATTAGTGCTAGTAATGCAACACCTCAAGATATTTGGGACCAAGTAGTCTTCAAGAGTGATAGTAAGAAATTCAATATCGCTTATGTCGCAGGTTCTGCTCGATACTATAACAATGTTAATCCATCAGAAGGTTTTCAATTATCAGATGACATTATAACTAATACAGGCTCACTGCTTGGTTATGAGAAAATGGATGGTAAAATCCCCGGATGTTTCCAATATTCTGGTATAGTAACTTTCAAAGTTAAAACTCAGGTTCAAAAACAGGCTGACTTCAACGTAAGCAAACAAGTTAGAAAAGTTGGTGAAACTGAATGGCAAAAAACTGTCAAAGCAAAACCTGGTGATAAAATTGAATATCGTATTGGTTATGACAACGTAGGTGAATCAACCCAAAATAACGTTATAGCTAAAGACGCTCTACCTAAAGGAATTACATATGTTAGCGATAGTACATATCTAAAGAACGCAAGTAATCCAAATGGTGATGGTATGAAACTAGCCTCAAATGATTTGACTACTAAAGGCGTAAACATTGGTAACTACGCGCCAAACTCAAATGCATTCGTTAAATTTACTGCACAGATTGCAGAGGCAAAAGATTTATCTTGTGGATCAAATAAACTAACCAACAAGGTAAATGTGTCGACTGAAAATGGTGCAAAAGAAAATACCGCTGATGTGGAAGTTGACGTAGAATGTAAAGACAATGAATGTAAGCCGGGTGTTCCAGAAGGAAGCGCAGAGTGTGAAGACACAGTCGTGCCAACGGAATTACCTAAAACTGGACCAATGGAAGCAGCTCTTATGATAATTGCAGTAACAGCAATTACGGGTGGTGTAGCTTACTGGTACAGAAGCCGTGAAGAAGTTAAAAAGGCGACAGCTGGACTAACTCCAAACGAGTACAAAATTAACCCAGATGAAAAAGATATTACTAAAGAATCTAAAAAAGAAAATAAATAATACTTAGATAATCACTTAAAATCCCACTCCATATAAGTGGGATTTTATTTTATACAAATAAAATAGCCCATTATTCTGAGTAAATTGGGCTATTTTCGATGGCTGGCCGGCCTTTATTATTTGGTTGCAGCTTTGATTGAAGTGATTTCAACCTTGCTGTATTTTTGACGATGTCCGTTTTCTTTGTGTACGCGCTTCTTTGATTTATAGCGGATAACACGGATCTTTTCGCCCTTTACAAGTTCGTCAACAACTTTGGCAGAAACTTTCACACCTTTCACTACAGGAGTTCCAACTTCCACTTTGTCGCCGTCAATTAGCATCAAAGCGTCGAGTTTGAGCTCTTTAGTTCCTTGCGGGAGGAGGTCCACCAGAAGGGTCTCTTTTTCGCTAACGATAAATTGTTTACCGCCAACTTTTACGACTGCTTTTTTCATAAAATCCTTTTATTAATTGATATCTTCGCTAGTATAGCATATTTTAGACTATTATTCAACAGTTAATATATTGGCAAGCTGAAGCATTTTGTGATATAATGACGAATATGAAGGTGATTTCTATAACCAACCAAAAGGGTGGGGTGGGTAAGACAACAAGTGCTATAAATATAGCTTATTTTATAGCAAAAACTGGGCGTCGTGTGCTACTTTTGGACTTTGATCCACAGGGAAATGCGACGAGCGGTTTAGGTGTGGATAAAAATCAATTAGAAAATACTATGGCTGATGTCATTTCTGGAGATATCACGCTTAAAGATATCTTGATGGAGACTGGCTATAAAGGGCTTAAACTAGCTCCAGCGACACCGGTACTAGCTAATACTGAGGTTGAACTAGCTAATACGAAGGGTCGGTTCACTAGACTTAAAAATGCAATCGAAACGGTTGAAAAAGACTTCGATTATGTAATTATAGATTCACCACCAAGCCTAAGTTTATTAACAGTCAACGGGTTTATCGCCAGCGATTATTTAATCCTACCAGTGCAAGCCGAGTTTTATGCCATGGAAGGTTTAGGTCAACTACTTGAGAGCATGAAGCTAGTTAAGAAGGGTATGAACCCAGATCTTAATTTACTAGGTGTTCTTCCAACTATGGTTGATTCAAGAACAACTCTTAGTGGGCAAGTATATGAAGAGATTAAAAAATTCTTCCCTGGAAAGGTGTTTAATACGCCGATACCACGAAACATTAGATTAGCCGAAGCGCCAAGTCATGGTGTACCTGTAGGTGTTTATGATAGGTTTAGTAAAGGCGCTAGAGCATATAAGGCTGTTACGAAAGAAATTATTACACGTGTAGAAGGAGAAAATTAATGGCGAAAAAAGGTTTAGGCAGAGGATTTTCATCTTTAATCCCAACAGAGATGCTAATTGACGACGAGTTCGACCCTAGTTTGGGCGTGGATGAAAAGATTAGTAAACTTGTAGATATCCCACTCAAAGAAATTATGCCTGATCCTGATCAGCCAAGGCGTCATTTTGACGAAGAAGCGCTTAACGCTCTAGCTAATTCTATAAAAATACACGGAGTATTGCAGCCGATTGTTGTAGTTAAGAATAAAAACAAAAAAGATAGCACTAGTACAAAGTATGTAATTGTAGCGGGCGAGCGGCGCTATCGAGCTTCGACTATTGCCGGACTTAAAGGTATTCCTGCGATCGTGCGCGACTTAAGTGGTCAAAATAGACTAGAGTTAAGCTTAATTGAGAACCTTCAACGTGCGGATTTAAACGTGCTTGAAACTGCCACTGCTTACCTAAAGCTTCGTGATCAATTCAACATGACGGCCGAACAAATTGGTCAGCGTGTAGGTGGTAGAAGCCCAAGTGCCATTATCAACACTATGCGAATCTTAAAGTTGCCAGACGTAGTTAAACAGAATATCCGCTCTGGAGAGTTGACCGAGGGCCAAGCGCGACCACTACTTAAGGCGGATGAGGAAACTATAAATGAGATTTTGCCTAAGATTCTTGCCGAGAATTGGAGTGCTAGAAAAATTGAGCAACTCATGGTTCAGCTTAAAAAGCGTCAGCAGGCTGGAGAGAAGAAATCTTTGTCAAAAATGCCTTATGAGAACACGATTAAAAAATTGTCTACCAAACTAAAGACCGATGTTAACATCAGATCTTCTGCTAGAGGTACTGGGCAAATCACAATCAAGTTTAAAAACGAAGACGAGCTAAAACGTCTTGAAGAACTTTTATCTAAATAGGTAAGATAAAATTAAAACGATCGTAGTTTGTTAAAAGGATAAATCCTTAAAGAGGCGGGCCCAACTACGTCATAAAGAGGCACAGTTCCTAGGCCACTTCGTGAGTCGTAGGAATTATTTCCTTCACGGTTGTCTCCAGATACGAACAATTCTTTATCTGGTACAGTCCATTCTCCATCATGTGAAGTGTAGGCCTTTGGTTCACCATTAAAATCGTCATCTGGGTGAAAACCGCCTGGGTTTTGATCGTTATAAACAGTCAAAACACCATTTTCTACTTTCACACGCTCGCCCGCAAATGCTATAACTCTTTTGACTATATATTGATCGATCATCCCGGGTGTATAACTTGGGTTTTGGAAGACTATTATATCTCCACGTTGTGGCGTATATTCAGTGTTTTGTAGGTGCGCCCAAGTGACGGGTAGTCTGTTTACGATTATTCTCTCGCCATCATGAAGCGTGTTCTCCATGCTTTGACCGACGACATTATAACTTCTAAAGACGAAAGTATTTATAAGTACTGTTCCGACTGTAACAGCCAAGATAAAACCAATAACGCTTAATGCGTCGATAATCTGTGGATGTCGTTGCCAAAAGCTACTTTTCATTTCTATATTTTATCATATCGAATATATTTATACAAATTGTGCTTATCTTGTTATTTGTGATATAATACGATATATGGAGTTTATTAAGATTGTTCGCAGGCGCTCATTTTTTAGTGGCGTGATGCACATACTGTTAAATATTTTACTTGTAGCAGCCGTATGGCTTTCGATTATAGTTACTAATTCGCCCTATGTGGCGATTGCTCTAGTTTTTTTGAGCAAATGGAGAGTTTTTGCTGTTAGGCCACGATTTTGGGCGGCAAATATTAAGTCCAATTTAGTGGATTTAGTCGTATGCTTAAGCTTGTCTTTACTAATATGGTTAGCTGGTGCTGATTATATCATTGCTCAAGCATCGATAGCAGCAATATATATAATCTGGTTATTGATTATTAAGCCGCGAAGTGAGAAATTGTTTGTTGAGATCCAATCGCTAATGGCTGTTTTTACGGGTTTTTATGCCTTATTCTCTATATCTTATAGCTGGCCGCTAGTAGCTATTGTAATATGTGCCTGGGTGATAGGCTACTCATCATTGCGCCATATTATGTCCGACAGTGAAAGCGAAAACCTTGAGATATATAGTATGGCTTGGGGTCTTACTTTAGCCGAACTTTCTTGGTTGTTTAGCCATTGGGTTGTTGGATATGCTATTTTTGGCATTAGTAGCATTGCCATTCCACAAGTTTCTATTATCGTAACAGTCTTGAGTTTTCTAATATTTACGATATTCTTATCAAAAGAAGATGATGATAAAATTAAATTTCAGGAGATAATTTTACCGGTAATCTTCTCTCTCGGAATTTGTTTTGTTGTAATGACCTTCTTTTCTGGTCTTCCAACTAGCTAGTATTTTTAAGTTTAATTTAAGAAAAAGGTGGTAAATTTAAAGTATGAATGAAGAAAATATTACAAATGAGTCAAAAAAGTCAAAAAAATCTGTAAACTCGAAAGTTAAGGTAATTGTTTCGAGTATTATGGCCGCTATAGTTCTATCTGTTGTGGCTATAGTTATCGTACAAAACTATACTACTCAATCCAATGTAGTCCAAACCCCAACCGTCCAAAATGATGGTAATAGTTCTAGTTTTTCAGAAGAATCAGCTTCTATCGAGGATGTCGCAAATAAACTCTCTCCAAGTGTTGTGTCGATCGTAACAAAATCTCAATCTTCATATGGTAGATATAGCATATCTAGAGAGACTCAAGGGGCGGGAACTGGAATAATAGTCAGCTCAAATGGCTATATATTAACCAATAAACATGTTGTTGATGGCGCAAGCACAGTCTCAGTTGTGCTTTATGATGGTACTTCATATGACTCTGCAGAGGTAATTGCTACCGACCCGTTAAATGATATTGCGTTCTTAAAGATTGATGGCGCAGATAATTTGACTGCTGCTGAGCTGGGTGATAGTAAAACTCTAAATATCGGACAACAAGTTATTGCTATAGGCAACGCATTAGGGCAATACCAAAATTCCGTTACGAGTGGTATTATTTCAGGTACAAACCGCACTATTACTGCTTCAAGTAGTGATTCTAGTACAGACACAGAAACCCTTACAGATATGATTCAAACAGATGCGTCAATTAATTCAGGTAATTCTGGCGGGCCGTTAGTTAATGCTAAAGGTCAAGTTATTGGAATAAATACTGCAGTTGATTCAAGCGCTCAGGGCATCGGGTTTGCAATCCCGATTGGGGCCGCTAAAGGGATGTTGAGCGAGATTCTAGAAACTGGTAGTGCAAAACGCGCATACATCGGTGTGAGCTACGTTCAAGTTACTCCAGAGGTAGCAAAGGAATATAACCTTTCAGTGAATAAGGGCGCTTATGTATATTCTGAGAGTGGATCAGCAGTAGTTTCAGGAAGCCCAGCTGCAAAAGCCGGCATTAAAGACAAGGACATCATTACGAAGATTAATGGCGTTGAAGTTGGGATAAAAGGTAGCGTAGCAAGTCTCACTGCAGAATATAGAGCCGGAGATACTATTAAAATTACTATATTACGTGATGGAGAAGAAAAAGAGCTACAAGTTCAACTGGGCTCATACTCAGAATAAATTCTTTAATTATCTACTAAAGACTAGGCAATAATCGGCCTGGTCTTTTAATTTAAGGTTAAGGTTGTTTGCGAAATCTATTATTTCTTTATGTTGCTCGGGGTCGGCTTCAATAAATAAAAGTCTTAGTTTACTCAATTCGGAGGACTGTTGTACAAGTTTTTTAATTAATCCTAAGCCTTTATCGTTAGCGTATAATGCGTTTCGTGGTTCGTAGTGGAGCTCATTGGCTATATTTTGGTCAACCCAATCAACATTAACATAAGGTAAGTTGGCTATAATAACAGTAGTTTTCTGCTTAATATTTTCAGGTATATCTATAAGGAGGTCGCTCTGTATGAACTTAACATTAGCCTTAAGAGTATCGGCATTCGTATGGGCAACCTCCAGGGCTCTAGTTGATATGTCGCTGGCATACGCTTTGATTTGTGCGTCTTTAAATTCTAAAAAAGCTGTAATCGCTAGAGTTCCGCTGCCGGTTCCAATATCTAAAAGAATGTCGTTATCATGAATAAATTTTTTATACAACTCAATCAGATTTTCGCTTTCTGGGCGAGGGATTAGCACGTCTTTTGTTACTCTGAAACTTCGTCCATAGAACTCTTTTTCACCAAGAATATAGGCGATTGGGATTCGCTTAGATCGTTTGTTCAACCAGTTATTGGCATGAAATAATTGCTGCTTGGAGAGCCTTTTGTTTGGGAAAGCATGCAGGACTGTTCTGGGCCTGTTTATGGCTCTAGATAATATTATTTCGGCATCTAGCTTAGGCGATGGTATTTTTGCTGTAGCTAATTTATTTTCCGCATGTAGTAACCATTCTGATACGCAAAGCGCAGCAGAGCAATTAGTGGGGTGAGGCTCTTCTTTTTTCATCGTCTGATTATTTCTCCGAGGCATTATCAGCTGCGAGTTCACGTTCATAAGCTTGCAGATGCTCGACTAGGTCTTCAATTTGGCCATTCATGGCTGCTGGTATATTACTCCTCGAATAGCTGATTCTGTGATCGGTTATTCGGTCTTGAGGGAAGTTATATGTGCGGATTTTTTCACTTCTATCGCCAGAGCCGATTAAAGATCTCCGTTCAGCAGTTAACTTTGCTTGCTCTTCTTCGATTCTTGCCTGAAGAAGTCGGGCTCGAAGCACGCTCATGGCCTTTTCTTTATTTTTAATCTGTGATTTTTCGTCTTGGTTAGTGACGACTATGCCAGTTGGTAGGTGAGTGATACGTACGGCAGAGTCGGTCGTATTGACTGACTGCCCGCCATGTCCACCGCTTCGATAAACATCAATTTTTAAGTCGTTTGGGTTTATCTCGATATCAGTTTCTTCGGCCTCAGGTAATACTGCAACTGTAACTGTTGAAGTATGGATTCGGCCTTGGCTTTCAGTTGCTGGTATCCTTTGAACTCTATGCACGCCGCTTTCAAATTTAAGTTTTGCATATGGTGAGTCGCCTTTAACTTCGAAAATCACTTCTTTATATCCGCCAGTGTCGTTTGCGCTTTCGCTCATTAGATCGGTTTTTAGATGATTGGTTTCACAGTAGCGCAAATACATGCGGTATAGCTCGGCTGCAAATAGTGAAGCCTCGTCACCACCAGCACCGGCTCGAATTTCAACGATTGCATTTTTCTCATCGTTTGGATCTTTTGGTGCGAGCATAATAAATAATTCTTCTTCTAAGTCTTGAAGTCTTTGCTCATTTTCAGAAATCTCCATTTTCGCAAGCTCAGCTAGTTCGCCTGATTCTGAAGATATGAGTTCTTTTGCTTCAACGATATCGTTTTCTAGAGTTTGGCGTTCTTCGCCTTTTTCAATAATCTTTTCAAGGTCGGAAAACCGTTTGTTCTTTGTTGAGAATTCTGGGTCAGAGTAAGCGCTTGGTGCGCTTAAAAACGTCTCAATCTCTGAGTACTCTTTTTTTAATTTGTCTAAATTTAAGTCGATTTTTGGCATATATATGAACATTATACCAAATATAACTAGTTTTTTGAAGATTGAAATGTGATATTATGGATATATGAAATATAATTCATGGCGTGAATTTATTGATAATGAATCAAAAAAGTCGTATTTTCGTAAGCTAATCAATCGTGTAGACACTGAGCGCGTTCGAACGGAAGTTTATCCTGAGCGCAAAGACATGTTCTCATGTTTTGCTGCCTGCCCGATGAATAAAACGAAGGTGGTAATTATTGGCCAAGATCCGTATCATGGGCCCGGCCAAGCGCATGGCATGAGCTTTTCGGTTCGTCCTGGAATTAAAATTCCACCAAGCTTGCAGAATATCTATAAAGAACTAGAAAGCGATTTGGGTATAGTACCGCCCGAAAGTGGCTATTTAGAAAAATGGGGCAAAGAAGGTGTTTTACTGATGAACACTTCATGGAGTGTCGAAAAAGGCAAACCAGGTAGTCACGCTGGGTATGGCTGGATGGAATTTTCTGAGAATTTACTGGAAGTTCTAAACGAGTTTGATCGGCCGCTAGTATTTATACTATGGGGAGCTCACGCTCAAAAAGTTGGTGCTAAAATCACAAACCCTAAACATTTAAAAATCGAAAGTGCTCACCCCTCGCCATTTTCAGCTCATCGTGGATTTTTTGGAAGTAGACCTTTTTCGCGGGCGAATGATTTTTTAGTGAAGAATAGGGAAAAATCAGTTGATTGGCGAATTTAATGAGCTGTATTATCGCAAGGTAACGAGAGAGACGATTTTTTGGCATGGAACTGGACGATATAGGTATGATAAAAAATTCAATAAAGTAGATATTTTAAATAATATAACTGATTACGGGATAAAGCCATACAAAGATTATTACAATTTTATAAATCCCGGAATTAAAACTATTTCTCTTGCGAAAAATAGATACCACGCGCTTCCATATGCGGATATGCATCAAAAATATAAAAAAATTGGCAAAAATCGTTCATATAAAATGACTGATTTTGTAAAAAACTACATACAATACTCTGGTGAAGAAATGCAAAAAGAAATACAAGCTTTAAATTTACCTATTAATGATATAAGTAAACTGATGAAAGAACAAAATTGGTCGAAAAAGATTAATAAATCATCAGTGTTGATTAGTGATGCATTTTTGGGCGGGACTGATATAAGCCGAAATTTTCCAATTCTTATAGGAGTTCGTGAAGTGCCAACAATTAAAGATTTAGCAAGATATCTTGCGGAGTTTGAAGTACGTTCTTTAGATAATATAGCTATAGATAAAATTACTCACTTAGAGGTTCCTAGATCGAAAATAATTATTGTACAAATGGTTTTATTGTTTAAAGGTGTAAATATTCCAGTATTCGCCATTGAGGATATAGAATATAAATCATAGATAGTATAAAATATGCGCTCATATCGAACGCATATTTTATACTCAATTTGTGAGATTTTTTGATTATTTCTCAGCTTTTTTAGCTTTTTCGGCTGTTTGCTTCTTTGCTTTGTTGGCAAGTGCAGCTTTTCGGGCTTCAGCCATTTCTTGTGAGCGCTTGAAGCGATCAACACGACCTTCGGTGTCGATAATCTTCTCTTCGCCAGTGAAGAACGGGTGAGAAGCACTAGAAATGTGAACTTTCACTAGTGGATATTCATTTCCGTCTTCCCATTTGATAGTTTCTTTTGAATCCGCAGTCGATTTAGTAAGAAATGCGAATCCAGCAACTTCGTCGCTAAATACGACAAAGCGATAATTTTCTGGATGTAAATTCTTTTTCATAACTTTACCATTCTATCAAAACTACTATAAAAAAGCAAGTAGTTTAGTTAATAATGGATCGAACTTAGTAACTATGATAAAATAATAGTATGAAAAATTTAACATTTAATGATTATCAAAAACAGGCAATTACAACAGATAAATTTGGCGGCGGTCGGCATGATGCTAGTGATCCAGCTTTTATGGCGAAAGTTTTGGGTCTATGCGGCGAGGCCGGAGAAGTGGCTGAAAAATTTAAGAAAATAATTCGCGACAAAGATGGCAAGCTGGACGCTGAAGATAAGGTTGAGATCGCAAAAGAACTGGGTGATGTTTTGTGGTATAACGCAATTATTGCAAATTATTTGGATATAGAATTTGCCGATATTGCCCAAGCCAATTTAAAGAAACTTGCTAGCCGTAAAAATCGTGGCAAAATTAGCGGGTCAGGTGATAATCGCTAGAAAGTCTTGTAAAATTAAGGCCAATCTGTTAAAATGATAAAGTAAAATAATTTAATGAAACAATTCTCATCCACAAATCCTTATATTAAGGTGAGAATGAAGACAAAGGAGCATAAATGTCTGTAAAAGTTGATATCAAGCAATTGCTTGAATCTGGTGTTCATTTTGGACACAAAACAAGTCGTTGGCACCCAAAAATGGCGCCATACATCCATAGCAAACGTCAAGATAGCCATATCATTGATCTAACAAAAACTGTTGAAGGCCTAGAAAAAGCTTTACCTGAGATCACAAAAGTTGTTAGCGCTAATAAAAAAGTTCTTTTTGTTGGTACAAAGAAACAAGTAAAAGATATTACTCGTGAAGCAGCCGAAAGTGTAAATCAGCCATTTGTTACTGAACGATGGGTTGGTGGTATGCTAACAAATTCATCAACAGTTAATCAACAAATCAAGAAGCTAAAAAATCTTGAAAAGAGAATGAGTACTGGCGAATTAGAAAAACGTTACTCTAAGCTTGAAGTTCAGCGTTATGCTGAAGAAATCGAAGAAATGAATGTTAAATATGGTGGCATCAAAGATTTGATGGGCAAACCTGGTATTTTGTTTGTGACAGATGCGATTGCAGATGCAAATGCGATTCGTGAAGCAAAAACTCTAAATATTCCAGTGGTCGCAATTGTAGACACAAACGTTAATCCTGAAGGAATTGATTATGTGATTCCAGCAAACGATGATGCAATTAAAGGTGTTAAATTACTACTTGATTATGTTGTTGCAGCCGTTTTAGAGGGCGCAGCTGATAAAAAAGAAGAAGCTACTACAAAAAAATAATCCAAAATAGGAGGAATTATGGCGGTTTCGATTGAAGAAATCAAAAAACTTAAAGAATTGACTGGTCTAGGATTAACTGATGCTAAAAAAGCTCTAGTTGAGGCGGACGGTGATTTTGATAAGGCTCTAGAAGCATTACGTAAAAAAGGTTTGACTAAAGCTGAGAAAAAAGGTGAGCGCGAAGCTCGCGAAGGTTTAGTTGAGAGCTATGTTCATGGTGGACGAATTGGTGTAATCGTAGAGGTTAACTGCGAGACAGACTTTGTGGCGCGCACTGAAGATTTTAAAAACTTCGCGCACCAAATTGCTATGCAGGTTGCGGCTATGAATCCAACTTACGCGTCTGAAGCTGATATTCCAGCTGAAGAGAATGCACGAGTTGAGGCTGAGGCTCAAGAGCGGGTAGCTAAAGAAAACAAGCCAGCTGAAATTGCAGCTAAGATTGTTGACGGACAGGTAAAAAAGTATTTTGCTGAAAAAGTTCTTTTAGAGCAAAAATATATTATGGACGATAGTAAAACTATTGAAAAGTATCTGCACGAAACAATTGCGAGATTGGGTGAAAATATTGTTATTCGACGATTTGCACGAATTGAACTTGGTGTAAGTGAATAATAAATAGTAGGTATTCTACTTTTAAATAAAGCTGTTATTATGACAGCTTTATTTGTTTATTTTAGACCCCTTGCGTTTTTTTAGATAAAATAGATAGTATGAATACACTTAAGCTTAAACCAATCACAACTAAACATAACAACAAAATCAACCATAACAACCAACTCACTCCAGAACTAAACCACCGTTCTTTCTCCAGCCAGTACTCAAGGCCGCTAGCCCAAGCTTTACCAACTAAAAATAAAAGGTGGAATAGTTCTTCACAAACCGAAACCAACCCCCAAACCAACCCCCAAACTAACCCCCAAACCAACCCAGCCTTCACAATAATAGAAGTAGTCCTAGTCCTCGCAATAGCAGGCCTAATATTCCTAATGGAATTC